>Ga0256914_1002165_pt1 | contig 16686 bp, 16 predicted proteins | sample HulkmetaG_FD_191571 | JGI IMG/M metagenome (GOLD analysis project Ga0256914, IMG submission 191571) | Hydrothermal chimney microbial communities from Main Endeavour vent field at the Juan de Fuca Ridge, Pacific Ocean - Hulk | ecosystem: Environmental > Aquatic > Marine > Hydrothermal vents ... | reverse complement strand
CGCGGCCGCAGCCCGTCGGGCGATGGTCAATTCCAGCTCATCCAACGCCTCATTGACCGAATCCATCTGAGTTCCCGCTATCTCCTGTCCGAAAAAGCGAGGATGAACATCTCCGCCGCCGGTGAGAAGCACGCCGTCCAGCGTCTCGCAAAGGAGCTCCAGATCTGAGTCTGGGTAAATGGGCGCGGGCTCGCCGCCCGCCATGATGATGGCGCACCAGTAATCTCGTCGCCAATCGAGAAAGTATGTACGATCGCGTTGCTTGATGGTGTATCCAATGCGAGGGGGCGTCATAGCGTCGATAAAAAGAAAGATCGGTGATGGACAACAGGGGGCGTGTGGAAAGATGGGTTCATTTTAGCATAAAGCGAAGGAAAACCACTGCATGCCCTTTCTTTGACAGCAGCCTCAACTGCATTTATCCTATTCCTAACCCGGACAAGCCGGAACCAAGAAGACATCTCACGCCAAGAGGCCAAGCCGCCAAGAAAAAAGAAACGTAACTACTCAGGTAGCATGCTTGACCATGATTGATGTCATGAAATACGTGTTTCTGACCGCCCAGTCGTAAAACGTAAAACGTCAAGCGTGGGATTTTGTATTGCGACGCCCGCGTCGCGTGGGTTTATTGACGTTTAACGCAGGACCTTTGACGACATGCTGCAAAAGGCGACGCTCCCTCGGCAGCGCACATGACAGTGACGTTAGTAATTCCCATCCTTGCGATATGTTGGACGACAAAACCATTCGCTATCCCGCAAGAGCATGACACGACCACTCATCCTCGTCACCAATGATGACGGCATCCACTCGCCCGGACTCCATGCAGCCATCGCAGCCCTGGCGGATTTGGGCGAATTGCTGATCATCGCGCCCACGGAACAGCAAACGGGCATGTCTCGCAGCCTGCCTCCCACCTTCGACGGGCGCATCCACCCCCTCCGGCTGACGCATGACGGGCGGATTTATCATGCCTATCATCTCGGCGGCTCGCCCGCCCAATGCGTCCTCTACGGCGTGCTGGATTGCGCTCAGCGTATGCCCGATCTGGTGGTCAGCGGCGTCAACTATGGGGAGAATCTCGGCAACAGCACCCTGGTTTCGGGTACGGTGGGCGCGGCTTTGCAAGGTGGCGATATGGGCATTCCCTCGCTGGCCGTCTCGTTGGAAACGAAAAAGGAATATCATTACAATCATGGACAGGATGTCGATTGGTCGGCCGCCCGCCATTGGCTGCGCTTCTTCGCCCAACGGACGTTGGATTCCAGCCCCTTCTGGCCCGAAGATGTGGCCGTTCTCAAGATCGACATCCCCGCCTCGGCCACCTCGCAGACCCCCTGGCGTCTGACCCGGCAGAGCCGTCGCCCCTACTACATCTCCCTGCCCACCCACCGCCGCCGCCCCGATGATCCTTCGATTATGGATTATGAGGTGCAGGTTGATGCCGGCGAATTGGAGCCAGACTCCGATATTTTCGCCTTCGCCGTCGATCGCATCATCTCGGTGACGCCTCTTAGCGTCAATCTCACCGCACGCATCGCCTTCTCCGACTTCGATAGGCGTTTGCGCGAAGCGCAGAAGATCGACTCCGCATCCTCGCTGATTCTCGAATAGCGCCGACCATGACCTTTCCCGCTCAGGATCTCGTCCAGATCGACGAAAAATCCTTCGTCCTCAATCGCGCTCGACTTTATATCATCGTGCGTCTGGCCGTGGATGTGGCGGCGCTCGTCTTGCTCCTGCTTCACGCCATCACCACCAGAGAGGCGCTCATCATCGGGGTGATGCTCATCGATATCGCCGGGTTAGCATTCTATCGGATGAGCGTAGGACGCTGGCCCACTGCCAGCACCTATCTGCAACTGATTTTCGCCACCATCCTGTTGGTCGTCTTCGATTTTGTCTGGGGCTCCATTACCTTCATTCCCTGGTTTCTCACCATCCCCCTCAGCATCGCTGGCGGCCTCATCGTCACCCGGGCGGGCTTCAATAGTCTGGTTACGCTCAGCATCCTTGCCATCTTCGGGGTGTATGTGGGACTCATCGCCGCCGGCCGCATCCAGCTGCCCATGAACTTCCAGCGGGAGCAGCTTCTATTGCTTTCCGCGGCCCTGACCGTGGCGCTGCTGGTCATCAACGCGCTCATCGAATCCCTGGTCGTGTACATGTATCAGACAGAAGAGTCGTTGCTGCAAACCCGGGCGCAATTGCTCTACACCTTGCAGGAGCTGGAACAAAATCGCAATCTGCTGAATCAGGTGCAGAGCCAGACCCGGCGTATGGAGCGATTGAGCACGGTGGGGCAGATTGCCGAACAGCTCAGCAGATCGTTGCGCGGTCCCTTGGAGGAGATCGAGCGCATTCTTCGCAGCCCGGATGACATCCTGCAGCAGCCTCAGACCATCCGGGCCCTGCATAATCAGGTGGAGGCTGCGCTGCGCATGACCGAGGGACTCAAGGAGTACGCCGGGCTCACTGAACTCCACATCAAGACAGTCAATCTGGACGACATTCTGGCGCAAGAGCTGACGCACATTCGCATTCCCGAAACTATCAAGCTCTCCATCAAACAGCCGCCTGTTTTCCCACCTATTCAGGCCGATCCTGAAAAAGTGCGAATGCTCATCCACCACCTGCTTCACAATGCCTTGAAGGCTGTCGAGACAGGGGGTGAGGTGCATATCGCTCTGACGCCCCGACCTGATGGCGTCATGTTTTCGGTGAGAGATTCCGGGCCGGGCATTCCGCCTGAGGAGGTGCAGCTTATCTTCGAACCTCTCTACACCACCCAGACCCAGAGTTTTGGCCTGGGCCTGGCCATTGCCCAGCGCGTGGTGGAGATGCACGGCGGCTACATCGAGGTGGAAAGCGAGCCGGGCAAGGGTTCCACGTTTACCATCTTTCTGCCCCGGGTGGCGCCCGAAAGCCCAACGGATGGCGTGGCCGCCGACGCCATGGTGTGACAAAAATCGTAACTACTGGGGTGGCATGCTTGACCGTAACTTCCGCCTTGAAATGAGTATTTCTGGATGCCAGGGCGTGAAACGTGAAATGTCAAGGGATGTGACTTGGTGGTGGACGTCTGCGGCGGGCGTGTTTTGTGTTGTTGGACGCATGTCGTTTGACGATATCCTGCAAAAGATGACGCTCCTGTGACAGCGTACACGACTGAGACGTGAATGGTTACGAAGAATCCGCGTCATCTGCGGCGAATTGCAGACGACATGCCGTGGGATTTGGCATGGATTGAGGTCCCAGGGCATCACAACCGCTAGGCGTCGGTTGTCATCTCCACCGAATCCAGCACGCCTACGATGAGAGAGATCACCGGCGCATTGGGATCGCCTATCACTTCCCTGGCTCCTCCGCCTTCCTGATTCACCAGCACCACATCCCCGATGCCTGCGTGAGCCACATCCAGCGCCACGAAATCGCGCGCATCCTCCTGACCTGCTGCGTGCAAGGGCTGCACCACCAGCAGCTTGTGATTGTGAAAGGAGGGGTGTTTAACGGTGGAGACCACCGTGCCGACAACTCGAGCAATGAGCATTTTGAGAAGGAATTGGATGTGTGAGATCGAAATCTGGCGTCTCGAACCGTGAACTCAGAACTGATTGTCGCCTTCGATTAGTTCCATGTCCAGGTCGATGTGGGTGAGGGCAACGGTGTCGACGATGCCGACTACGGCCAGATCCAGCGGCATGTCGGAGACATAGAACGCGACAGCGGCTTCGCGTTTGCGGGCCAGCAGCACCAGATCGCCCACGCCTGCGTGCGCCACATCCACGGCCACAGCGGGCCGGCCGCGCGGGACCAGCTCCTTGCTGAGCTGCTGCACCACCAGCAGCTTGGCCCCCTCCAGCCCCGGATATTTGCGCGTGGCCACAGCCGTGCCGATGACCCGACCCAGCACCATCAGCTCCGGCCCTCCACACTCTCCAGCACCCGGTCGATGATTGCGTCCAGACCGTCAGGCTCCATGCCCAGCTGGGAGACAACCGCTGCCCGCACCTGCTGATGCAGACCGGACGCAACAGGTTGGGCGGGAGCGGCAACCTGACCCGGCTCCACAAAGCGAATACCGTGGCGTTGCGCCGCGTCCCGGGCCAGATCGGTCACCCGGGTGCTGGCGTCCAGCGGGATCTCGGTCACGCCCTGGCTGGCCGCCTGTTCGATATCCTGTGCGGTGAGAAATTTCATCGCCATAACACTACTCCTCCACGCCGTCAATGGCGTCGATGGCGGCAATGGCCGCGTCTCGGGCCGCGATGATGTCGGCCTCGGTCCCGGCCATCCACATGCGTCCGAACCGGCCCACGCCGCTGACGTGCATCAGATTGATGGGGGCAGCCTTCTCCGCCTCATTGGCCGCCAGGTTCACGTAGGCAGCGGGCGCCATCTCCATGACCAACAGCGTCTGTCCCGGCACCAGCATCATGCCGCGGATGGTGCGGTTGAGCAGCTGCGCCTGGTAGGGGTCCACGTTGGTGATGATCTGCTCTGACGCGATCCAGGGCTTCACCCGTTGCTCAACGCGCAATCCCAGCCGATCCAGTACTATCTCGCCCGCGCGCAGCACATCGGCCTGGGAAAAGGAATGCACCTCGAACATGCCGAATTCGCGCTCGATGATCTGTGCGCCTGGCTTCACGTTGGCGCTTTTGACCGCTACGTCGATCATGCGGAAGACCCAGTTGCCCGGAGCCATCTCGATGTAAAGCGCTGCCATACCCTCCACGGGCAGATCGCCCAGGGTGATGGTGCCGATGAATGCCGCATATTGGGGCTGCATGCGATCCAGGTAACAATAGGTTCGGAGTTGGAATTGTTCGGACATAGGATTCAGCTCTCGTGATTCATGGCAATGCCAATGGGGGTGACGAAAAGGGGGCGGGAAGGAACGATGGTGGGGATGCCTGTCACATCGGTCACGACTTCGGCGAAACGGGGAAAGGCGGCTGCTCCCCCCACCAGGGTGATGTGCTGTACGTTGCGATCTGTCAGATGCCGCTGGATGATGGTGGCGACTTTTTCCATCACCGGACGGATGGTGGAAAACAGGCCCATCTGAGCGTCGGGATCGAGCTTCAGGGCCTCGGCCTCCTCGAAGGAAACGCCTTTGGCGCCGGCAATGACCAGGGTGAAGTGCGCGCCGCCCGTGGGCTCATCCGCGGTGTAGGTCACCTGACCATCTTCGATGACTGCGATGCCGGTGCTGCCGCCGCCCACATCCACCACCGCGCCATTTTGCACGTTCAGCAAGGCGTTGGCCGCGGTGGGTTCATCGATGAGGGTGGCGCACGCCAGGCCTGCGCCTTCCAGCACATAGCGCACGGCCTGCACTTCGGCCAGGGGCACGCCGGGGGGATATGCGCTGGCCGCAGCGGTCAGTTCGACGCCCAGTTTGGCTTCAACCTGGCTTTTGAGCTGTTTCAACAGGTCGATGGCGCCGATGAAGTCGACGACCACGCCATCGCGCACCACCTGGGCGAATTGGTACGCTCCGGCCATGGGCTGCATCCGGCCATCGAGGACCATGACCACGGTGTAGGCGGTGCCCAGATCGACGCCCACGTGCAGAGGCCCTCGGAAAGATGCGAGCTTGCGGCGGCGTCGCAGGGCCGCATCTGCGGCTTTCAGCGTGGCTTCGATGTCATTGGGCATAAAGAGGTGTTGAGGATTGGATATCAGAGATTGGAGAGTTGTCGCTGCGTGCTAATCGTTATTTGATGTCAGTTGAGTGTTGATTGTTTTCAGCGCCCAGAGGATGTCGAATCTGCGGTAAGAGGAGTCGGGGCCAAAGAGATATTGCGCCAGAGCGTTCATTTGCGCAATTTTATCCGCCAGAGCCTGCCGATGTTCCGGGGGCAGGGAGGTGGGCTGGTCCCGATGCTGCGGTCTGATGGGAGCGCCCTGTGCGACGGCCTTTAGCAGGGCGTCGAAGCAGCGGGCCAGGTGGGGCGTGTGAACGGTCTCGTTTCGGGCATGTTGCAACAGGCTTATGAGCGCGGCCTGAGCGTCGGAGCTCAGGCCTGTGGCCGCCACGGGCGTTCGGAATCGAGGCTGCTGCCGGGGAGTGTGGGACTGCGTTTCTTCGCTCCAGCGCAGTTGCACGCCCAGTTCACGCGCTCGATCCCGGGCCAGGGGCGTGAGGATCGCTTCTTGAGCCAGGTCCAGGGTGCGTTGTCCGCTGACGGCCAGCGTTTCGATGTCCGCGGCGGTGTAGAGGGTCTTCATGGCTGCGCTTGCCAGCTCAGTTTGCCAGCTTTGAACAATAGCTCGAGATAGTAAACCGCACTGCTGAGACGATTCATTGCCTGGATCAGGTCGAGGCGGGTGGGGACGTAGTCGGGGGGTGGGGCGAATGCGTCCAGCGCGGCCAGCTCCGTCTCCCGCACCTGGGTGCGCAGGAAGTTCAGCCAGTGCAGCATTTCATGGTCCTCGGGAGTGGGCGTGAGATGGGGAATGCCCAGAGTTTCCTTCGGGTGATGTGTAGCGTGGCGCAGGGCCGCCGCGTCCAGGCCTGCGACCTGGATCGCCATCACCTCTCGATGGTTGTATTCGGCGCTGACGATTTCGCGGCAATACGCGGCCAGTGCGTCGAGATGCCGGGCCAGCTCGGGCAGTTGAAAGGAGCGGGCTCGGGCCGCGGTCAGTTGCGTCAGCCCATGCACCGAGTCCATCTTGCCGCGAAAGCGGATGCGGGGGATGTTCTTGGGTGCGAGATGCTCCGCATCCAGTTGGGTCATGTGTTCCGGTTTGGGGGCGGGCAGGTTTGCGGGGCGCACCAGGAAGCTGGCTGGTGCAGTCCGGGTCGGGGGCGGCCCAGGTGGGTCTGCTCCTTCCGTCTTCTCGACGATTTCCAACCGCCACTGCGCGATGAAATCCCGGGCTGCGGGCGAAAACCGCGTGCCTGGCTCCACTGCGACCTTCATCCCCCGCCGAGGACGACGGATGCGGTCACGCAGTTCAGCTTCGGTCAGGATGGGCATGGCAGGGTGACGATAAGGGTATCACGCTCGACCGCTCTCGGGCAAGGAAGTGGACGGCGGCGGCGCTTCTATTTCGTGGCGAAGCCTGCTTTTTCCAATAATTCATTGAAGAGCGTGGTGAATGCTTCGGGCGGACGGATGGTCAGGCCCTTGAAGTAGGGCTGATCCCCATGCAGCCCGCAAATTCCCAGCTGGAAGGTCTGGGTTTCGCCCGATTTCAAATGGAATTGGAGGGCGTATAGGGCCGGGCAGCGCATGGGCGGCGTCAGGGGGAGGGTGGCGTTTAGGGGGGCGATCAACGCCTGGATGGTGGCGGGGTCCGAGATGGTGAAGATGATCTCCATGCCCGGGACGCTGGGATGCCTGGATGCGTCGGGATCGACTGCTGATGTCTTGCGGGCCAGCACATCGATCCGCACGGTTTGTTCCAGGTTGGCGGTTGTCACCAGGTTCAGCGCCAGATTTTTGGCTTTGTCCTGACCGCATTCCCCGCGAAAATAGGCCCACGCGTCGCATTCGGCGCCATCATCGAAGATGCAGACGCCATATTCATTGCCCTGCTCATCCTGGCGCGTCTCGTACTGAAAGCCTTGATCGCTACAATAGACGGCTGCCGGGTTGGCGGTTTCGTTTTTTTCCGCCGAAGCTGGCGCGTTGCTCTCCGGAGATTGGGAACTCTCCATGTTGGGCGGCGCACATGCCGCCAGCAGCATGGCGGCAAGGCTTGTCAACAAAAAGATTCGTAATGCTCGCATGATTGTCTCCGTATTGTGTGGCGAAAATCGATCGATAGGGATTGGTCGGAGCGTATCCGCCATTGTGATCTTCGCCGACCATTTATTCTATCAGCAAAACGATGGGGATGTGAAAAAGGTTTCCTGAGGGCTGGCGTCTCATGCGGGCGTGAGGGGGCGACGCGCCGAAAGCGGATCGGTGCGTCCGGTTGCCGACTTGTGGGCAATCACAATGAGGATGAGTATCGCTCCTGGATGGACGATATGCTACAATAAGCGCCCACCTTTCTCTCATCTCTGTATCTATTCTTCTATTTATGCCTCGTAGTCGTGTAAAACAACGTCTGAACACATGTAGTTCGATATTCCTGGCGCTCGTTTTGTTGGCTGTTTTGCTGGCATTGTTTTTTTTGAACGCTCGTCGTCCCAAAGAAGTCATCCTTCCCACGCCCACGGCCACCGCCACTTTTGTTGGTCGCGATGCGTTGGCCCTGGCGCCATCGCCCACTTTGCCTTTCGATCTGCCAGATCTTCCCACCTTTACGCCCACGCCTACGGTCACGCCCACGCCGACCGTGACGCCTACGCCCACGCCCACGCCTCTCCCCACCTACGTGGCCGAGATTGTGGGGGAGTTGGTGAATCTGCGCAGCGGGCCGGGTGATGATTACGATGTGTTGGAGATCATTCCCCTGGGCGAGGATGTGGAGCTGGTGGGAAGAACTTCCGACGGGGAGTGGATCAGGGTGCGTTCTGCCGCGGGTGAAGAGGGCTGGGTTTATCGCGATCTTTTGCAGCCCGAATCTGGGGCGGTGATGGCTGTGCTCACGCCGCCGCCCACGCCCACGCCCGGCCCGCCCGAGATCGTCGTGGAGTTGGCGAATCTGCGCACTGGCCCCGGCCCTGTCTACGATCTCATCACCATGCTGCCCCAGGGAACGATTTTTGTGCCCGAGGCCCGGAATCAGATGGGGGATTGGATTTACGGCGCTACGCCCGCGGGCCAGGAGGGGTGGCTGTTTACGGAATTGCTTTCCAGCTTCGATTATATCAACAGTCTGCCCGAGAAATCGCCGCCGCCCACGCCCACGCCGGGCGCACCGACGCCTGCCCCCGGGGCGTCATCTCCGGCGACGCATCTGGCAGCCCCCGCCGCAGCGCCTGCGGGGAGCGCTTCGTCTTTGGTGCTGGCCAACTATTTCGCATGGTACGACGCATCCAGTTGGGACGCCTGCAATATCAGCGCTGGCGATCGCCCCATCCAGCGTTATCACTCCGATGATCCCGCAGCCATTGCTCGGCATGTGGATATGGCTTTGGCAGCAGGCATCGATGGTTTCACCCTGCAATGGGTGGGCCCGGGCGATCGCACCGACCGCAACTTCTCCACGCTGTTGAACCAATCTGCGGGCAAGCCTTTTCGTAGCACGGTGATCTTTCTGCGTCATATCTGGCCCGGATCCACCCAGTCCAACACCCGGGACGCCATTCGTTATCTCATCAACACATACAGCGGCCGCGCCAGCTTTCTGCACATCGGTGGGCGGCCGGTAATCTTCTTCACCGACGTTTATCGCGTGCCCACGGCGGGCGGACAATCGCCCCAACAGGCGTGGGCCAGCCTACGCTCGCAGATCGATCCGGGCCACGCCAGCATTTGGATTGCCGAAGGTCTGGACCCGAGTTTTCTCTCCGTTTTCGACGGATTGTGGGTGTATAAGGTCTTCCATGCGGCCTATCCCAACGATTATCTCAAAGATTCGGCGTGGGCCGCCCGCACCCGGGCCCGCGGAGCGGGTAAATTGTGGATTGCCACCATCAGTCCCGGCTGGGACGACCGCAACGCTGGGTGTCGTCCCGATATCCGCGTGCCTTCCCAGCCTTTCGTCAAATCCCGGGATAACGGCAACACCTATCGGGCCACCTTCAACGCGGCTCTGAAAAGCAATCCCGATTTGTTGTGGATCAACAGCTTCAATGAGTGGGTGGAGGGCACGTATATCGAGCCAAGCCAGTATTATGGCGATTTGTATCTGAATCTTACCCGGGAGATGGCCGCTCGGTTCAAGTCCCGATAAGTCTCCTGCGTTCACCCAGGCTGGGCAGCCTGCGTTGCTCTCAAACGATTGTCTGCCATCCTGGGGCTATCGTCTTTTTCGTAAGTGGACTCCAGTAAATGTCTTAAGTAGATGCGCATTTGAAACTTGAGAAATGCGCTGCGTGTTTTGACGAATCTAGATGATGGTTCGTTTCGTCCATGTTCGTCTTGGCGTCGTTGCCAAACAAGTCAATGAATGTCAAATAACTTTTTTCTCAAACAGGAGGTAAAACATGTTAAGGGAGATCATTCACACCGACAAAGCGCCGGCTGCGGTGGGACCTTACTCTCAGGCTGTCAAGGTCGGCAATCTGGTTTACACCGCCGGACAGATCGGCATCGATCCTGCGACGGGTAAGCTGAAGGCGGGGCTGGAAGCGCAGGCCCGGCAGGTGATGGCCAATTTGGAGGCCGTATTGAACGCCGCCGGTGCGAGCTTCGGGACCGTCGTCAAGAGTACGATCTTCATTACCGACATGGCTGATTTTGGCGTCATCAATGGCATTTACGGCGCATTTTTCGATGACGCCCCCCCCGCCCGCTCCACCGTTGCGGTCTTACAGCTCCCTCTGGGCGCATTGGTGGAGATTGAGGTCGTCGCCTTGACTGAAAATTAATCTGCTTCTAATTTTAGAGCTCTATTTTTTGCGGTTTCATCAGGGCTGGGGTATACTTGCCGCATCATTTAATCTGGAGGAGAAGGTTTCATCCAAATGAACAATCCTAATCAATTTTCCGAAACACCTGTCGAGGAGGTGACTCCGGAAGTCGTCCCCACCGAATCCGCTCAGGCAGAAGCTGAAGCGACAACCGAAGCGCCGGTTGAAGTCGAGGAAGAAGCGCAGCAGGACGTCCATCCTATGGAGCAGTTGCTTCAGGACTCCAGCTACGATCTGCGAGAGTTGGAAGTTGGGGAAATCATCGAGGGCACGATTGTTGGCTTTACCGACAACAATGAGGTGTTGGTGGATATCAGCGCCAAGTCCGAGGGCGTGATTCCCGCCCGAGATCTGGACCGCGTCGATGATGACATCCGTGAGGGTCTCAAAGAAGGCGACAGCATCTTCGTGCAGGTGGTTCGTCCCACCAGTCGCGAGGGCAACGCCGTTCTCTCTCTTTCCCGCGCGTTGGCCGAGTATGACTGGCAGAAGGCGCAGGAGCTTCTGGATTCGCAGGAAGTTTTCGAGGGCGAAGTCAGCGGGTACAACCGCGGCGGCGTCATTGTCTTCCTGGGCAAGGCCCGCGGTTTCGTGCCTGCTTCTCAACTTGTCAGCGACGAGGGCAAGAAGCAGGAGGATTCCGACGATCGCTTCAAGGACCTGGTGGGCAAGAAGCTTATGCTCAAGGTCATCGAGATGGATCGCAGTCGCAACCGGCTCATCCTCTCCGAACGTCAGGCCATGCGGGAGTTCCGCCGCCTGCAGAAAGAGAAGCTGCTCAGTGAATTGCAGGTGGGTTCGGTGCAGAAGGGCGTGGTCAGCAGTCTGGCTCCCTTCGGCGCTTTCGTCGATCTGGGCGGCGCCGACGGCCTGATCCATCTGACTGAACTTTCCTGGCGTCGTGTGCAAGACCCCACCGAGGTCGTCAGCATTGGCGATGAGGTCGAGGTCAAAGTCATCAGCGTGGATCGTGAACGCCGCCGCATTGGCCTTAGCCTACGGCAGCTCCAACCCGAGCCATGGTCGATCATCCATGAAAATTACGCCATCGGCCAGCTGGTGGAGGGCGTCATCACCCGCTTGACCAGCTTTGGCGCTTTCGCCCGCATCGATGAGACTATCGAGGGTCTGATTCACATCAGCGAGCTTTCCGACCATCGCATCAACCATCCTCGCGAAGTGGTGAAGGAAGGTCAACGCGTCATTCTCCGCATCATCAAGATCGAACCGGAGAAACGCCGCATGGGGCTGAGCCTGAAACGGGCGGCTGAGGAGCAGTACGCGGTGGTGGATTGGGCGCCGGCCGAAGATGCCGAGGCGGGCGGCAGCATTGCCGACGCTGTGGCTGAAAAGGCGGAAATCGCGGCGGAGGCCGCTGAAAGCGCTGCCGCGGAAGCTGAGGCGGCGGCAATTGCTGCCGCGGCCGAAGCCGCTCCGGTCGAAACCGCACTCGAAGAGGCAGAGGCCGAACAGGCTGAAGCGGTCGTCGAGCAGGCGGAGGCAGAGGCTGCACAGGCCGAAGAGGCTGGTTCCTGATTGATTTTGCCACCTCAACGATATCACTAGTCCAGAAGCCGTTCCTGATGGGGAGCGGCTTCTTTTTTTGGCCGTGTTTTCCGCTTTGGCTGGCGCAGGCGAAGCGGCGCGGTCAAAGCTATTTTTCAGATAGGCGGTCGGCCCCATCACTTTCGCGGCTGATTTCGATCCAGCTCAGATCGAGTTGGTGCTGCATCCGATGCGCTTTGGTCGAAAGGTAGAAGGCGTTTTCGGGGCGCACTGGCGTCTGGATGGGAACCCGTTCGGTCACCACGACGCCCAGAGTCTCCAGGCTTTCGACTTTGTGGGGGTTGTTGGTGAGGAGACGGATGGACCGTACGCCCAGATCTGCAAGGATGGCGGCGGCGATGTCGTATTCCCGCTCATCAGCCTGATGTCCGAGCATGATGTTGGCTTCGATGGTGTCGTAGCCCTGATCTTGCAGGTTGTAGGCCCGGAGTTTGTCTAGCAATCCAATGCCGCGTCCCTCCTGGCGTAGATACACGATAACGCCCTGACCAGCTTCTCCGATGATGCGCATGGCGCCGTGAAGCTGATCGCCGCAATCGCAGCGACGGGATCCCAGCACGTCGCCGGTGAAGCACTCGGAATGAACGCGGACGAGGATGCTTGCCTGATCAACCACCCGGCCCATGACCAGGGCCAGATGTTCTTTGTCGTCCCGGTCGTTGCCGTAGAGGCAAAGTCTGAATTCGCCTTGCTCGGTGGGAATGCGGGCGCAAGCCTGACGTTGCACTGTGACGCTCATGGCGTTCGCTCCGGATGCTGGGAGAGCAGGGCGATGACATCGCGGCGGGTGGGCATGGCGGGCATGGCGCCGAGGCGGGCGGCGGCCAGCCCGCCGCAGGCGTTGGCCCACCGCAGACTTCGCTCCCAGCGCCATCCCTGCAGCCGCGCCCACACCAGGCCCGCAGTGAACGCGTCGCCAGCGCCTGCGGCGTCCACGGGCCGGATGGGGAACGCGGGGAAGAAGCGCATCGTGTCGGGCGTTGCCAGCAGGGCGCCGCGAGCGCCCAGTTTGAGTGCAACGGCCCGTGGGCCCTGCGCCAGCAGGGCGCTGGCCGCCGCCCGCGCCGCCTCCTCCGAAGCAACCTCGAACCCCACCATCGCCTCTGTCTCCGACTCGTTGGGTGAGAGAATGGCCGCGTATCGCCACAGTTCGGACGAATAAGGTCGGGCCGGACCTGCATCCACAAAAATGGGAATAGCCGCCTCCCGCGCCAGCGCCACAGCCCGCAACAGTGCGTCTTCGGGCGCCTCGAAATTGAGTAGTAACCCGTCCAGCTTGCCCAAAATCGGCATCAGCCTTTGCGTCACATCCTCCGCCCTCAGAGTCATATTCGCGCCAGGGGCGATGATAAACGCAGTCTGTCCATCTGGCTCCACCAGCAGCACCCCTGCGCCCGTGGGCGCCTCATGCGAGCGTTCCACCCCCGCCACCGACACCCCCTCCGCCGCCAGCGTTGACAGCGCCTCATCGCCAAACGCATCACGCCCCACATTCGAGAGCAGATGCGCTTGGCCGCCCAGGCGTGTGAACGCCACCGCCGCATTAGCCGCTTTGCCGCCCGCCGCGGGCGTCACCTGCCGGGCGTGTAAATTCTCGCCACTTCCGGGAATGCGCGGCGTCTCGACAATGATATCCATGACAATAGAACCGATGACTGCGATGGTAGGCATAATTCGCAATGGGGGGAGTGAACAGCTGAAGAAAAACAACAATCTCACTTTACCACGCTTCATGGATGAGGAAAAACGCCCGCCGCTGGCGATACGCAACTCTCGCCCGCATCGACAGGCTGCGGTCTGCACCACTTGTGGTAAAATGATCGAGTTATGGAAGCCCACAACCAGGAAGTCCTTTTCTCCCTGCTGCTCATCACAGCGCTGGCCGCGTTGGTGCCATTACTCGCCACCCGCCTACAGCGATTCCGCGTGCCCATCGTGGTGGGAGAGATCATCGTTGGCATCATCATCGGCAAAAGCGGCTTCCATCTGGTGGCGGTCGATAGCGAGATCATCCAGTTTCTGGCCTGGTTCGGCTTCATCTTTCTGATGTTCCTCTCGGGCCTGGAACTCGACTTCGGGGCGCTGATGCCCGTGGCGGGCGAGGAGCAGCCTTTCTGGAAACGACCTCTGGTGCTGGCGACCAGCAGCTTCGCCATTACTCTGTCGCTGGGAATGTCCATCGGTTTTGGGATGAAACAGCTGGGGATCACCGACGCCGCGGTGCTCATGGGACTGATCCTGAGCACCACGTCATTGGGCGTGGTCATGCCCATCCTCAAAGAAAAGAAACTGGTGACATCCTCCTATGGGCAAACCATCCTCGTTTCGGCGCTGCTGGCCGATTTCATCACCCTGTTCTTACTCAGCATCGATGTAGCGCTCATCGTCAAAGGCATCACCCTGGACGTGCTGCTCATCTTCGTATTGTTGCTGGTGGTGGCAGTCTTCTTGCGGGTAGGAAAATTCCTGCTCACCATCCCCGGTCTGGAGCAGGTGTTACGAGAGTTGGCCGAGACCACCGCCCAAATCCGGGTGCGAGGCAGCTTCGCACTGATGGTGGCCCTGGCCGCATTGGCCAGCGTGCTGGGCGTGGAAGTAATCCTGGGAGCATTTCTGGCGGGCGCATTAGTCAGCATACTATCGGATCGCAACAATCCGGTGTTGCGGGAGAAGCTGGACGCCATCGGCTTTGGCTTTTTCATCCCCATCTTTTTCATCATGGTGGGCGTCAACCTCGATCTAAAAAGCCTGCTGGAATCGCCCGAAAACCTGCTGCTTCTGCCCGAGCTGCTTTTAGCCGCTTTTGTCATCAAATTTGGCGCTGGCCTGGTCTTCAGACTGGCCTTCGGCTGGCGGGAAACCCTGGCCGCGGGCGCGCTACTCTCCGCCCGACTCTCCCTCATCATCGCAGCCTCGGCCATCGCTCTGGATCTAAACCTGATCACCGAAGCCGTCAACACAGCCATCATTTTGGTGGCCATCATTTCTGTGACGGTTTCCCCCATCCTTTTCGATTATCTGCTGCCCGGGCGGGACAAAAAAAACGTCCGAAAAGGGGCAATTATCGTCAGCTCCAGAGAGCTGGCCCTGGCGCTGGCCAAACAGCTGGCCAAGACCATGCCCGTCACCGTAGTGACCCGGCGCTCCTTTCGCCCGGCCGATCTACCCGATCCCAACATCAAACTGGTGCATGGCGACGCCCGCGATCCCGAAGTGCTGAAAGCCGCGGGCGTAGATGAGGCGGCCAACTTCATCTGTCTCAGCACCCGCTCCGATTTCAACGAGAAAGTCTGCAAGATGGCCCTGCAGGATTTCGGCGTAGAGAATGTTGTCACCTGGCAGCGGGAGGAAGGGCATCGCATGGATGGGCTGGAACACATGGGGGTCAAGGTCATCTACCCGGGGCTGGCCACCCTGATGGCCCTGGAAGGCTCCGTGCTATTCCCCGAATCCTACGACATCATCTCCCACCGCACCGAAGACATGGAGATGCGTCAGGCCCGTTTGCGCAACCGCCTATATTTCAACAAGCCGCTGCGCAACATCCGGCTGCCGGGCGACGTGCTGGTAGTAGGCATCCGCCGCGGCTCCGAGCGTATCGTGCCGCATGGCGAGACGATCCTGCGGCCGGGCGACGTGCTGCTGCTGGTGGGGTCTCCTGCTTTTCTGCAGGACGCCCTCAGCATTTTGCAAGAAGAAGGCCTCTGACATGCCCCCCTTGAAACAACGGATCACTGACTTCCTCCCTACAGTAGCGTCGTACTCGCTGGACGGAAGCGGAAAGCATTGATGGATTGTCCTCAAATTGAAACGCACCCTCATCCGATGGGTGCGTTTCAATTTTGGGGCAATTTGTCTAATGGTGCACTGGCGAGTGAACTCAGGCTCTGTAGGCGCTTCGCGCCAACGGTCGCCCTGCGGCGACCTGGACGGCGGAGGCCGTCCGCTGGCCGCAGGCCAGAAGCGCCCGACTTGAGTCGGCCAGGAACGCAAAAAAGCGCCCCCATTTTGAAACGCACCCTCATCCGATTTTCAATTTGACCAAATGAGCGATTCTTCACTATAATAAAAAGCTGAGCGCATTCAACCGCGCTCATCCCGCGCCGACGTAGCTCAATTGGCAGAGCAGCGGTTTTGTAAACCGCCGGTTATGGGTTCGAGTCCCTTCGTCGGCTCCTGAGTTGCATTTTTATCCTGCAAAGTTTGCAAAAAGCAACGCTGTTTGATAAAATGCTTCTGTTCACCCCCCTGGGTCGGTGTCCCGAGCGGCAAAGGGGGCGGGCTGTAAACCCGCTGGCGGTAGCCTTCGCAGGTTCGAGTCCTGCCCGGCCCACTATGAGCCCACATAGCTCAGTCGGTAGAGCACATTCTTGGTAAGAATGAGGTCACCGGTTCAAGTCCGGTTGTGGGCTCCTCAAATGACCGTTTTCAATCATGGCCGTCTCCATTCGGGGACGGCCAAAAAATGCAACCAAGAATCACCGGACAGATAACGTCCAAGCAGGAGGCAAAACTCATGGCAAAGCAGCATTACGAGCGCAAGAAGCCCCACGTGAACGTGGGCACCATCGGACACATCGACCACGGCAAGACGACCCTGACCGCGGCCATCACCAAGACGCTGAGCCTGAAGGGCT
>Ga0256914_1002164_pt1 | contig 16687 bp, 15 predicted proteins | sample HulkmetaG_FD_191571 | JGI IMG/M metagenome (GOLD analysis project Ga0256914, IMG submission 191571) | Hydrothermal chimney microbial communities from Main Endeavour vent field at the Juan de Fuca Ridge, Pacific Ocean - Hulk | ecosystem: Environmental > Aquatic > Marine > Hydrothermal vents ... | reverse complement strand
TAAAATTCCGAATTTTTTATTAATACTGTATTTTTCTGGGATTTTAAATGTTTTCTTTTTTTAAGAGAAGGAAAGATAATATAAGATCTGACCAGATTGAAAGGAAGGAAGATATATCTGAGGAATTTTACGATACCGCTCCAGATTTCGTCAAATCAATATACATATCATCCATAATAAAAGGAAAGACATTTAAACCAAGGGAAACACTTCATATTCTCAAAAAAAAGATGTCTGAGATTTCAGGATTTTTAGAAAGGGTTAATACAGACTCAAAAACAATACTAAAGGAGATATCCCATATAAAAAAAATACAGGAGGATATAGATGATCTTATAGAAAAGGGAAGTCAGATATCTAAAGATTCTCAGGAGATAGCAAAACAGTCCTTAAAATCTATAAACGAACTTTCAGACTCGCTTGGAAGATTGAAACAGAGTCTTTCAAGTATAGATAACGTACTTGGAGTTATTCTTGATATAACAACCCAGACAAACCTTCTCGCCCTGAATGCAGCTATAGAAGCAGCAAGGGCAGGAGAAGTAGGAAGGGGATTTTCTGTTGTAGCAGAAGAAGTAAGAAATTTAGCGGAAAAAACATCTTCAAGTGCAAACGATGTAAAGGAAATAATACTAAACGTTTTTGAAGAGATGAAAAATACAGAAGAACATATGAAAAACTCATTGGATGTGATAGATGAAAACTTTAGAAACTCTGAGGGTATATGTCAGATACTTTCACAACTTCTGGAAGAAAACAGAAAGATATCTTCAATGATTAATGAACAGCTTGAAATTTTTAGGTTGCAAATAGAGAGATTTGACAGTATATTTGATCATATAAGCACATTATCTTCTGCTCTGGCAGAGATAGACAATCTCCAGAAAACCATAAACAGCCTCTCAGACGAGTGTATGAATCTACAGCTTTCTGTATGGAGCAGGATAAGTAAAGGAAAAAACGATATAAAAGCTGAATTATTAAGAAGAGTTGTTGATCATGCCGTATGGATGGATAATGTTATAAAAGCCATTGAAGGAAAAACAAACTGGCGTCCAACAGATCATACCCAATGCAATCTCGGTAAGTGGTATTATTCAAAAGGTAAAGAAGACATAGAAAGATTTGGTAGTGAAGCTTTAGATATATTTAATGAGATAGAGCCAGCTCACAAAAGACTTCATACGCTGGGTATAAATGCTATAAACGTCTATAAAGATGGGAAAAAAGAGGAAGCTTACGGACTTATTGAAGAGATGTTGGACTCGTCTGAAAAAATAGTTAAACTTCTTTTTAAATTGTACAAAATAGTATGAAAATCAGACTTTAAGGTACTGAAGGAAGAATGTTGCTGTTCCAAGATATATCAGTATTCCAAATATATCATTAACAGTTAGAACTATTGGTCCTGTAGCAAGTAAAGGATCTCTGTTCAATCTGAGAAGAACGTATGGTAAAAGTCCCCCAGAAAATGCTGCCAGAACCATATTTATAAATATTGCAAGGGAAATAACCATTCCCATAATATGATGGGACAACCAGAGGGTTGCTATAAGACCTACTATCCCGCTTATTATGAAAGCAAGAACTACAGCCACTTTAACTTCCCTGTAGAGATAGTATAAAAAATCTTTAAAACTTTCCATTATCTTTCCAGTTACAAGACCTCTTGATATGATAATAGCAGACTGAGAACTTATATTACCGCTTATAGCTGCAAGAAGTGGAAGGAAAAATATAACTGGAAGAAATTCCCTTATTGTAAAATCAAATATGCTTATGATAAAGGCTGTTATTATCTCACCAAAAACCGAAACCAAGAGCCATGGAAGCCTAAGTTTTGCTATCTTTACAATCTGATTGGTGTAAAAAAGCTCCTCTTCCTGTGCGCCTGCCATTTTAAATATATCTTCCGTTGTTTTTTCTGTGATAGCATCCAGAATATCATCTATGTATATAACCCCAACAAGAACATCTTCTTCATTAACGACAGGAAGTATAAAGAGATCATATCTTCTAAATATGTCAATAGCCTCTTCTTTTGTTGCATCTGTTTTTATTGATATAACGTCACTTTCCATAATATCTTTAATCTGAACGCTTCCTGGTGCTGTCAGGATTTCTTTTATTGAAACAACACCAACAAGCCTTTCTTTTTTATCTGTAACGTATATATAAACGATCTCAATATCTTCAGGAGCTGTTTTTATTATGCTTAAAACTTCTTCAACAGTTCTTTCTTCAAATACAGATATAAAATCTTCACTTATTAGTGATGCAACACTTGACTCACCATATGATATATATCTCTCAAGTTCTTCCCTTTCTTCCTCTTCAAGCTTTTCAAGTAAATGTTTCTGTAGTTCATCAGGAAGCTTATCAATTATTTTAGCTATCTCCCCGGTAGAGAAAGTTAAGAGAATTCTTACAGCTTCCTTTAGCGGAAGAGATCTAAGTATTTCAAGCTGTAAATCTTCATCAAGATCGTAAAGAACATCTGAAGCTTTTTCTATATCAACCTCCATTAGAATCTGAAATGTTTTGATTTTTTCATGATGGGAAAGATATCTGAAAATAGCTACAATATCACCTTTATGACTTTTTTCCAGAATCCTTTCTAATGCTCTACGGTTTCCCTTATATATAAGCCTTTTTATCGTCTCCTTTAAGACATTTAATGTAGGAGTCAAAACTTACCTCATGATATATACTGATAACCTAAAACTTTAAGGAGTCTAATATCTTCTTTCCATCTTGGTTTTACCTTTACCCAGAGCTCAAGATGTATCCGTTTACCTAAAAGATGTTCAAGCTCCTCCCTCGCATCTTTACCTATTTTCTTAAGCAACTGTCCTTTTTTTCCTATGACTATAGCTTTGTGATTTTCCTTCTCAACATATATATTTGCCCTTATAATAAGAAGATCCTTTTTAAACTTTCCCTCTTCAATACTTTCAACCTCAACGGCAGCTGAATAAGGTATCTCTTTCCTTGTGTTCTGGAAAACCTTTTCCCTGATAATCTCAGCGATATAAAATTTAAGAGGAAGATCAGTTACCTGATCCTCTGGAAATAGAGGTGGGGAGGGAGGAAGGTACTTCTTTAAAGTCTGAACAAAATCATCAAGATTCTGCCCTTTTATAGCTGAAATCGGAATTATCTCTACAAAATTGTACTTCCCAGCACTCTCTTCTATAAGGGGAAGGAGTAGTCTTTTGTCTTTCATTTTATCTATCTTATTTATAACAAGAATTGTAGGTTTATTCAGTTTTTCTATATAATTATGTAGGAGTTGTTCATCATCTTTAGTCCAGCCCTTATCAGCTTCTATTATCATAACAAGAACATCTGCTTCTTCCATACTACTTACAGCTGATTCAACAACAGTTTTAGTAAGAAGATCTTTACCCTTCTGAATCCCTGGCGTATCAAGGAATATTATCTGTGCATCTTTATCATGTTTAACACCAAGTATTCTCATTCTTGTCGTTTGCGGCTTTGGACTTACAATTGAAAGTTTTGTACCGAGAATATTGTTCATTATCGTTGATTTTCCAACATTCGGACGACCTATCAGAGCAACAAAACCAGCTCTGAATTCTTTTTTTTCTGTCATTTTTTTCTCCTTAGTAATAAACCTCTTTTAAAAACAGACCTTCTGGAGGTGCTATAAAAAGTCCTTTTGCAGGATCTTTTGCTTTTATTATATTCTCAAACTCCTCTACACTCAAGGAACCGAGACCTATCTGGACTATATGACCCACTATCTTTCTTACCATATATCTTAAAAAATGGGAAGCTGTGATCTGAATCTCTATAATATTTCCATCATAAGAAAGTCTTAATTCTCTTATCTCGACATCTTCCCTTATATACTCTCCTTTCTTAGATAAAGATACAAGATTTTTGCTTCCTTTAACAATTTCTAAAGCATAAATCATTTTTTTCAAATCAAGTTTTTTGGATATATACCATCCAAAGCCATGTAAAAATGGATCTGGTCTTGTGTATATCCTGTAGATATATGTTTTCCCTTTTGCACTAAAACGGGCATGAAATGAGAGGGGAACCTGTTCAACAGATTTTATAGATATATCTCTTGGTAAAGTGGCGTTTAGATACCTGTAAATATCCTCAGGCTTTTTGTAAGAAAATGTTTTAAAGTTAGCAACCTGACCATAAGCATGAACCCCTGCATCTGTTCTTCCAGAACCAGTAAGAACAACTCTTTCTTTAAAAAAAGTCTCAAGTTTTTCTTCCAAAACACCCTGAATGGTTTTATGCTTTGGTTGTTTCTGCCAGCCGTGATAGTTTTTTCCTACATACATTATCACTAATTTGTAGTTATATCTTTTTTCCATATTTTATCCCTGTTTTTTTGTTACTTATTATATGTATTTTTATACAGACGAATTGTGAAAAATCACAGAAATTTTAAAACTAAGTCTGAATTTGTATTAAAGAGGTTAACAGATATATAATAAATAGTTACCTGTAAAATAAAAATGAGGTAACAAGTATGCTTGATATCTTTGAAAGAGATTCCTGCGGTGTGGGTTTTATTGTAAATATAAATGGAATTAAAACACATAAACTCGTATCAGATGCTCTTGAATCTTTAAAAAATCTTGATCATAGAGGTGCTGTAAGTGCTGATGGAAAAACAGGAGATGGTGCAGGCATTCTAACTCATATACCCTATAAATTTTTTGAAAAAGAACTTAAAAAAGAAGGAATAACAGTCCCTGATCAAGATGAGTTTGCTGCAGGTGTATTTTTTATACCACAGGGTAAAGAAGAGATTAAAAAAGAGATTCAGGAAATAATAGAAGAGAGATTTAAGTTCTTAGGTTGGAGAAAAGTCCCTATTGTTGAGGAAGAGTTAGGCGAGATAGCAAAATCAAATATGCCCGAGATATGGCAGGGTTTCATATCAAAGGAAGGAATAAATTCTGAGAATTTTGAAAAAGATCTTTTCATTTTAAGAAAAAAACTCGAAAAACTCTCTTATAAAGAAGGATATGAAGATTTTTATATACCTTCCCTCTCAAGTAAAGTAATCGTATATAAAGGTATGGTTACAGCACCGAGACTTAAATATTTTTATCCTGATCTACAGGATGAAAATTATGAAAGTGCTCTGGCTATATTTCATCAGAGATTTTCAACTAATACATTTCCCCAGTGGAAGCTTGCACAACCTTTCAGAATGCTGGCTCATAATGGCGAAATCAACACCATCTCAGCAAACAGGAACTGGATTAACGCAAAAGCTGAGGATATAAGAGAACTATGGGGAAAGCTTGCAGAAGAGATACTTCCTATTGTTAGATACGACGATTCAGATTCAGCATCTCTTGATAATGCGCTTGAGTTTCTTGTTATGTCAGGTAAGGATCCATTTGTTGCCGTGAATGCTCTTATACCAAGAGCATGGGAGAATGACGACAGACTAACACCAAAGGAAAGAGCTTTTTATGAGTATTTTTCATGCATATTTGAAGCTTGGGATGGTCCTGCTGCTATAGCATTTACAGATGGAAATGTTGTTATAGGTAAGCTTGATAGGAACGGTCTTAGACCCGCAAGATATGTTATAACCGAAGATACTGTAATAATGGCTTCTGAGGTTGGAACAGTTGATATCCCCGAAGAAAAAATACTGAAAAAGGGAAGGCTCGGACCAGGCGATAAGATAGCTGTTAATATATCGGAAGGAAAAGTTTATTTTTCAAAAGATATTATAGAAAAGGCAGCAAAAGGAAAGCCTTATAAAGAATGGGTAGATCAGAACCTCAAAGAATTTATACCCGTTAAGGAAATCCCAGAGATAGAAAAAAAAGATGTAACAAGAGAACTTCTTGTCTTCGGTTACGATCTTGATCAAATAAATATGCTGATAAAACCTATGGCAGAAAAAGGTGTGGATCCTGTTTACTCAATGGGAAATGATACACCTCTATCTGTTCTTTCGAAAAGACCAAAACTGCTTCCTTCTTACTTTAAACAGAGATTTGCACAAGTTACGAATCCCCCTATTGATCCGATAAGGGAAAAAAAGGTTATGTCCTTAAATACATATGTTGGAAAGAAAGAAAACTTTCTTAAAGAAACCCCTGAACATGCAAAACAGCTTTTATTCCCCTCTCCCCTTATATTTGATAATGAGATGGAGGAGCTGATAAATTTATACATGGATAAAGCACAGATCATACCAGCTATATTTGATCCTTATGACGATGCCCTCGAACCTGCAGTTGAAGATATTTGCAAAAGAGTTGAGGAAGCTGTAGATAAGGGAAAAGAGCTTATAGTTGTAACTGATAGAGATATATCTATAGAAGGAGCTCCCATACCCATAGGACTTGCAGTTGCCGCTATAAATAGTTATATGGGAAGAAAAGGGAAAAGAAGTAGATTCTCCCTTATAGCTGATACTGGTGAGGCAAGAGATACTCATTCAATAGCTTTTCTTATAGGTTATGGGGCTACTCTCGTAAATCCTTATATGGTCGTACAGATAATAAGAAATCTTGTTGAAGAAGACAAAAAATTTAATCTTTCTTTTGAAGAAGCTATCAAGAATTACCGTAAAGCTGTTAACGAAGGTCTTCTAAAAATAATGTCAAAGATGGGGATTGCTACTATAAAAAGTTACAGAGGTTCTGGACTCTTTGAGGCCCTTGGCATAGGAAAGGAGGTAATTGACAAATATTTTCCTGGAACACCTTCCCAAATAGGTGGTATAGGCGTAAAACAGATTGCTCAGGAAACATTGATACGGTTTAATAAGGCTTTCTTTGAAGAAAAGATAGGTTTGCCGCAGGGTGGAGAGTTTAGACACAGAAGGGATGGAGAGTTTCATTCCTGGAATCCAAATGCTGTTAGAGATTTACACAGAGCTGTGAGAGGCGAAAGCTGGGAAGAGTATAAAAAATTCACTGAAGACGCATGGAAGGAAAAACCTGTAACAATAAGAGATCTTTTCGAGATACAGAGTGATAGGCCTCCAATACCTGTTGACGAGGTTGAACCTGCAGAGGAAATAGTCAAAAGATTTGTTGGGGCAGCCATGTCCATAGGAGCTTTAAGTAAAGAAGCTCACGAAACTATAGCAGAGGCTATGAATAGGGTAGGTGCAAAATCAAACTCAGGTGAAGGCGGTGAGGATCCTGCAAGATACGGAACTATAAAGAACTCAAAGATAAAACAGGTTGCTTCTGGAAGATTTGGTGTAACAGCTGAATATTTGAACTCAGCAGAAGAAATAGAAATAAAGATAGCACAGGGGGCAAAACCTGGTGAAGGTGGACAGTTGCCCGGAAAGAAGGTTAATGCATATATAGCATTTCTAAGAAGAGCAAGACCTGGAACAACACTTATATCTCCTCCTCCACATCATGATATATACTCAATTGAGGATCTTGCTCAGCTTATTTACGATCTTAAAATGATAAACCCAAAAGCAAAAGTTATAGTCAAACTTGTTGCAGAAACAGGAATAGGAACGATCGCTTCAGGTGTTGCAAAAGCCTTTGCAGATATTATTCATATATCAGGACATGACGGTGGAACAGGTGCTTCACCTCTCGTTTCAATAAAGAACGCAGGAACGATATGGGAACTTGGACTTTCCGAAGTTCAAAGAGTCTTGATTGAAAACGATCTTAGAGACAGGGTAAGACTTAGGGTTGACGGGCAGATAAAAACAGGAAGAGACATCATTGTAGGAGCCCTACTTGGTGCTGAGGAGTTTGGACTCGGTACATCCCTTATGGTTGCAGAGGGATGTGTTATGGCAAGACAGTGTCATCTGAACACCTGTCCCGTTGGTGTGGCTACGCAAGATGAAAGACTAAGAGAAAAATTTCCAGGTCAGCCTGAACATGTAATAAGATACCTGCTGTTCCTTGCACAAGATGTAAGACAGTGGCTTGCTGATATGGGCTATAAGCATCTTGATGATATAATTGGAAGGGTTGATCTTATAAAGCCAAAAATACCATCTGATCACTACAAAGCAAAATTTGTTGATCTGAGTTATATACTTAAAGATCCTGACCCGACAGGAAAAAAACCAAGAAGAGCTATGAAAGAGAAAAACGACCCTCCTTCAAAACCTTTTGATGAGGAAATACTTAAAGATGCTCTTCCTTACATTGAAAAACAAGAAAACTTTGCAGGATTTTATGTAATAAAAAATACCTATAGAACCGTCGGAACAAGAATAGCTCATGAGATAACAAAGAGATACGGAGATAAAGGACTCAGACTTGCAAAAATAGAGCTTAACCTCGTAGGAACTGCAGGTCAAAGCTTTGGTGCCTTCTGTGTTCCAGGTTTAAACCTTATACTGATAGGTGATGCAAACGATTATGTTGGAAAGGGTATGACTGGAGGTCTGATAGTTTTAAAACCACCAAAAGAGTTCAAAGGTAGATCAGATGAAAACGTAATTATGGGAAATACATGTTTGTATGGAGCAACCGGTGGACAGCTTTTTGCCTCTGGTATAGCTGGAGAAAGATTTGCTGTAAGAAATAGCGGTGCAACAGCTGTTGTTGAAGGAGTAGGAGATCACGGTTGTGAGTACATGACAAATGGAACTGTCGTAATACTTGGAAAAACAGGTGTTAACTTTGGAGCAGGAATGACAGGTGGGGTTGCCTATGTTTATGATCCAGAAGGAGAAATGGAAAGAAATATTAACAACTCTTACGTTTTCATAGATGAGATGGATGAGGAAGATATTGAAGAAATAAAAAGACTTATTACGAAACACAAAGCTTACACGGACAGTAAAATAGCTGCAGATATTCTTGACAAATTTGATGAAGAAATAAATAACTTTGTGAAAATATCCCCTGTTGAGATTAAAAAACCAGCACCAGAAACAGATGAGGCAAAAATTGATAAAAAATAAAAGGAGGAAGCATGAAAAAAGTAGCCGTTTTTATGGGGAGCAGATCGGATCTTGAGATTATGGAAAACTGTTTCCAAACTTTAAAGGAGTTTGATATTCCATTTGATGTTTACATTCTTTCAGCTCACAGAACCCCAGACGAAGTTGCAGAGGTATGTAAAACAGCTGAAGAAAAATACGGCGTTATAATAGCTGCTGCTGGTTTTGCAGCTCATCTGGCAGGAACTATTGCAGGAAAAGTAACATTACCAGTTATTGGCATACCAATTGATAACTCTTCATTCAAAGGCCTTGATTCTCTTTTATCAACTGTAATGATGCCTCCCGGCGTTCCTGTCGCAACGGTAACAACAGGGAAAGCAGGAGCTGTAAATGCCGGCGTACTTGCAGCCCAGATACTTTCTACAGCTTATCCAGAAATCAGGGAAAAGCTTAAAGAGTATAAAACCAAGATGAAGGATAAAGTTATAAAGGCAAATGAAGAGGCTAAAAAATACAGCTATGAAGCTTAAAATAATAATTGTTCTCTGTCTCTTTGGACTTGCATACTTTTCTGATGGGAAAGAATTATGGAAACCGCCAAGGGAGTTTGTTAAGGCAAAGGTGGTTAAAGTTGTAGATGGGGATACTATTATAGTTGCCATACCTCAGGTAGTTTTCAATAATAGAAAAAAATTAAAAAACATAAGGTTCAATGTAAGACTAATTGGCATTGATACTCCAGAAAGCAAACTAAATAGAAGATCAAAAATACAGTCTGAGCAAAGCAAAAAAGATATAAGAACAATAATTAAACTCGGCAAAGAAGCAAAAGCATTTACACAGAATCTTTTGAGAAAAAAAGGGAAAAAAAGAGCATTCAAAACAGTATTTCTTGAGTTTGATATACAACCTCAGGATAGATACGGCAGACTTTTAGCTTATGTATGGCTCCCTGACGGTAGGATGCTAAATGAAACAATAATATGCTCAGGATATGCGTATCCTTTGAGTATCCCTCCAAACATTAAGTACAGGGAAAAATTTTTAAGATGTTTTAAAAAAGCAAGGGAAGAAGAAAAAGGACTCTGGAAAAAATAAGTTAGAGAGAGGTTAGATGGCAGAAAAAAAGAAAAAAGATATAAAGGAGTTTGCAAAAACAATAATATTCATAGTTGTTGTAGTGTCAATAATAAGGGTGTTTTTTGCACAGGCCTTTAATATTCCATCAGGATCAATGAAACCTACACTACTTGTAGGAGATTTTATACTTGTGAATAAGCTTGTTTATGGAGATTGGACAATAGGGATTCCTTTTACGAATATAGATTTTTATACATACAAAAACAGAATGGTAAAGCCTGATAGAGGAGATATAATTGTATTTAAATATCCTGAAAATCCTGATATAGACTTTATAAAAAGGATAATAGCTGTCCCCGGTGATATTGTTGAAGTTAAGAATGATATTGTTTATCTGAATGGAGAACCATTAAAAAGGGAAGAAGCAGGTGTTTTCAAAGAGCCTAATGCAAGAGCAAAAATGTATTACGAGTATATTCCAAAATCTGATGGAAAGCTGTACAGATATACAGTTATGGAAATATTTGATGGCGAAGGTAAAGATTTTGGACCTGTGGAGGTACCTGAAGGTTATTACTTTGTTATGGGCGACAACAGGGATAACAGTAGAGACAGCAGATTCTGGGGATTTGTACCAGATGATTTTATTATAGGTCAGGCTTTTGTGATTTATTTCTCCTTTGATCCCCAAAAACCAGCTATCAGATTTGATAGAATCGGCAAGGTTATCTGGTAAGCTTGATTAAAAATCTTTGAACTTCTAAATTTATATGAAAACAGGAGGCAGGAATTGGGATTGATTCTGATTAAAAACGGCTTTGTAGTGGATCCAAAACAGAACCTAAAAAAAGATGCCGACATACTTATAGAAGATGGAATTATAAAAAAGATTGACAAAGATATAAAACCTTTTCCAGGATGTGAGGTTATAGATGCAACAAACTGTATAATATCTCCTTCTTTTGTTGATATACACGCTCATTTTCGTGATCCAGGACAGACTTATAAAGAAGATTTATATACAGGATCTTTATCTGCTGTCGCGGGAGGTTATACAACTGTTGTTTGTATGCCCAATACTATTCCTGCTTTAGACGAACCTTCATTAATAAGATATATAATCGAGAAGGGAGAAGAGATAGGTCTTTGTAGAATTCTTCCAGCAGCTGCAGTAACAAAAAGTCGTAAAGGAAAAAATCTTTCAGAGATGTCACTCCTTAAAGATGCCGGAGCTGTTTATTTTACAGACGATGGAGCACCTATTATGGATGCACACATAATGAGAAAAGCTATGGAGTATGCTGGTTCCATAGGCAGTTTTGTTGCAGACCACTGTGAAGATTTAAACCTCTCTAAGGACGGTATTGCTCACGAAGGTGAGATATCTGCTGCCCTTGGACTTCCCCCTCTTCCACCTGAAGCTGAGGACACTATGGTTGCAAGGGACTGCGTCTTATCACTTCACACAGGCATGCCTGTTCATATCTGTCATGTTTCAACAAAAGTTGCCGTTGAGGTTATAACATGGGCTAAAGCCATGGGAGCTCCTGTTACAGCAGAGGTTACACCTCATCATCTTTATCTTACAGACGAGGAATGGCTTGATTTTGATTGCAAAGCAAAAGTGTCACCTCCATTAAGGGAACATGAAGATATTGAAGCATTAAGATGGGCTCTTGCTTCTGGTATAATAGATTTTGTAGCCACAGATCACGCACCACATGCCCAACAGGAGAAAATGCTTGAACATCAACACTGTCCACCTGGAATGATAGGTCTTCAGTTCTCACTTCCTATAATTTTGGAACTTGTCAGAAAAGATTATTTCGATATATTTAGGGCTATTGAGGTTCTTTCAACAAAACCTGCTGAGAAAATTGGTATTGATCCACCACAAATTAAAGAAGGTGTAAATGCTGAAATTACAGTTTTTAATCCTACAGAAAGCTGGCAAGTTACAGAAAAGGTCATAAGATCAAAAAGCAAGAATACCCCCTTATTAGGAAGAAAACTTATAGGAAAAGTTAAATATACATTTTATAAAGGAAAGATTGTTTACAGGGACGATAGATGAGAAAGCCTATTTCTGAAGTCGAGATACTTAAACTTTTAAAAGAGGTGCATGATCCGGAAATACCTCTTGATATTGTTAATCTTGGTCTCGTAAGAAGAATAATAATTCAGGACGGTAAAATTGAGATAGTCCTAACATTAACAACACCTAACTGCCCTCTTGAAAATCTTATAACAAAATCTATACTGAATAAGCTCGGTAAAAAATTAAACGGGATGACTGATGTGAGTATTAAGTTTGATTTCTCAAAACCATGGAATACAAAGATGATATCAGAAGAAGGAAAAGAAAAGCTAAGAAGCTTAGGATGGAAAGTTTAGAACAAAAGTTAAAAATAGAGCGACAGATACAGGAATAGTTAAATTATCGTCTAAAAACCACCTTCTTTCTGAACTTAAAAGCTCAATAAGAGCTGTGAAAAACGTAACCAAAAATGCATCGGAAGGATCTAAAACAAACAAAAGTATAAGGAAGTTTGGTATAAATCCTCCCACTACTCCCTCAACACTTTTCTTAGTTCTAAATATTTTATGTTTCCCGTAAAGAATACCAGCAATTGTGGCAAAACCGTCATAAACAGCAACAGAAATAATTGAAACTTTCAGTATATCCTCACAAAAAAATAAAGATACTATGAGTATTCCTAAAGAAAGAGAAAATGCCTGTCTGGCAGGTAAAATCTTTAAATTTCTCTCCCTTTCCAACAGATCTATCAGCTTCCAATACCACAGTGTAAAATAATTTCTAATCCTGAAATAGGAAATGGGAAATATAAATAGAAGCATAACAATCATAATAACCGATACAGAATACTTCCCTAAAAACTCAAGAGGTATTAAGATTGAAAGAGTAGAAGTTATATGGAAAAATTTTCTCAAAATCTCTTTTTTAACATTCATACCGCCTTCCTTTTCTGTTGTTGAATGAATAGCGATCTACATCCCGAGTGAAGGAATTTACGGCTTGAGCCGTGCTTTCTGTATCCATTTTATACTATTTCTTTGAATTAGGTGAACCAAAAGGTAAGCAAGAAAATTATTTTAGAAGGCAAATTTATATAAAACATTATGATTAATTATATATAATTATTAAGACAACTTTAATAATGGAGGAAAAATTTGGCAGGAACAAAACTTATAGCCCCCTCAATACTTTCAGCAGATTTTTCAAGACTTGGAGATCAGATAAAAAAAGTGGAAGAAGGAGGAGCAGATCTAATTCATCTCGATATTATGGACGGTAGATATGTTCCAAATATAACAATAGGTCCTCCAGTAGTCGAGTCCTTAAGGTCTGTAACAGATCTTCCCTTTGACGCACATCTTATGATTATAGAACCAGAGAGGTATGTTCCAGATTTTATAAAAGCAGGATGTGACATGATCTCCTTTCATATGGATGCCTGTATCCATTCACACAGACTTGTAGATTATATAAAATCCAACAATGTTAAGGCTGGAATTGTTCTTAACCCTTCAACTCCTGTAAATACACTTGAAGAGATAATATACTATATTGACTACATACTTATAATGTCTGTCAATCCTGGATTTGGAGGGCAGAAATTTATTCCAGAAACTTTAAAAAAGGTAAAAAAATTAAAAATGCTTATGGAAGAAACAGGAAGAACGGATATATTAATTGAGATTGATGGTGGAATTAATCTTAATAATATTAGTATCGTTTCTTCTGCAGGAGTAGATATATTTGTGGCAGGAAGCTCTGTTTTTAGATCAGAAAATCCTGCAGAAACTGTAAGAAAATTAAAGGAAAAAGCTTTTTATACAGAGGTTTAGTTATGTATTACGAGATAAGAACATGGCCTGATAGAATTCTTAAACAAAAGATGAAAGAAGTTGATTTTTTCTCAGAAGAAAGATTAAAGGATTATGTTGATATTATGTTCAAAAAGATGTATGAACTTGATGGTGTTGGACTTGCAGCAAACCAGATAGGTATTCCATATCAGATTATAGTTATAGATACAACTGTTCGTGAGGAAGAAGGAAGCAAAGGTGTAAAGCTTGTTCTTGTAAATCCTAAAATAGTTGATAAAGAAGGAGAGATAGAATCAACAGAAGGATGTCTAAGCTTTCCTGGTGTTCAGATAACGATACCCAGGGCAGAGAAAGTAAAAGTAAAAGCAAAAGATATAAAGGGTAACGATATTGAAGTAGAAGGTAAGGATTTCCTTTCCATAGTCCTGCAACACGAGATAGATCATATAAATGGAATTCCCTTCATAAATTACCTTCCCCCTGTAAAAAAAAGAATGGTACTTGAGAAGTATATGAAAACAAGGAAAAAAGAGAGTTTAAAAACAAGATAAAAAGGAGATTATATGTTTCCTGATCTGATTAAGATAGGTGATTTTGTTGTCCACACTTACGGATTACTCGTAGCATTAGGAATGATAGTTTCTTACTATACAGCCGTATATTTTGGTAAAAAAGAAGGTTTAAATGTAAAAAATGTTGAAAATCTCTTCCTTTTTACAGTATTAGGTGGTATTGTAGGAGCAAGAATAGCTTACATAATAGAACATCCCACAGAGTTTAAATCTATTATTGATTATATAGCTGTATGGAAAGGAGGTATTGACTGGTTTGGTGCCTTCTTAGGTGGAGCAATAATACTATATATCTTCCTTAGAAGATACTCAATACCTATCCTTAAAGCAGGAGATATTGCAGGCATTTCTGTAATAATAGGACACGGAATTGGAAGACTTGGATGCACAGCTGCAGGTTGTTGTTACGGAAAACCTGTTCCTGAAGATTCTATATTCAGACATATTGGAATTACATTTCCAGATCATCCTCATACGGCAGCGCCCCACGGATTCCCCCTTTATCCAACACAACCAGCTGAAGCTTTAGGTAATTTTTTCATATTTGGTATTCTTTTTTATCTTTACAGGAAAAAATCCTTCGACGGTCAGATTTTTTCTATGTATTTGATACTTTACGGATTTGAAAGGTTTTTACTTGAATTCTGGAGAGGTGTAACTCCGCCTCTACCTGTTATAGGCCTTACCTGGAATCAGGTTATATCAGCAGGTATGATTCTTATCGGAATAATAATACTAATTTATGGAATAAAAAGGAAAAAAATATGAGGCTTTACAGACTTTTTGGAAGAAAAGTCTTCCATATACAGCCTGATCTTGAAAGAATTAAAAAGGCTTTAAAAGATATTGGAAACCCACATGAAAAGTTCAGATCTATACTTATATCTGGAACAAATGGAAAAGGTTCAACAGCATACTATATTGAATCTCTCTTAAGATCTCACGGATTAAAAACCGGTCTGTTTACATCCCCACATATATTAGAGGAAAACGAAAGATGGCAAATAAACTCAACTAATATCAGAGATGAAATACTTGAAAGTTATATAAGGGATCTTAAACAGATAATAAAAAAATACGATCTTACATACTTTGAAGCTTCAACATTAATAGCTTTTAAATATTTTTGTGATGAATGTGTTGATACTGCTGTTCTTGAAGTCGGCCTTGGTGGAAGATGGGATGCAACAAATGTTGTATATCCTGAAGTTTCTGTTATAACAAACGTATCACTTGATCATACACATATACTCGGAAATAGCCTTAAGGACATAACAGAGGAAAAGCTCGGAATAACGAGGAAAGACAGACCCCTTGTAATAGGATCAGATCAGATTGAGATCATATCACAGGCTGTATTAAAAGGTATTAGAGAAATATACCACTATCCCATTGGTTTCACTTACCATATAAAAGGAAATACTATGGATTACACCTTTAAGGATAAAAAAATCACGGATCTTAAAACATCTCTTATAGGAGAAAGACAGTTATCTAATGCAGCTACAGGATTAACAGCATTTCTTATTTATTCAGAAAAGGCAAAAATAAAAGTAGATGAGCCTATAATAAAAAAAGCTTTAAGGGAATGCTTTATACCTGGAAGAATGCAGGTAATATCAGAAGATCCATTAGTTATTGTTGATGGAGCCCATAATGAAGAAGCTTTAATAAAAACATTGAATGAGATCAAAAAAAGTTATACAGATAAAAAGATCATCTCAATATTCAGCTGTATGAAAGACAAAAATTTTATAAAACTTTTCAGCATTCTAAGACAAAACTGTAAAAAGATTATAGCAACAACTATCCCTGTAGAAAGATCAATTACAGAAAAAGAGATATCTCAATTGAAAGATATATACTTCTTCAAAGATTTAATGGACGCTTTTGGAAAGGCAGTACAAGAATATGATAAAGAAACAGTTATTCTTGTAACAGGTTCCCTTTATCTTGTAAGCGAGTTTTTAAAAAATTTTGATAAAAGTAAGTAGATATGGACGGAATACTTCTGATTGATAAACCTGAAAATATAACATCAAACTATCTTGTTCAAAAAATTAAAAGATATCTAAAAAGAATAACAGGAAAAGAAATAAAAGTTGGTCATACTGGGACGCTTGATTATTTTGCCTCTGGATTAATGGTTATAACAGTTGGAAAGGCAACAAGACTTACAGAATACTTTCAGGGACTTGATAAAGAATATATAGCAACTGGCGAGCTTGGTAAGGTTACAGACACTTATGATAGACAGGGAAAATTAGTAGAAAGTAAG
>Ga0256914_1002163_pt1 | contig 16687 bp, 16 predicted proteins | sample HulkmetaG_FD_191571 | JGI IMG/M metagenome (GOLD analysis project Ga0256914, IMG submission 191571) | Hydrothermal chimney microbial communities from Main Endeavour vent field at the Juan de Fuca Ridge, Pacific Ocean - Hulk | ecosystem: Environmental > Aquatic > Marine > Hydrothermal vents ... | reverse complement strand
CCGGATGTTTCTAAGGTATGAGAGCGGGAATCTGATCTTTCAGACCACCTCTTTGGTTCCTGGGCGACATTATGCAGTTCTGGCCAGCGATGCGCCAGATGGGCCATTTGAGACAGTGATTGATGAGATCACTATCGACAGGCACCGGCTGACCGAGATCGTTGTTCCGTCTGCAGACCGAACGATATACAAATTGGTGGAGCACCAGGCGCGAGGGGTTCGAAAGTGATGTTAATCAAGCGATTTTCCGGTTCGTTCAAGAGGTTCCAGGAGTTGCTCGAAACGGGCCGGTTCCACGTACTGTAGAACATCCTTTTCACTGGCGGAAAGGGCGATATCGAGCCCTTTTTCCGGATAAATCCAGTGAACAATCGTGCCCTCTTCTTCCTGGATCCGTTTGGCAGGGTGGCCAAACAAGCGAATCACCGTGTCACTGTCCAGATCGTAGCGTGGAAGATAAGTGATACCGGCGATGGCGGTTTGTTTGATTTGCCTTACATCTTCCGGATGTAACTCTACCTTGCGATTGCCGCTGCTGGACTTGCTGACTCGCAGTCCCCGTTTGTACATCCCTTCAATTTGTTCCTTTTCCAGCGCTATGGTTACTACCATCTTGGCCCTGATCCCCCCAAGTTTTACCTCCTCGAAGAATGCCTCTACCATTTTATCACCTTGCTGGGAGACAAATAGTGTAATCTCCGGGTGTTCCCCAATCCGGTGGATGGCATCGGCGAGGGTACTGCGCCCTAGGATCAGGCCGAATACCTGGCTACTCCCATCCGGATGGACAGTGATTTTCCAAGGTAAATTGGTGCGTTCCTCCATCGACATCTTCGGGGTCACCAATACCCCTACAATGATAGCGATGAGGCCGGCAGTGGTAATGCCAAGAATGGTTTTCCACTCCATGGGATCGGAATCAGGTCACTCTTCCGAGAGGACAGTAATCCCTTCAGGCACTGGATAACGCTCTAGCATACCTTTGGAAAGGATACCCTGGCGTGCTTGGTTGATGGCGTCGGACTCCATAATGATAAGGGCAAGCACTGTCAGCATGGTAGGAAGGACGGCGACCCCTCCGAGGGCATAATGCTGTGGTCCCGGTTCTCCTCCAGAAACCAGCAGCACCAGAATTACGGCGGCGGCCATGATGCCAAGCATCAGAATGAAAAAGCGACTTCGCTTCGCACAAAGCTGCCAGTGAGCCTTGACAAACCAAGGGTCAACGTTCAGGGAACGGCGAGCCCGAATGATGAGATAGCTGAGAACTCCCAAGGAGATAGCAGGGATAATCAGCATCAAATAAGGGTAGGAGGTGGCCATTCCCATCAAACTGACGAAGAGCAGAATATGATTGACGATCAGGTTGATCAAGAAGATTTCATGCGGGTGTCGCGCTTTCACGCGCTCCTCTTCCGGGATTTCGAATTTCATATCGGGCAAACCATATCAAGCATCGTTATGGACAGGGGCCACCTTCGGCGGTTGGCCGAAGGATAACCCAACACTGTATGCCCTGTCACCTGCAATAAGAGTGCTTCTGGGTCAATAGTACTCCCGTGGGAAGCTGATAAGAAGAGCCTTTCTTTCGGTCAGTCTCCTTTTTCTGCAATGCGTTATAACAGAACTGGTCCCACGGTGGTTTTTAGCTTCTGTAGAGCGCTTTTTTCAAGTTGTCGGATCCGCTCTGCGGAAACGTGATATTTCTCCGCCAACTGATGGAGCGTTGCCTTGTGCTCACTGAGCCAGCGCTGGACAATGATGTCACGACTCCGGTCGTCCAGTGCGGCCAGCGCTTGTTGCAGCCGATCATTGTTGAGAGCTTCACTTTCCAACTGCTCAATCTCCTGAGCTGGGCCAGGACGTTGATCCCTGAGGTAGGCAGCAGGAGCGTGGGGAACACCGTCCACGTCGTCGTTTTCGGTGCTGTCGAAAGAGGTGTCCTGGCTGCTCATGCGCTGTTCCATTTCCAGCACGCTCTTCGGAGAGACGCCCAAATCTTTGGCGACCGCTTCCACTTCCTCCCTGTTGAACCAGCCCAGTCGCTTCTTTGAACTGCGCAGATTGAAGAAAAGTTTCCGTTGCGCTTTTGTTGTGGCTACCTTGGCTATTCGCCAGTTACGCAAGATATATTCATGAATTTCTGCTCGGATCCAGTGTACGGCGAATGAAATCAAACGGACACCTACAGAGGGATCGAACCGTTTCACCGCCTTCATCAGGCCGATATTTCCCTCCTGAATGAGATCCGCTTCCGGCAATCCGTAGCCGCTGTAGCCTCGGGCGATGCGCACCACGAAGCGCAGATGGGCCAGGATCAACTGGCGTGCCGCATCCAAATCGTTGTTTTCCCGAAGTTTGCGGGCGAGGGTTTTTTCCTGCTCGGCACTCAGGACCGGGATGGCATTTACCTGGGCCTTATATGCCTCCAGGCTCCCTGTTGAGACAACAGGAAGAACGGCGTTGTCGTTACTGCTTGCCATGGCTGCGTTCCTCATTGTGCTTTTCTCCTCCTTAAAATGAATTTTAGCACTCTTGCTATGAGAGTGCTAAACGGCGCAGGAGTTCCCGACAATTCAAACAACTTCCATAGGGGAATATAGTTGGGAAAAATAAAAATACAATGAAAGCCTGAACAATAGCCCGACGAAGCGCATGGATAGCCAGGTTGAAATTCGTGATTTTTGGCTCCATATAAAAGCGCTGGGTAGGGGAAGCTGCGAGTTTGCATGTAAAAGCAGGGGTGCCGGTGAGCAGGAGGAAGAACCATTTGTCCGTGAGCCGGGTCTTTATTTAGTAGTGTGCGAGAGCAGAGCTGTTCGCGCCGGTATGTCAATTGTCAGGAGACTGAATCATGAAGAAAAAACTCGTTCACTCCCTTTTTATGATTTTTTCAATGTGGATGGTTGCTTACGCCCATGCCACATTGCCGGTAGCGGATGAGACAGGAAAGAGTCTGCCGACGCTGGCGCCCATGTTGGAGAGGGCTACTCCTGCAGTGGTCAATATTGCCACGCGGGGCCGGGTAAGGATCCAGGAGAATCCACTTTTCAACGATCCTTTTTTCCGTCATTTTTTTGATCTTCCTCGTCAGCCCAGGGAGCGTATCACCCAGAGCCTGGGCTCCGGAGTCATTGTGGATGCTGAAAAAGGATACATCCTCACCAACAACCATGTGATCGACAAGGCGGAAGAGATCGAAGTGACCTTGTTGGATGGCCGAAAGCTGAAGGCCAAGATAGTGGGAACCGATCCTGCCACTGATGTCGCTGTGATCCAGGTAAAGGCCAAGAATATTTCCGCGCTGCCTTTGGCGGACTCCGACCGTCTGCGAGTAGGAGATTTCGTGGTCGCCATTGGCAATCCCTTTGGGTTGGGCCAAACCGTGACTTCCGGCATTATCAGTGCGCTCGGGCGTACAGGGTTGGGTATCGAAGGGTACGAAGATTTTATCCAGACTGATGCCTCTATCAATCCGGGCAACTCTGGGGGGGCACTGGTGAACCTGCGGGGAGAGCTGGTGGGTATCAATACGGCGATTTTTTCCCAAAGCGGTGGCAACATCGGTATCGGCTTCGCCATTCCCATCAACATGGCGCACGAGGTGATGCAACAGCTGATTGCTCACGGGCGTGTGGATCGGGGGATGCTTGGGGTGCAGGTGCAGGATCTAACGCCTGAGCTGGCCCAGGCGTTTGATATTCCCAATCGGAAAGGGGTTGTCATCAGCGCCGTCATTCCAGGCTCGGCGGCAGAGAAGGCAGGATTGAAACCAGGTGATATCATTGTCGCCATCAATGGCCGTCCCGTTGAAGACAGCGCCGATGTTCGTAACACCATTGGGCTGATTCGGGTGGGAAGCGGTGTCAAGCTGACCATCTTACGGGATGGCAAGGAGCGGATCATTCATGCCACCATTGGTGAGGAACAGCGAGCTGAAATGGCGGGCGAAAAGATCCACCCTTATCTGAAAGGGGCTGTTTTAGGGGAGATTGGAGAGAACTCACCTCTCTATGAACGGATCAAAGGGGTGGTCGTTGTGGATGTCGCCCCGGGAAGCCGGGCCTGGAGAGCGGGTCTGCGTAAGGGAGACGTGATTCTCTCGGCTAACCGTAGACCAGTGAGCAATCTGAGGCAACTCCGAAAGGCAGTGAAAGGGAAAGAGAGGTTGTTGCTCAATATCCAGCGGGGTAATGCAGCTCTGTTCCTTTTGTTGCGCTGAAGCCACGCTCTTTGGGTCGCGTCTCCTGGTGCTGTGATATGATCTGCGGCGCGGAGACCCGGCCCAAAGAGATAAGGGGAGGCGGTTTTTCCGGTGAGCGGAAAGAAAGCTTTATAACCGGAGTCTGCAACATTTGCTTTCTAAACTGCAATAACGAAGGATTTGTTCAATTTAAGCGAGGAGTGATAGTGATGGCATGGAGGTATCTGGTAATTGCATTGATGTTCGGTTCGATGATCGGGCTGGCCGGTTGTGAAAAGGCATCTGAGACGGCCAAGAGCGCAGCGGAGACGGCAAAAGAGGCCACCAGTGGCGCAGTGGAGGCAGCCAAAGAAGCGGCTTCCGAAGCAGCCACAAATGCTGTGGACTCTGCAAAGGAAGCGGTGAGCCAGGCTGCAGAAGGGGCGAAGGATATGGCCAGTGGTGCGGTCGACAAGGCCAAAGAGGTGGTGAACCCTTGTGCCGCAAAGAAAGAGGCGGCTAATCCCTGTGCCGCTGACAAGGCTGCGCAGGACCACGAGTGAGTTCCGCCAACGTTGCTTTATCGACAATGATCATACCCTGAATCGGGCGCGATTCCGATCAGGGAGGTCGTTCACCAAACGCCCCGATTCGAGGGGCGTTTTTTAATTGCGGGGTTGTTCCTGTTTAATCCATTGCGTGGCGGCAAGGATGTTCGACGCGAGCCAGTCCCATTAAGCAAGCCAAGAGAGAGTTTGGACGTTGCGTCTCGTGGCGAGTCGTTGTATAACGGCGTTCAATGGCTGATTACTACCCTTACATCAAATTCCTGCACGTCACCTGTGTGGTAATCTCCATTTCACTGTTTCTACTACGCAGTTTCTGGACTTTGCGGGGCTCTCCGATGCTGGCATCGATGTGGGCTAGAAGCATTCCCCATTATGTGGATACCACGCTATTCGTTGCAGCGATCATGCTCACCCTAATCATTCATCAGTATCCGTTTCAGGCACCATGGTTGACTGCAAAGGTTGGTGGCCTGCTGGCCCATATCTTGTTCGGGCTGTTGTTTTTCCATTACAAAGGAAGCTGGGCAGTGAGGAAAGGGGCCCTCGCCCTTTCCCTCATGGCCTTTGCCTATATCGTGGCTGTGGCCCTGACGCGTAACCCTTTGGTCATCGGCTAGAATTTAAATAGTTCACCCGCCTTCTTTTTCAGCTCCTCTTCCAGCTTCCGCTGGGCTTTTTCTTTTTCCTTTTCCAGCTTTGCCTTGGCTTTTTCTTCTTCAGCCCTGGCCTTTGCTTCAAGCTCGGCTTTTGCTTTTGCCTTCTTGGCTTCGAGCTCAGCCCGTGCCTTTGCCTCTTCCGCTTTCAGTTTGGCCTCCAAGGCCCTCTTTTTCTTATCCAGTTCCGCCTGGGTCTTGGCCTTTAGCGCTGATGTCAGATCCTCTTTGATCTTCGGCTTGGCAAGGGTTCCCGTAATGCGAATGGGAATGGAGAGTCCTTTAAGTTCTTGTAGCTCCTTTCCCCCTTGGCCAGCGGCGGTACCCACGATAGCGGTGGTAATACGATAGTCGATGGCTTCACTGACTAGGTTAACGGTTCCTTCCCCCTTGATGCGCAAGATGGGAGCCTTGGCAGTGAGATCCCGATTGATGATCACGCCATCCTTGATGGTGAAGGTCCCTTTCAACTCGCTGAAGTCGGTCTTTAGTGGTGCCTGTTCTTTAGGCAGCTTTTTATTGGTTAGTGCCGCTTCAGCTTTGCGTAGCATCTGGCCAATGTTGATCCCTTTGACTGCGCCATCCTCGAACCGGAAAGCGGCCTTGCCGTTTAGCGTTTGGCGCAGCTGCAGGAAAGTGCTTCCTTGCCCGTTCAGATTGATGGAGACATTGGTCTTGCCAGAAATATAGTCGTCATCCAACAAATCCTTAAGCAAGGGGCCTGCTTGCAAACCTGTGAGGGTGGCTTTTATTTGAAGCTTGGCCGGTTCTTTTGCAGTATCCAGGCTGAGCCGGGTTTCGAGTTGTCCTTGATAGAGAGCGGCGCGCAGCGGATCGACTCGGAGTCTGCCTTCCTTCGCTATGATCGTCAGCAGGATTTCTGAGGCGTGGAGCCCACTGACCTTGAGTTTGCCCAAACGAAGTTTGCCCTGTAAATTCAGAGACTTGAGTGGCTCGAGCGGCAGTTCAAAGTCGGGCAGTAGCTTGTCGCTCGTGGTTTTTTCTTCCTTGATGGTCTCAGGCTCTTGGCTCGGTGGTGGCAAGTAGCGATCCACGTCAATAGCATCGATAGCCAGATCAAAATGGATGGCTGGATTGTCGAATGTTTTGATACCGGCTTCACCTTCTATCGTGGTGTCATCCAACTGTAGGCGCAATTTTTTCACCGCTGCCTGCTCAGTGGTCGCGTCGAAGTCCAGATCGAATGCCAGCCGCTGGAGTGCAGTGGCATCGGCCATTGGGGGCAGCTCGATGGCCAGCTTTTCAAGTAGTTCCCTTAGGTTCAGCCGGGCGAGATTTACCGTTCCTGTGAAGTGAGGTGCATCGACGATTTGTCTCCCTTCGACCCTGGCAGTGAGGTTGGCTCCTGCTCCTTGCAGCGAGAGGGGGGAGATGGTCAACCGTTGATTTTTCATGTCGGCGTTGAATGGGGCTCTGAGCTGGAGTCCCTGTAATTCGCCCAGATCCATGGGAGGGGGTTCTTTGCCCAGTAGCGGGCGAAGCTTCGCGGGATCTTCCAGTACCAACTGGATGGCTCCCTTGATCGCCTGTTTGTCCAGCAGCTTGTCCACTTCCATGTTCCCGATGAGCCGGGTTCCCGCGGCAACCAGGTTCAATCCCTGCAGATGGGCGGTCTGCTGCTTTAGATCGGCGGAGAGTGCCTTGGCGTCAAAAACCAAATCAAGATTTCCGCCCGGGAAAAGCTTCCCGGTGGCGTTCAATAGGGCATGAAAAGCATCCAGCCGGTAGTTTTCCCCTTCGAGATCGAAGGTAACCTGGCTGGTTAGCAGGAGGTGAGCCTGGATGGATGGCTGGCTGGCCTGCAGATCCATCTCCAGTCGAAGAGGAAAGGGTTGCCGGGGAACCAGAGCGCCGCTCTCCAGAGTCAGATTCTGTACTTCATAGCGGACCCCGCTTTGTTGGTCGTCCCAGCTCACTCGGGCGCCACGGATTTCGATGCCGCTCACCTCCAGGCTGGTCAGGACAGTGGAGGAGCTTTCCGACGGGGTTTTGGGAGGGGGTGTTTCCTCTGTAGAGGAGATCAAATCCTCCCAGTTGGTTTTTCCAGACTTGTCCCGCGCCAGATTGATGTCGAGCCCGTGCAGGACAACTGTTTTGATTTCCACCTGTTTTCGCAACAGTGGCAATAGTTTAATCTTCAGATCAGCTTGTTCGATGCCGGCAAAAGGCCGATTCCCGAATCCGGGAGCGTTGCTCAACTCCATCTTGCCCAGCTCAATACCGAGCCACGGGAATACCGAAAATCCTATTTCGCCCTCGATGGCGAGTTTCCGACCGGTCTGTTTCTCCACGAGGGTAGCTATCTCATCACGGAAATCGTTGGGATCGATCAACAGCGGCAAGGCTACCGCAGCGACGATGAGTAAGAGAATAAGTCCGATCAGGAGGGATACGGCTATCTTCACAATCTTTCCCATGATGAGAGTCCATCCTTATTGGATCAGCTGTTGTTTTCGTTACCCTAGAGTGTACGTGGAATTGCTCAAAACGGCCAGATCAACGGCACGGCCGCAGTGGTTAGAATGCCGACCATTATGGTGAGGGGGATACCGATACGCAGGTAGTCGGTAAAACGATAGCCACCCGCGCCAAATACCATCAGATTGGTTTGATAACCGATGGGAGTGGCAAAGCTTGCCGAGGCAGCAATCATAATGGTGATTGCAAAGGGGAGTACATCCACGCCGAGCTGGCGGGCGGTCAACAGGGCGATGGGGAACATCAGCACGGCGGCAGCGTTGTTGGTGGCCAGGGCGCTGAAGAGCGCCGTGGCGATGAACACCAGCCCCAGCGCCAGCCAGGGGATGCCGTTGGCCAGGGATATCAGCATTCCGGCGATACCCGCCGCGGCGCCGCTGGTTTCCAAGGCGGTTCCGATTCCGAAGGATGCCGCGATAACCAGCAGGACCTGCCAGTCCACCGCATTGCGGGCAATGGATGCAGTGGTGCAGCGGGTGATGATCATCAATCCGGCAGCGACCATGGCGGCTTCGAGTATGCTCAGCCACCCTGATACGGCGCCAAACACCATGAAGCCGAGGATGGCCACGGCGATGGAAGCCCGCTCGTGACGGGGTGGGCGCGAGTCATCCAGACGGCTGACCAAGAAGAAATCCCGGGAGTTACGGTGCTGTTCGACGAAACGAGGGTGGGTTACCAATAGCAACGTGTCACCAGGGTGCAGGATGATGTCGCCGATCTTCTCCCGGATTTTCTTGCCATTCCGGGCCACCGCGATGATCGCAGCATCGTAACGGGTGCGGAAGCGGCCCTCGCGAACGCTTTTGCCCGCCAAGGGTGAGCTGTCCGATAGCACCGCCTCTACCAAGGTACGTTCTTCCGCTGGGGAATCCAGCTTGAATAGCTGGTTGGTGGCTGGTTTCAGGCCGCGGATCTTTTGCAGATCGATGACTGAATCGACGATGCCGGCAAACACTAGGCGGTCATCGTCCTGCAGACGCTCATGGGGAGAGACCGCAGTGATGGCCTGACCATTACGCTCGATCTCCACGAGATAGAGTCCGGGCAGCTGGCGTAGTCCGGCCTCTTCAATGCTCTTTCCAGAGAGTGGACTGTTGGGTTCCACTACCATCTCGACTGTATATTCGCGTACGTCGGCAAATTGGCTGATCACCGGGACCCGCTCTTTCAAAAGCCAGCGACTGGTGCCCAGAACAAACACTATCACGCCCACCACCAGCGGGAGGCCAATCCAGGTGAGATCAAACATCCCCAAGCCGGGTAATTCAGTCTCTTCAATCAATAGGCCATTGATCACCAGATTGGTACTGGTTCCAATGAGCGTGCAGGTGCCACCGGCGATAGCGGCATAACTGAGGGGGATCATCAGCTTCGAAACCGAGAGACGGTTGCGTTTCGCCCAGTCGCGTATGGCCGGGATGAAAATGGCCACCACTGGGGTATTGTTGAGAAAGGCGCTCAGTGCTGCTACCGGGGCCATCACCTTGAGCTGTGCCTCCGGGAGGGATTTGGGCCGTCCCAGCAGATGCTGGGCAATCCAGGCGATACTGCCGGTTTCCCGCAATCCACTGACCACCACATAAAGGACCCCCACAGTTACCATCCCTTCGTTGGAGAGGCCTGCCAGGGCTTCCTGAGGTGTAAGAACACCACTTACCAGCAGGGTGGTTAGCGCGCCCAGCAGGATAACATCGGGAGCGTGGCCCTTGAAGGCCAGCAATCCGAACGAGAGCAGGATAACGACAAGGGTGAACCAGGCTTCCCAGGCCATGTTTAGCCAAAGATCTCCCTGAAAGCGGCGACGAAGTTGTCGAGCTGATCTTCCGGCAGGAGGTTAATTCCTGCTGCAGCCTTGCGTCCACCCCCCGTGGGAAACTGACGACACAGTTTATCTGCGCCCTCACGGGAGGTAAGCGGTGCCCGCACGCTGACCAGATAGCCGCCTTCGGGGAGCTGGGTGAGCAGGGCATGGGCTCGTTGCGGTGCCTCCTGAGCCAGCTGGTTGCCCAGTACGCCGCTGACGCGTCTGGCCCACGGTTCTGCGGGGAGTCGATAGAGGGCATAGCGTTCCGTCTCCAGCTCCGGACGGAGTTGTCTGGCCTTTTCCATATCGGCTTCGTATCCCTCTTTCAGATGATGGAATATCTCACTTTCTTCGATAAAGGCAAAAGGATCTGTGTAAGGATGGAGGCTATGGAACAGCTGATCGGGCGGGAAGTGCAGGTCCTCCACGCTGGCACCGTAACCATTGTAATTCAGATAGATCCCCAGCTGACGCAGCTTGTCCAGCTGTTGGTCGTCGAGACCCAAGGGAGCTGCTACTTCGCGGGCACTGTTATCCAAATTATCACCGAAGGCTCCGGTTACCGCCCAGGCACAGAATTTACCACTAAGGTGGTCGTTTACCAGCAGGCTGGTACAGGTGGCTGGACTGGGATCGATGACCGCCTTCAAGCGTGGGTGGACGGGGATCTCCCCGGCAAAATGGTGATCGAAATAGCATATCTCAGCTCCTTCATTCAGTAATCGAAGGAGATCCGTCCGATTTTTATCCAGAGAGATGTCGAGTACGGTAACCTGATCCCCTGTGCCGGCCGAGACACGTCTCAAAAGCCTGATATCCCGCTTGACCCCAGTGATCAGCCTGCTTTGCCGTGGTTCGTCGAGCCTCAACTGCTGCAAGGCGCAGATTCCGTCAGCGTCCCCGTTGAATACATCGAACTCAGCCATCGCTTTCCCCCAAAATGCAGAACATGGTTATGGTAAAATGACGAATTCCCCATGGTTGGTCGTGAACGGGCTTCCGGCTCAGTCCAATGTGAGGTGGGGAAAACTGGAGCGGGTGATGGGAATCGAACCCACGTCATCAGCTTGGGAAGCTGAGGTTCTACCATTGAACTACACCCGCACGGTAGAATGATTCCTTATGTTTATCCGGCCCAAGTTTACCCATTATGCAAATCATTCTCAATGGTGAATCCCGGGATGTTGCCCCTGGTACGACGGTAGAGCAGCTGGTAGAGCAGCTGAACCTGACTGGCAGACGCCTGGCGGTCGAAGTGGATCGAGAGATTGTTTCCCGCAGTGCCTACGCAGAGACGGTGCTCGGTGAAGGGGCCCGCGTGGAGATCGTGCATGCCATTGGCGGTGGCTGAATCTGCGGATGGCGGGTGGTATAGTGTATCGCAACATGGTATTGATTTAGGATATTTTGAAATAATGTCAACTTCACAGCTAGTTCCTGAAGATAGGCCACTGGTAATTGCCGGTGTGGAATACCGATCTCGCTTGTTGGTGGGGACGGGAAAATACAAGGATCTGGAAGAGACCCGGCGGGCTGTCCAGGCAAGTGGTGCCGAGATTGTCACCATAGCAATTCGACGCTCTAATATCGGGCAAAGCCCTGACGAGCCCAATCTGCTGGATGTGCTTCCCCCGGACCGCTATACCATTCTTCCCAATACCGCGGGATGCTACACGGCGGAGGATGCAGTGCGTACCTGTCGATTGGCACGGGAGCTGCTTGATGGACATGATCTGGTGAAGCTGGAGGTGCTGGGTGACGAAAAGACCCTGTTCCCGGATGTCCTGCAGACGCTGGAGGCGGCGGAGACCCTGATCAAAGAGGGGTTCAAGGTCATGGTTTACACCAACGACGATCTGATCATCGCCAAACGGTTTGAGGAGATGGGGTGCATTGCTGTGATGCCTTTGGCTGCTCCTATCGGTTCCGGGCTGGGGATCCGTAATCCCTACAATATTCTCTCCATTGTGGAGGAACTGAATGTGCCGGTACTGGTGGATGCCGGAGTGGGAACTGCATCCGATGCAGCAGTGGCCATGGAGCTGGGTTGTGACGGGGTATTGATGAATACCGCCATTGCGGGAGCGAAAAACCCCGTTCTGATGGCCTCTGCGATGAAGAAGGCGGTGGAAGCGGGTAGAGAGGCTTGGTTGGCGGGAAGGATCCCGCGCAAGCGCTATGCCAGTGCTTCCTCCCCCCTGGATGGAACCTTCTTTTGAGAATAGCGTTGTCAGACAGGGAGCTGAGGCAATATCGTCCGATTCGCAGCTTCGTTCGCCGGGAAGGACGCCTCACCACTGCCCAGCGGCGGGCGCTTACTGAGCTTTGGCCCCGTTTCGGAGTGGTGCCGGGAGAGGGTGGGCTGAACCTGGAAGCTCTGTTCGGTCGTCAGGCCCCTTGTACACTGGAGATCGGTTTCGGCGATGGACTCTCACTGTTGCAGCAGGCCAAGGCACATCCGGAGCGGAATTATCTGGGTATAGAGGTCCATCGTCCGGGGGTCGGCCGGATGCTGATCGCTCTGGAGAGGGCCGGCATTGAAAACGTTCGCGTGGTCTGTGAAGATGCGGTTGCTGTTCTGCAACATAATATCCCGGATTCCTCCTTGGCCTGTGTACAGCTCTTTTTTCCTGATCCCTGGCCCAAGAAACGGCATCATAAACGACGGATCGTACAGCCCGCTTTCGTCCAGCTGGTACAGCAGAAGCTGTTGCCGGGCGGTCATTTCCATCTGGCTACCGACTGGGAGGAATACGCCTGGCATATGATGGAGGTATTGAGCGCTGTACCGGGTTTGCGTAACATTGCCGGCCCGGGAATGTTTTCCTCTCGTCCTGTGTCCAGACCGTTGACCAAGTTCGAGCAGCGGGGGCAGCGACTGGGGCATGGCGTCTGGGACCTAATCTTCGAGCGTCAGTGATGGTGGAGCCGGATTTTGTCCCCATGGTCTGGTTTGCTGGAGGTGCGGCCATTGCTCTGCTCTGCACATGGCTGGGTGGGTGGATGTTCTTTCGCATGCTGGAGTGGCGTGAGCGCGGGCGTGTCAGGCGGGAGCAGTTGGCCGAGCTGGTTGCTTTGGCGTATGGGGTGGAGCAGTGGTTGCGACGTTTGCGTTCAGCGGCGTTGTTGAATGGTCCGCCGCTGGATGAGCCGTCTCCCATGATGCGGATCAACATGATAGCCGATTTGTTTGCTCCCGAGTTGAAGGCTGAAGTAAAGCAGCTCAATGCTGCGGCGGTAGCTTATGAGACGTGGGTGGAGCAGGCGGTGGGAGAGAAACGAGCCCAGCGCAGTGTCAGTCAGGAAACCTTAGAGCGATATGCGGAGGTGCAGCGGGCAGTGCTGGAGCGGGTGAAGGAGGTGGCTCGCAAGGCGGAAGGAGTGGTGAAAGGTTAAACAATCCATGTGGTGTGCCATCTATCGATGCAGCCGGAAGGCGGAAACCTATCTTTACGTTGCCCTCACTGAAGGTGAGCCGGATTTCTCCCGAGTGCCTGAAACCTTGTTGGTCTCGTTGGGCAGGCGGGAACATGTCATGGATCTCGAGCTGACACCGGATCGGAAACTGGCCAGAGTGGAGCGCGATGAGGTCGTGGCTGCCCTGGTCGAGCGGGGATTTTTTCTGCAGCTGCCACCTCCGGTATCGCCGGAATAGCAGATCGCCTATTTTTCGCGACTTACAGGGCTGGTTTCTATAGAATATATCGGTCAACTATTGGGTTATACCCGGGGCCGCTGCGGTTCGGGTATATAAAAAATCAACCGGGAGAGTCTCTATGTCCGTAGAACATCCAGTGATTGCCGTAACCGGTTCCTCCGGTGCTGGCACGACAACCGTTAAGAACGCCTTCGAGCACATTTTTCACCGGGAGGGAATCAAGCCGCTGGTGATTGAGGGTGATAGTTTCCACAAATATGACCGTGCGGAGATGAAGCGGGCGATCAAGGAATATGCCGCCAAGGGCAAGACTATCAGTCACTTCGGTCCGGAGGCTAATCTGTTCGACAAACTTGAAGAGACCTTCAAAACCTATGGTGAAACCGGAGGATGCAGGCGTCGTTTCTACCTGCACAGCGAGGAGGAGGCGGAGCCTTACGGTCAGAAGCCCGGTGAATTCACCCCTTGGGAGGAGATCCCTCCTGGCACCTCAGACCTGTTGTTCTATGAGGGGTTACATGGCGGAGTGGTTGCCGGTGACGTAGATGTCAGCAAATATGTGGACCTGCTGGTTGGGGTGGTTCCCATTGTCAACCTGGAGTGGATTCAGAAGATCTTCCGGGATCACGGCCAGCGTGGTTATTCGCCGGAGGCGATAGTGGACACCATTCTACGCCGTATGCCAGATTATGTGAATTACATAACCCCTCAGTTCTCGCGCACCCATATCAACTTCCAGCGGGTACCGACGGTGGATACCTCTAATCCGTTTATTGCTCGGGATATTCCCACTCCAGATGAGAGTTTCGTAGTGATTCGTTTCCGCTTTCCCAAAGGGGTGGATTTTCCCTACCTGCTCAGCATGATCGATGGTTCTTTCATGTCGCGCCCCAATACCATCGTAGTGCCCGGCGGCAAGATGGGCTTCGCCATGGAGGTGGTATTGACACCTCTTATTCACGAGCTAATTGAAAAGAAGAGAAAAGGGAAATAGCACAGTGCGGGACCTCTTGAAATGCCGGCTTATGCCGGCATTTTGCAAACTGGATGGTTCCATCTGAAAACGAATTTGGGGGTATAGAACGATGAAAACTGATTTTCTGGTTATTGGCGCTGGCATGATTGGGATCAACGTTGCTCGCGAATTGAAGCAGCGTTTCCCCGATGCTTCGGTGGCCGTCATCGACAAGGAAAATGGTTGCGGGCGGCATTCTAGTGGGCGTAATGTGGGGATGCTGGATGCCGGTTTTTCTTGGCCGGCCGACACCTTGAAAGCCCGTTTTTGCAAGGAAGGCAATCAGCTGCTGAATCAATATTGTGAAGAACGAAAACTTCCTCTCAACCGCTGCGGGGAGCTGGTGATTGCCAGAGATGAGGACGAGCTTTCGGCTCTGGACATGATCCAGCGCCGTGCAGAGAGCAATGGCGTAGAGCTGGAGTCGTTGAGCGTTAAGCAGGCAAAGGAGGTAGAGCCTCGGGCGCACGTTCATGAGCAGGCGCTTTTTGCCCCCGCCAGCGCAGCAATCGATCCGCTGGCTGTGCTGCAGCAAATGGAGCAGGATGCTCGGAATGCTGGAGTGAAGTTCTATTACGGTAACAGTTATCTGCGCAAGGCGGGGGATGAACTGATTGCCACCCTGGGAACCATCCAGGCGGGGTATGTGGTCAATTGCGCAGGGCTCCATGCAGACCAGATTGCACAGGAGTTTGGTTTTGCGGAGCGCTATCGCATGCTTCCTATCAAGCACAGTTATCTGGAATCCAGTGAGGCACCGGGTGCATTTCGAACTCATATTACCGCCGCTGGAGAACTCTCTGGGAACTATCCGGGGGTGCGCATCGTTCTCGGTGTGGATGGCCGTGCCAGGCTGGGCCCAGCAGTGAAGCCCGCTCTATGGCGGGAACAGTATCATGGTGCCGAGGGGTTTCAGCCGTTCGAGATGTCCGGCGTGGTTACCCTGGGGCTTTCTCAGATGTTCCAAGGAGGGCGGGAGATCTGCAAGACGTGTCTGCAGCGTTTTACCGGCAAGGCCCACTCACGTCTCATTGCAGCTGGCAGCCGACTTGCTGAGGGTATTTCGTCGAATGACTATCGTGACTGGGTGCGCCCTGAGATTCAGCCCCAATTGGTGGATACTGAAACCCACCGTTTGGTAGCGGATTTCGTGGTAGAAGGGGATGATAAATCTACGCATGTGCTAAACACCGTATCACCGGCGTTTACCTGTGGAGTTCCGTTCGCCAAATATGTTTGTGAGCAGATTGCCAAGGCAACCGGAGGCTGAAAACCGTGGGGGGGACGGCTAGTTTCTGGTCCGGTAAACGGGTTCTGGTGACCGGGCATACCGGCTTCAAGGGAAGTTGGCTTTCATTGTGGCTGCAAGGGCTGGGGGCGGAGGTTGTTGGCTATTCTCTGGAACCGCCTACCGAGCCCAGCCTGTTCAAAGTGGCAGATGTTGCAAATGGGATGCGTTCTGTCATCGGGGATATTAGGGACTATTCTTCGCTCCGGAAGACGATAACCCGGCACCAACCGGAAATCATTTTTCATTTGGCTGCACAGGCTCTGGTGCGACGCTCTTATCGCGATCCCATTGAAACCTATGCTAGTAATGTCATGGGGACCGTCAATCTTCTGGAAGCGGTGCGTCAGACAGGAGGGATCAAAGCGATTGTTAATGTGACCAGTGACAAGTGCTACGAGAACAGAGAGTGGGTCTGGGGCTATCGAGAGAATGAACGGCTCGGGGGGCACGATCCCTATTCCAACAGTAAGGCCTGTGCCGAGCTGGTCACTTCTGCTTTTCGGGATTCCTATTTTTCTCCCGTGGAATACGAACACCATGGGGTCGCGCTGGCCAGTGCTCGTGCAGGTAACGTTATAGGTGGAGGTGACTGGGCCGAGGATCGGCTGATTCCTGATGTCATGCGGGCTATCGTCGCCGGAAATCCCGTGCGGATTCGCAATCCTGATGCAATTCGCCCCTGGCAGCACGTATTGGAGCCTCTAGCAGGTTATTTGGTTCTGGCGGAGCGGTTATACGTCGATGGAGCTTCATTTGCGGAGGCCTGGAATTTTGGGCCGGATGAACGGAGTGCTCAGCCGGTGGCCTGGATTGTGGAGCGGTTAACACGGCTGTGGGGCGGTAGCGCCAGCTGGGAGCTGGATGGGGGAGAGCACCCCCATGAGGCACATTATTTGAAACTGGATTGCTCCAAAGCTCGTGAACGGCTAGGCGTTATTCCGCATCTCGATCTGGCTACTGCGCTGGAGTGGATCGTCGAATGGAGTCGGGCTTGGCTTGACGGGAAGGAGAT
>Ga0256914_1002161_pt1 | contig 16688 bp, 13 predicted proteins | sample HulkmetaG_FD_191571 | JGI IMG/M metagenome (GOLD analysis project Ga0256914, IMG submission 191571) | Hydrothermal chimney microbial communities from Main Endeavour vent field at the Juan de Fuca Ridge, Pacific Ocean - Hulk | ecosystem: Environmental > Aquatic > Marine > Hydrothermal vents ... | reverse complement strand
GCAACGAACAATACCACCGAAAATATTAACCAGTATGGCTTTTACGTTGGGGTCTTTCAAGATAATCCTGAATGCCTGCTCCACCCGTGCGGCGTCGGCGGTACCACCCACGTCGAGGAAATTGGCAGGTTCGCCGCCCGACATTTTAATCATATCCATGGTGGCCATGGCGAGACCGGCACCGTTAACCATACAACCTACGTTTCCGTCCAGTTTAACGAAGTTTAATCCGTATTTGCCTGCTTCCACTTCCGTGGGGTCTTCTTCTTCGAGGTCGCGCATTTCGGCTATATCCTTATGGCGGAAAAGAGCGTTGTTGTCTATAACCACTTTTGAGTCGGCGGCAAAAATTTTACCGTCTGCGGCTTTAATCACGGGATTAATTTCGAAAAGGCTTGCATCGGAACCGGTGTAAGCTTTGTAGAGGGCAATTACAAATTTAACCATCTCTTTAAAAGCAACTCCGCTCAAACCGAGGTTGAAAGCAATGCGGCGAGCCTGAAAAGCCTGCAAACCAACTTTGGGATTTATCTCTTCGGTAAAAATTTCCTCGGGAGTCTCTTCGGCAACCTGCTCTATGTTCATGCCGCCGCGGGGCGAGTACATAACCATGTTGCGCCCTTTTGCCCTGTTAAGGAGAATACTCATATAATACTCTTCAACTTTTTCAGGACCAGGATAATAGATATTTTGTTCTATCAAAACACGACGTACAAGTTTCCCCTCTTTTTTTGTTTGGGGAGTTACCAGGTGCATTCCTATTATTTGGTTGGCATATTCTCTAACTTCGTCAAGACTTTTGGCTATTTTCACACCGCCGCCTTTACCTCTGCCGCCGGCATGTATCTGTGCTTTTACTGCCCATTTGTCGGAACCTGTCTGTTCTTGTATCTTTTTTGCAGCCTCAACGGCTTCGTCGGCATTATTGGCTACAATGCCGAAAGGAACGGATACTCCATAACCTTTTAAAATGGATTTACCCTGATATTCATGTAAGTTCATACTTTAAGACTTTTTTATGTTATATCTTATAATTTTTTTCGAGCCCCAAAAGTAGAACTTTTATTTTATCATTAATTAATTTGGTTGCCTTAAAATTTGAACTATTGTGAATTTAGAACGATTTTTAAATAGAAAATGGGAGTGTCAAAAACCGTTATTGTCTATTTGGTTAAAACAACATAGCCCCAAGCAGGTAAGTCAAACAGGTAGCCATTTTCGATATTTATTGTTTTACCGGAGAATAGATTGTGGTATTTTCCTTCAATATTCTTTTCTTCCAATCCGAATTGAACAGGATTGTCTGAAAGGTTTAATATTGTTACAACTTGATTGTTATCCTTCTCTCTGTAAAATGCAAAAATATTTTCGTTGCCCATGTTGTCGAGAATGTTAAACGACCCTCCGTATTCCCCGTTCCATAGTGCTTTGTTGTTATGTTTCAGCTCATTGAGCTTGGCATAAAATCCCGAATAGGGAATTTTTATCCAATCAATGGTATCCTTGTCGAAAAACCGCAATCTCTTGTTGTTTCCGGCCTCTTGTCCACTGTATGTAAGGGGCATGCCCGGAATCGTGTAATCGAACACCGTAAACACTTCGAAAGCTTTTCCGAGTCTTTCGAAAGCTGTACCGTTCCACGAGTTTTCGTCGTGGTTCGAAGTAAAATACATACGGTACATATCTTTTTCGAAAAGTTCGTTATTCCACTTAAAATAATCCTGAATTTCGCCGGCTTTGTTTTCGCCTTTGGCAATACCGTTCATCAGGTGCATCATTTTCCATGTATAGTTCATGTCGAAAGCTTTTTTAAGCAGTTCCACATTCTCCTCGTCTTCGGCGAGCATGAAAATATGTTTGGTTTTGTCGAGTTCCTCTTTGGCGTTGTTCCAAAAATCGACGGGAACCATACCCGCCACATCGCAGCGAAACCCGTCGATGCCGGCGTTTACTATCCAATATCTCATTGCTTCCGTCATCGCTTTGCGCATGTCGGCATTGTTATAGTTGAGTTGAATTACGTCGGTCCAGTCGTAAGGCGATTTGAAGTTGCCGTTTTCATCTTTTTCGTACCAGCCGGGGTGTTCCGTAGCCCACGCATTGTCCCACGCCGTATGGTTGGCAACCCAGTCGAGGATAACATACATTCCTTGTTTGTGACACTCTTTTACGAGTCTTTTTAAGTCGTCAAGAGTTCCGAACTCAGGATTAACAGCCCTATAGTCTTTAACGGCGTAATAGCTTCCCAAACTCCCTTTCCGGTTTTTCTCGCCAATGGGAAAGATGGGCATCAGCCACAAAATATCCACCTTCATCGCTTTTAAGCGCGGCAAATGTCTCATAAAGGCATTAATTGTGCCCTCAGGGGTATATTGTCTTATGTTTACTTCGTAAATGTTACTCTTTTTACTCCATTCCGGATGTCTCGGTTTTATCACTTCCACACTATTTTTATTCTTATTCACGTTTGAATTACATCCTGTAAATACAAGCATAAAAAAACTTGTAAACAGAGCCGGCAAAAGTATCAATAATTTTATCCTCTTCATACATTAAAATATTATACGATTTATAACGTTATTTGCAGGGTATTAAAAACTGCAAAAATATGAAATCGTCGATACTTTCGTTTCTGTTGTTTTTATTAATTCAACCGGCGTTTTCCTCCACCGTTACGGTAAAAGGGAAAGTGGAAAACGGAGATAAAAATTTAATAAGAATAATTAAATATGCCGACCTCTTTTCGCGTTTTGTACCCGGCAGGGCTTTGGCATCGACAGTGACCGATGAAAACGGAAACTTTTCACTGAAATTCGAATTGAAAAATACCGCCTATGCATTTTTTGCTCTCGATTTGAAAAAAAGCGAAATATATCTTAATCCGGGAGCAACATATTTATTAAAGGTAAAAAACGACACTTCATTATTAAACAAAGGCTCCATATTCGATAAAGAGGAGAACCCTTTGCCCGTTGAATTGATTTCCTCCACCGACTCGTTAAATCAGAATATATCTCTTTTTAACACAATGTTCGACAATTTCGTCTATAACAATTTTATGTCTATCTACAAAAGACACGACATGAAAGTTATCGACGAATTTAAAAAAACCGTTGACAAAACTTTCACAACCGCCCTTAAAGGTTATTTCAAAAATTATGTTGAATATACGGTAGCCACAACAGTTTGGCTTAGTCGCAACGGAAATTCGAAAAAGATGTTGCGAAACTATTTTGTGAACAGGGAGGTGTTGTACGACAACATTGCATATGCCGATTTTTTCCGTGAATTTTTCAAAGGATATTTTAAGTCGCCTTCGCGAAAAGATGTTAAATACGATGATATTGTACCGCTTGTAAATTCGGGCGGCGGATACGAAAGTTTCGATAGTTTGATAAAAAAAGACACTTTGCTTGCCCGGAACGGACAACTTTTACAGCTTGTTGAGATGGAAGTTTTGAAAGAGTGTTATTACGACAAATCTGTAAACAGACAAAATGTTGAAAATATTTTGGGAGAGTTGGCGGCAAAGAGCAAATATCCCGAAATCGGTGAAATTGCGGTGAATTATTTAAAACGCTTTCACCGTTTGGCTTACGGAACGCCCGCTCCCGGCTTTCAACTGCCCGACATTCTGGGAAACGAAACCACACTGGACGATTTTAAAGGCAAATTCGTTTTGCTTACCTTTATGAATACCGGATGTAAAATATGTGAAAAACAGTTGGAAAACGTACAAAAGATAGCCGGGCGTTATCCCGTTGCCCTGAAAACGGTGACGGTAATCAGCGGTAAAAACAGTTCGGAAACAATAAAGTTTTTCAGACAAAAGGGTTACGACTGGACACTATTATTGTTGGGTGATAAAATAACAATTCTCGAAGATTACGATGTTAAAGCGTTTCCTGCATATGTCTTGCTCAATCCCGACGGTACCGTAGCCATGGCACCTGCTCCCATGCCCGACGAAAACCTCGACTATTTTATTCAGCGCATAATCAAAATATTTAAAAAACGAAATTGATATTGATAACCTGCTTTTTGTACCTTTGCAAATCTTTATTTTTGCAATAACAAATAGAATTTACTTGATATAAATATTAAACGATGATAGGTTTTTTTAAAAAAATAATAGGCGACAAAGCAACCCGCGACATGAAAGAGATAAATCCTTATCTCAAAAAGATAAAAGAGGCGTACGAGCATATTAAGACTCTGAGTAACGATGAATTGCGGGCTAAGACATTGGAGTTTAAAGAAAAAATCACCGGCTACATAAAGGAAGAGGAGGATGAAATTGCCCGTCTTGAAAAACAGATAGAAGAGGATGTTGATTTGGATATAAATGTCAAAGAAGATATTTATAAACAGATAGACAAATTAAAAAAGAGGAGTTACGAAAAGTCGCAAGAGATTCTCAACGAAATTCTTCCCGAAGCCTTTTCGGTGATGAAAGAGACGGCACGCCGTTTCAAAGAGAACGAATACGTAGAGGTTACTGCCAACGAGTTTGACAAAGAACTTGCCGCAAAATACGATAACGTCACCATAAAAGGCGATAAGGCATATTATAAAAATCAATGGATGGCGGGAGGCAACCTTATCACATGGGATATGGTGCATTACGATGTTCAGCTTATCGGCGGCATTGTGCTTCATCAAGGAAAAATTGCCGAGATGGCCACCGGTGAAGGTAAAACACTGGTAGCTACTTTGCCGCTCTATCTTAATGCCTTGCCTGGAAAAGGCACCCATTTGGTTACCGTAAACGATTACCTCGCAAAACGTGACTCCGAATGGATGGGAATGTTATTTATGTTTCACGGATTACGTGTTGATTGTATCGATTACCACCAGCCCAATTCGGCCGAGAGAAGAAATGCATACCTTGCCGATATTACCTACGGAACGAATAACGAATTCGGTTTTGACTATTTGAGGGACAATATGACCGGTGATCCCAACGAACTTGTTCAACGGGGTCACAATTATGCAATTGTGGATGAGGTCGACTCGGTGTTGATTGATGATGCACGTACTCCTCTTATAATTTCGGGTCCTACGCCAAAGGGCGAAAATCACGAGTTTAACGAGCTGAAAGGTGATGTGGAGCGACTTTATAACCAACAAAAGGTTTTCGTCTCGAAACTTATTGCCGAAGCCCGGCAGTTGCTCAAAGATACATCCAATTCTGAAAACAGGAAAAAAGCGGGAGAACTCATATTCAGGGCATACAGGGGACTGCCCAAAAACAAGGCTTTAATAAAACTTTTGAGCGAAGAGGGTGTTAAAACCTTAATGCAAAAAACCGAAAGTTTTTATTTGCAGGAGCAGGCAAAAAACATGCATATAATAGACGATGAACTCTATTTTGTAATCGACGAAAAAAACAATTCGGTTGACCTTACCGAAAAGGGTATCGATTTGCTTACGAAATCGTATGAAGACTCCGAGTTTTTTATTTTGCCCAACATAGGCGAAAAACTTGCCGAGTTGGATAAAAAAGATTTGGATGAAAAAAGTAAGCTTGAAGAGAAAGAGAAACTGTTAAAAGATTTTTCAATAAAATCGGAAAGAATACATACCGTTATTCAACTTTTAAAAGCATACGCCCTGTTCGAAAAAGATGTCGAATACGTTATAATGGACAACAAAATTAAGATTGTTGACGAGCAGACGGGACGTATTATGGAAGGGCGCAGGTATTCCGACGGTCTTCATCAGGCCATCGAAGCCAAAGAGAACGTTAAGATTGAGGCTGCCACGCAGACTTATGCCACCATTACCTTGCAGAACTATTTCAGAATGTACAACAAACTTGCCGGTATGACGGGTACCGCCGAAACCGAAGCCGGTGAATTTTGGGATATCTACAAACTTGATGTGGTGGTAATTCCCACCAACAAACCCGTAATCCGTGACGACCGCGAAGATTTGGTTTATAAAACCGTGCGGGAGAAATACAATGCCGTTATCGACGAAATAGAAAACCTTGTTAACGGCGGGCGTCCCGTTTTGGTTGGTACCACCTCGGTGGAGACGTCGGAGTTGCTCAGCAGGATGTTGAACCGTAAACACATTTCGCATAATATTTTGAATGCAAAATTGCACTTCAAAGAGGCGCAAATTGTCAGGGAGGCGGGTCAAGCCGGAACGGTAACCATTGCCACCAACATGGCAGGACGTGGTACCGACATCAAATTGGGACCCGGAGTAAAAGAGGCCGGAGGTCTTGCAATAATCGGCACCGAGCGCCACGAGTCGAGGCGTGTTGACCGTCAGTTGCGTGGACGTGCGGGACGTCAGGGCGACCCCGGAAGTTCGCAGTTCTTTGTTTCGCTCGAAGACGACCTTATGCGTATGTTCGGCTCGGGACGTATTGCCAATATCATGGACAGACTGGGACTGAAAGAGGGGGAGGTAATTCAGCATTCCATGATTACCAAATCGATAGAGAGGGCTCAAAAAAAGGTTGAAGAGAATAACTTCGGAATTCGTAAACGTCTTTTGGAGTACGACGATATAATGAATTCGCAACGCGAAGTGATTTACAAAAGGCGTAGGCATGCCCTTTTCGGCGAACGTCTTGCGGTGGACATCTCCAACATGATTTACGATTTGTGTGAGCAAATTGTTGTGGAAAATCAAGATAATGCCGATTTCGAGGGATTTAAAATGCAGCTTTTCCGTACCCTCGCCACCGAATCGCCGGTTACCGAAAAGGAGTTCCTCTCCATGAAGTCGGATGAGATAACGGAGAAACTTTTCGATAAGGTTTACAACTCCTATTTACAGAAACGGAAACGTTTGATTGAACAGACATATCCCGTTGTAAAAGATGTTTATGAAAATCAATCGCAGTACGAAAATATTGCCATTCCTTTTACCGACGGGCAAAAACAGGTTCAAATAATAGCCAATCTTAAAAAAGCCGTTGAGACCGAAGGCAAAGAGGTTGCTCTTGCTTTCGAAAAGGGAATTGTCCTTTCGTTTATCGATGATGCATGGAAAGAGCAATTACGCGAATTGGACGATTTGAAACAGTCGGTTCAAAATGCATCATACGAGCAGAAAGACCCTTTGTTGATATACAAATTCGAAGCTTTTAACCTGTTTAAAAAGATGATACAACAAATTAACAAAGATGTTGTGTCGTATTTAATAAAGGGAGAGATTTTTAACCCCAACCAGGCTGTGTTCAAAGAGGCTAAAATAACACGGGGGTTAGACCGCTCGCAAATGAAAGAGGAGCGGGGCGATATGCTCTCGCAAGCCCATGCCGATACGCAAGAGAGGGTTAAACCGCAACCTGTTAAAGTGGAGAAAAAAATCGGCAGAAATGATCCTTGTCCGTGCGGTAGCGGTAAAAAATATAAAAATTGTCACGGCAAACATGTGAGGTAAAAAATATTAAAGCTAAATACTATGAAAACATTCGTAAAAATAACTTTTGCCGTTTTGGCGTCGCTTTTTGTATTGTCGGGTTCGCAATGCAACAAACATGACGACGAGCCGGCAATTCCGCAATTCAGCAGTACCGAACCCATTGTAAATCCTCCCGATACTTTTCAGGTGATTTTTAACATAAGTACCTTCGGCGATAAATATGCCGCCATTACTTTCGAAGAGAATGCCGTGTGGCGTATTGAAAAACTGGGCGCCGGACGCTCCTCTTTCAGAATAGAAAACGACACCGACACCCGTTACATTTCTGTCGATACATTGGGTTTGAAAGGTGGCTTTAAATATAAATTTATTGCCAACAACAACAACTATTTGGAATATACAAACCTCTACACCCAATTTACAAAGCTCAATATTCCGTACGATGATTTCGAACCCAAGTTTTAGGGGTTTTATTATCGCTCGAAAAAAAGAGATACGGAAAAATATGCCGCCTTGTTGTTAATTTAGTACTTGTGCCTTTTTAAAGCCGGATGCTTAAAAAATGAATTTACCCCAACATCCCTATAAATCTGTCAAGGTCGTTTTGGGGCGACAATCCCAATTTTACTTTCAGACGGTGGCGTGCAGTTTTAACGCTTCCCGGGGCAATATTCAATACCGTTGCTATTTCGGTATTGCTCAAATTTAGCTTGATTAGTGCCGCCAGTCTTATATCGTATGTGGTAAGTGCGGGATACTTTTCGTTTAATGTTCTGAAAAATGCAGGGCTGATATATTCGAAATAGCGTTTGAAAATTTTCCAGTCGTTTTCCGAATTTATATTTTTTGTGATATCTTTTTTCAGTTTTCTGATACGTTTCTTGTCGTTTTCACCGAGACTTTTTTCCAGCAATGTCAGTTCGTTTTGCAGTTCTTTCAACATTTTGTTTTTTTGAATCATGTTGAGGGCATGTGTTGCCAGCCGGTTCGATTTGTATTCGTTTTCTTTACGCAGATTTTCCGACCTCAACATCTCGGCTTGCTTCTCTTTGTTCCGTTTTACGATAATCAACAAAATGCTTAAAGTAAAAATTATCACAATCATAACAAGCAAAACCAGCAGTAGCCGCTCACGTGTTTTTTGTGCTTTTTGCATCTCTTTTAGCCGGATGATTTCGCGCTCTTTTTTATTGGTTTCGAATTTGGTTTTCAATTCCATTATTTTGTTTTGCACCTCAATGCCGTTCAAACTGTCTTTTTGGTGAACATATTGCCTGTAATATTCCAAAGCGTTTTTATACTTGCCTGCATTAAATTCAAGGTTGTACAGGGCAAAAAGCGATTTCTTTTTTATATAAGCGTTTTGGATACTGTCCGACAGGTGTAAGGCGTACAAAATATGTTTTTTCGCCCTCTTGTTTCTGTTCATGGCAACATAAGCATTCCCTATATCGAGGGAGATGTTGGCAACATCTTCAAATCTTTTTTCCTTTTTGAATGTTTCGAAAGCCTTCATCAAATATTTCATCCCCTCGTCATACCTTTTCATGGCAATAAAAGTGTTACCCGTATTCTGTTCAATTCCTGCGGCTTCAATACGGTTGTTAAGGTTTTTGTAAACGGCGAGAGCTTTCCTGTAATAGACAAGAGCGCTGTCGTACGCTTTTTTATTGTACATCAAAATACCCAGATTGCACATCAATCCGGCATAATCGCGCGAAGATGTATCGTTTTTCATCAGCAATTCGGCCTTGTGATAATATTCTGTCGCCAAGGTGTCGTTGCCCGTATCCATATAAAGATTGGCTATATTGTTGTACGATTCGGTTTGCGATGCGGTATCTTTTAGCGAAATAAAGATGTCGAGAGACCGGTAAAACGAATCGAGCGCAGCATGATATTCGCCTTTTTTCTTTAATATGTTTGCCGTTGTCGAAAGTGCACAGGCATAGTTATACATGTCGCCGCGTTGAAGTTGTATTTCCAGTGCTTTTCTTGCATATTTCAGCGCTTTTGAGTAGTTCCCTTTTGATTTGTTGATAATGGAAATAAGATTATATGCATACCCTTTTTTCGACAATGCCGTTTTATCTTTCAGATTCGTTTCCGTGGCGCGAATGCAATAATTTTCGCATGAGTCGTCGATGCCGAGGTAGTAGTAGCCCGTGGCAACCGTAAGCAAGGCTGTGGCCAAATTGTCGGAATTGCCGTCTTTTTCGGCCAGTAATACTGCCTGTTTACCGTACGATACCGCTCTGTCGGGGGTGTTTTTCAAGTTTCTCTTTGCAAGTTTTATCAGTCCGTCAAATTTTTCGCGCGGGTTTTTTGCTTGAAAGGGCGTTAAATTTTTCCCCTCTTCTGTTTTACCGGGTGCCGTGCTGCCGTACGAGACCAAAACCGTTAGTAAAACGGTGTGTAACGACAAAAGCAATGTTCTTATCATTAAATTCTCTTTTTGTTGTTCAAATTTATAAACAATTTTGATGTTGTAACCTTATGTTTTGGGGATTGAAATTTGCGCAAAACGGTATTTGCCTTTTAAACAATGCGTTACAAAAAACAAACGGTGCGGGAATATACCAATTGTTCACCGTTGAACCGCTTTTGTTAACCAATTGTTTACCCTTTTTTCTTGTGGCTGAAAATAGCTCGGTATAATTTTGACGAAAATTTTGTTCCATGACCGGTGCTATTATAACCACATTTTACAACGAAATAAGCATAATATTCGACGAGGTAGTGAAATATGCCGAAATAACGGTAAAAGATAAAAACGGTAATACGGTTCTCGTCGAAAAGAGTTTCAATACAAATCAGGTAAACATTGCGGTAAAATTCGATGCGGAGGGAATATTTAATGTAACGGTAAAGACGGAAAAAGATATTTTCAATAAGAGAATTTTTATTAAAAAAAAGTAGAGTTATGAAAGGGACAAACTCCATATGCAGCTTATATCTGTTCATTGTATTATCAATGTTACCCCTGTTTGTTTTCGGTCAGGTGGCCATAAACAAAACCGGGCAATCTGCCAATGCACATTCCATTCTGGACGTGCAATCGGACACACTGGGTTTATTGGTTCCGAGAATGACAACCACACAGAGGAATGATTTTAAGAGTAAACTTACCGTATCCGATAAGGGAATGCTTGTGTACGACACTGATTACAACAAGTACTATTATTTTGACGGAGATTATTTCCGCGAGCTTACCAACGGCATCCTTAATTCTATTACCGACGATGATATGGATACATATATTGATGTTGATTTCAGAAAGTCGGATGAAGATAAAATCCGCTATTACCTTGGTAATGTTAAATATTTTAGTATGGACGGGCCCCGTTTTAACGTTGAAAATTCGGGAGGCTCGGTTTTCATCGGTGAGCATACCGGTGAAAATGATGATTTGTCCGGTAATAAAAACACATATGTTGGAATTTCGGTTGCTCCGGTAAGCGTTACGGGATGGTGTAACAGTGCTTTCGGTTACCGTTCGCTTTATAACCTGACAACGGGGTACCAAAATGTCTCTTCCGGGGCATTTTCTTTGTACAACAATACTTACGGAGGAAGAAATACCGCTTTGGGATATTCTTCGCTTTTTAATAATACTACGGGAGGTTTAAACATAGCCATCGGTAGTTGTGCCGCTTATACAAACGATACTTCCGACAATTTGCTGGCCATAGGTGATTCGGCACTGTTTCATACGAAAGGGGAAAAAAATATTGCTATCGGAAACTGGGCGCTTTTTTCTGATTCCACCGGGTATAAAAACGTTGCCGTGGGACTAAGAGCAATGTTTTCTAATAAAACAGGTTTTAAAAATACCGCCGTGGGAACCTCCTGTATGTCTAATTCCTTAACCGGCAATTATAATACAGCGGTCGGTTATTTTTCGTTGATTAAAAACGCTGGTGATAGAAATACGGCCTTAGGTGCCTTGGCAGGTGGATTTTCTCTGCTTGTTTTTCCCGTTAACGGATGTGTTTATTTAGGGTACAAAGCAGGGTATGACAATTATGAAGATAACAGGTTGTATATAGCCAACAATGAAAATCCGCTTATTTATGGGGAATTTGATAATGATTTTGTTAAAATTAACGGTGATTTGGAAATTAATGGATTTACCTCGGAAACCTTTTTGAAAATTGATGCGGACGGAGATGGGAAAATAATAATTAACGGAGGCGACACGCACATGACGCAAATAAAATTTTATGAGAACAATAATTTTCGTGCTTCAATGGGTTATTCACCTTCGGGAGGACATTTTTTTATTTACCATGGTTCGCACAATGTATTTTTTCAAAACGGCTCTATTTTACCCGATTCTCACAAAGCTCAGGATTTGGGTTCTTCTTCCGCCGCCTGGGATGATATCTATTGCGACGATTTGCACCAATTGGGTTCGGCAGCTTTTACCGACCGGAAGGTCACCGAAGAGTTATTGCTTTTTCCTCCCCAAGAAAAACCCGACGGTGCTTTTGACGAAAAAACCGATAAAGGGCTGAAAGAGCTCGACCCCAACTCGTTGCCTCCGGCATTGCACGACGGGTACGATTTGTTGATTGATGAAATGACAACTTATAATTATAAGGCAAACTATGAACAACAACTTCAAATAGAGATGCTTATTAAAAAGGTGGAGGCTCTGGAAAAAGAAAATATTTTATTGAAACAAAAATTAATTTCGAGAGATTCCATAAGAAAAAGAAGATAGGTTTACAAAATAAAAACAGAATCGAAGTTAGGAATTTGGTTTTATTTATCCCGGGCGGCAATTTTGTCGTCCGGGTTTTTATTTATGTTTTGACGATAAATACTATTTAAAATAATTTTTTACCCTATTTTTGCAAACTTTAAAAAGAGGATAATTATGTTTGAAGGTTTAAGTGACAGGTTAGACAGGTCGTTTAAGATACTAAAAGGACACGGCAGAATCACCGAAATAAATGTTGCCGAATCGATAAAAGAGATACGCAAAGCGCTAATAGAAGCCGACGTAAGTTATAAAATAGCCAAAGAATTTACCAACAAGGTCAAGGAGAAAGCCCTTGGCGCCAACGTGCTTACCGCCGTTAAGCCCGGCGAGATGATGATTAAGATAGTTCACGACGAACTTGCCGAACTTATGGGAGGCAAACATGTGGATATCAATATCAAAGGTTCGCCGGCGGTAATTCTTATTGCAGGATTGCAAGGTTCAGGAAAAACCACCTTTTCGGCAAAACTTGCCAATTATCTTAAGTCGAAGAAGGGACGCAAGGTGCTGCTCGTTGCAGGTGACGTTTACCGTCCGGCTGCCATCGACCAGTTAAAGGTTCTCGGCGAGCAGGTGGCAGTGGAAGTTTATACCGAAGAGGGCAATAAAAATCCCGTGGAAATTGCTCTAAACGCGGTAAAACATGCCAAGGAATACGGTGAAAATGTCGTTATTATCGATACCGCCGGTCGTTTGGCCGTGGATGATGAAATGATGAACGAGATAGCAGCGATAAAAGATGCCGTTAAACCTCACGAAATCCTTTTTGTGGTTGATGCCATGACGGGTCAGGATGCCGTTAACACGGCAAAAGCTTTTAACGACAGACTCGATTACGACGGTGTTGTTTTGACGAAACTCGACGGTGATACCCGGGGCGGTGCCGCTCTTACAATAAAATCGTTGGTTGATAAACCCATAAAGTTTGTGGGTGTCGGCGAAAAAATGGATGCCCTTGAACTTTTTCACCCCGAACGTATGGCCGACAGGATACTCGGCATGGGTGATATTGTAACCCTCGTTGAAAAAGCCCAAGAACAGTACGACGAGGAGGAGGCGCGCAAACTGCAAAAGAAAATAGCAAAAGACCAGTTTAATTTTAACGATTTTCTGAAACAGATACAACAAATAAAAAAGATGGGTAATATTAAGGATTTGATGGCTATGATTCCAGGTATGGGAAAAGCCGTTAAAGACCTTGATGTTGACGACGACGCTTTTAAAAGTATCGAAGCCATTATCCGCTCGATGACTCCTTACGAGAGGGAAAATCCCAAAATAATTAACGGCTCGCGTCGTAAACGTATTGCTTTGGGAAGCGGCACTACAATACAGGAAGTTAACAGGTTAATAAAACAGTTTGCCGAAACAAGCAAAATGATGAAGATGATGACCACGGGACGCGGGAAAAATATGATGAGGGCTATGAGCGCCGGAAAAAGAAGGGGGAGGTAGCATAAACTATTTTATTCCAATTTATTAAATCGCTTTATTATGTCGCAAACAAACAAAAAAAAAGCCAAAATAATCGACGGCAAACTTGTTTCCAAAAGTGTTAAAGAGGAGATAAAGAGAGAGGTTGCCGGAATAATAGACAAAGGAGCCGACGGTCCCCATCTCGCAGCAATTTTGGTTGGCGACGACCCCGCAAGCCAAACTTATGTGGCTAGCAAAGAGAAAGCCGCTCATGCCGTTGGTATGATGTCGTCAACTTATAAATACCCTTCCGATATCTCCGAAAAGGAACTCCTGGAGGTCGTAAACTATCTTAATAACGACAGTGAAATTGACGGATTTATTGTTCAATTGCCTTTACCCGGACATATTAACGAACAAAAGATTATTAATGCCGTCAATCCCGCCAAGGATGTGGACGGTTTTCACCCCGTTAATGTTGGTAAAATGGTATTGGGACAAGACGGATTTTTGCCCGCAACACCATACGGTATTATGCAACTGCTTGAGTATTACAATATAGAAACCGAAGGAAAACACTGTGTTGTCTTGGGACGCTCCAATATTGTAGGACGTCCGGTATCTGTTTTGCTATCGCAAAAAAACGGCAGGGGTAATGCCACGGTTACTCTTTGTCACAGCCGGACTCCCGACATAAAAAAGTTCACTAAAAAAGCCGATATTCTGATTTGCGCCATAGGAAAACCTGAATTTTTAAAAGCCGATATGGTAAAAAACGGTGTGGTGGTTATTGATGTGGGAATACATAGAATTAGTGACCCTGCAAAAGAGAAGGGTTACCGCCTGACAGGCGATGTGGACTTTGAGGAGGTTAGCCAAAAAGCATCGTGGATAACTCCCGTTCCGGGAGGAGTAGGTCCTATGACCATTGCAATGCTCCTTAAAAATACCCTTAAAGCCTATAAATCAAAGTTGTAGCCCCGGTTTATATTTAAAATTCTTTTGTTTGTTTGGTCTGAATAAAAATTATTTTACATTTGCCCCAAAAAATTTACGGTGATATGGCATACAATCTTTTAAAAGGAAAAAGGGGGATAATATTCGGCGCCCTCGATCATAAATCGATAGCCTGGAAGGTTGCCGAAAAGGCACACGAAGAGGGGGCGGTTTTTACTTTGAGTAATACTCCTACGGCGCTTCGTTTCGGAGAATTAGACCAACTGTCGGAAAAAACAGGCGCTAAAATTATACCCGCCGACGCCACCTCGGTTGACGACCTTAACAATGTTTTCAAAACCACCATGGATGAGTTTGGCGGCAAGATAGATTTTGTTTTACATTCCATAGGCATGTCGCTAAATGTGCGCAAGAAGCGTGTTTACAGCGACCTGAATTACAATTATCTGCAAAAGACATTAGATATCTCCGCAATATCGTTTCATAAAATGTTGCAAGTGGCTTACAAACTCGATGCGATTAACCGCTGGGGTTCGGTGGTGGCTTTGTCGTACATAGCTGCACAACGTGTTTTGTACGGATATAACGACATGGCCGATGCAAAAGCACTCCTCGAGTCCATTGCCCGGAGTTTCGGTTATATTTACGGTCGCGAACGAAAAATCAGGGTAAATACCATTTCGCAGTCGCCCACAATGACTACAGCAGGTTCGGGTGTTAAAGGAATAGACGGACTGATGGATTTTACCGACAGAATGTCGCCTCTTGGTAATGCCAGTGCCGAAGAGTGTGCTAATTATTGTGTGGTTATGTTTTCCGACCTCACAAAAAAGGTTACCATGCAAAATCTCTATCACGACGGCGGATTTTCGAGTATGGGTATGAGTTTGCGAGCTATGTCGATGTATAACAAAAGTCTTGATATTCCGCATGTGGACGAGGAGAATTAAACACTCTGTTTTATTCTCTTTTCTTTTATTTTTTTAGCTGTTTGAATTAAACCTCTCTTTTTTCTCTCTTTTTGTTTGTGTAGAAAGGGAAATTACCTCTCTTTGCTTATGCGGCAAATTTTTACCGGCATACACCTCAATAGGGTAGAAGTGCTCTGTTTTGAAAACTTCTTGCCTCCATTCCGTATTTACAATATCCTTTACCTTTTCGACAAATATATATTGCCAATATTCTTGTAAAAATAAATTTACAATATATAAATGTTAACACATGGCGAAACCCAATACCAAGTGACAAATGTATATTTACAAATGTAATTAAACAATTATAAATTTATCCATGTGAATTTGATGTTTTCTTTACCGCTGATACAGAGCAATAACCACTAATTAACAAAAGTAAACAGTATATTATTATACAAATGTAATCCAAAAAGCAGAATAATCATTTTGTAACCAAAGTTAAAACAGTTTAACCCAATACTATATAACATCTATAATAAAATTAGCTTTAACTAAATATTTATATTTAACTTTCAAAGATAATTAACCCTATTGTTTTTAATATACGGAAAACCAGCAGTATAATTTAGAAATGGAAAATTTACTTTAAAAACAATAAAGTTTACAAATGTAAATTGTAAAAAATTGTAAGAATGTTAACCGGAATGGATAAAAATATATATTTTTGTAAACAGTAAATTTATTATTATGCTTGAAAGAATAAAACGTATAATGGATTATTACGGATTAAGTTCAAGCGGACTTGCCGACAAGATTGGTGCGCAGCGTTCGGCTGTTTCCCATGTTTTATCGGGTAGAAATCGTCCCAGTCTGGATTTTGTATTAAAGGTTAAAGATGCTTTTCCCGGTATAAATCTCGATTGGTTGATACTGGGTAAAGGCGAAATGTTTGTAAATGTTGCCGGAAATGAAGGAAGTGGCGACATGACCAAACAGCCCGAGTTGGATTTTGGAGATGAAACGGTGATAAATGACGGACACAAGTTTGACGTTAAGACAAAAAAGGGTTACGAAGAGGGGGGGAGAACCGTTAACGACAGGGTTGAGAGCGAACCGGTTGTTGCTTACACGGAAAGTGCTAAAACTGAAATCGATATGATTGTGCACTATTACAAAAACGGAACCTTCAGAATATACCGCCCGAGGTGACAGCCGTTTGTGTGCAAAAAAAAACGGGCAAGCTACTG
>Ga0256914_1002160_pt1 | contig 16690 bp, 13 predicted proteins | sample HulkmetaG_FD_191571 | JGI IMG/M metagenome (GOLD analysis project Ga0256914, IMG submission 191571) | Hydrothermal chimney microbial communities from Main Endeavour vent field at the Juan de Fuca Ridge, Pacific Ocean - Hulk | ecosystem: Environmental > Aquatic > Marine > Hydrothermal vents ... | reverse complement strand
TAAAAATTACTTTACTTAAATCTATTGCAAAGTTTAAGTAATAATCTCTATAGTGGGCATTTTGCTCTGGGTCAAGTATCTCTAATAGCGCGGCTGTTGGGTCGCCCCTATTAGAGCGCCCTACTTTATCTATTTCATCAAGTACAATTACTGGATCCATAGTTTTTGCTTCTATTAAGCCTTGCACTACTCTACCTGGCATTGCACCTATGTATGTTCTTCTGTGGCCTCTTAGTTCGTTTACATCTTCTAAACCACCTAGTGCTAAGCGAACAAGTGGACGATTAAGAGCCTTAGATATAGAGTTTGCTAAAGATGTCTTACCTACACCTGGAGGTCCCGCAAAACATAAAATAACACCATCGTTAGACTCTTTTATTTTACCTCTAAGCTCTGCTAGCTCTTTTACAGAGAAAAACTCTACTATTCTCTCTTTTGGCTTTTTAAGTGAGTAGTGGTCTGCATCTAGCTCGTTTGCAACCTTTTTTATACTTAAGCTACCTTTAGAGTACTTACCAAATGGCAACTCGAAAACTAGCTCTAAATAGTTTTGCAATAGAGATGCGTCTGCACTATCTGGATGAACCTTTGAGTATCTATCTATCTGTTTGTCTATCTCTGCATAGGCATCTTCGCTAAGAGTCTCTTTTATGGCACTTAAAGCCTCTTTATATCTATTTATCTCTTCGTCTCTTTGTGCATCTGCTCCAAGCTCTCGTTGTATCTCTTTTAGTTGCTCTTTTAAGAAATACTCTTTGTTTGTTTTTTCTATATTTGAGTGTACTCTATTACTAATATCTTTTTGTATCTTTAGTGCTTCTATTTGCGCAGCTACAACATCTATAATGCCTAAAAGTCTCTCTTCGATATCCTCTTTTATATATAGCGAGTATGCTTGCTCTTTATCTAGCTCTAGCATAGACGATATTAAGTCGGCTACTCTATGTGGTTCAGATGACTCTTCGATAGTTTTAATTAAATCAGACGGTATAGAGCTACTAAGTTGCGATAGCTGTTTAATTTTCTCTCTTAAAAGGCTAATTAGTGCATCTACACGAACAGATTGATACTCTTCGTTTTTAACAATATCTATAGTTGCTACAAGTTTATCGTCTTCTATACTTTCATCGGCTAGAATTTTAGCTTTTGCTAACCCTTGAAATAGTATTTTTACTCTACCATCGTTAAGCTCAACTCTACGCATAATAGAGCCTACAACACCAACTTTATATATCTTATCAAAACTTCTATCTTCTATGGCGTTTGGTTTAGTTGTAGTTACAAAAAGCAAAGAGTTATTCTCCATAGCACTCTCTATTGCTTTAATATCAGATTTGCTGTTTACAAATATAGGGCTAATCATAAATGGGTAAAAAAATAGTTCATCATCTACTAATACTGGCAGTTTAGTAGGAAACTTTTCGTAATCTTTTAGTTGCATATAATCTTATCCTTATAGATACTTAATTTTTTTGCTAAATAATAGTAGATATTTGCTTTTATGTCAAGTTTATAGTAAAGAAAAGTAAAAATTAATGTTTATATTTATTAATATTTAACTATATCTTCTATTTTAAATCCTAAAGACTCTATCTTTTGCGTATATAAATTAGAGGCATCTGGCTTATTTAATCTTTTATATAAGTTACTAACCTCTTTATTGCTCCACGCCATATCTAACTTAACTCTTAAAAGCATTGTATTTGCCAATATTTTACTATCGCTACTATCTACTAGATACTGATTGCTCTTAAGCGCACTTAGCGCCTTTTGCATATATGATTGGTCTCTATTGTGCAAATTTGCAGATAAAAACTGATTTTTTATTAATAAATACTTTAAAAAACTATCACTTGGATCTATTGCTAATGCTTCTTGTATATAAAAATTAGCCAAAATATACTCTGACTTAGCAATATGCGCAACTGCTAAGGCAGATGCTGCACTCTTAATACTAGCACTATCTTCGCTATCTTTTAACTTTACATAAGACTCTCCTGCTAAGTCTAAAGAGTTACTTTTAATTAAACTATATACACTACTTTGGCTATTTTTATTACTTTTATATGGCTCTAAATTATTATTTTTAGCACAACTTGTAATTATAAAAACACTAAAAGCTATAAATGTTGTAATTTTAAATATATTTATCATATAAATTTTACCTTTTAACTAAATTAAGTGCAATTATAACATAATGATACAAGTAGATGTAAAAATTAGCTACATAAGATAGATATATACACAAAATATCCATTAAATCTTACTAATATTTAGATATCATTATAAATAAGAGAAATTTTTTATAATTAGCAAAGGATTTGTATGTTAGATAAATTAATAAATACTCTATTTAAACTTGTGTTACCTTTTGTACTATTTAATTTTATATATGCAAATCCTACAATAAATAATGGCGACTTCGAAGAGGGTAGCTCTGGCAATATTTTAGCTTGGAATGGTGGTCCAGCATGGTTTTCTAGTAGCTATCCTGGCTACCACGGTAAAAGATATGCCTATATGCATACAAAAAACAACCCTACTCCACTAACACAAACTATTAATATAAATTCTAACAAAGAGTACACACTTAAATTTGTAGCTGCATGTGGTTGGAGCGGATGTAAAAACCAACAAGTATCTATATACGATAACACTGGTAAAGAAAATAGTGTAAAAATAACTAATATAGCCAATAATGGTGGCTTAAAAGAGTATACATTAAAATTAGTATCTGGTTCTGCTGCATCAAAACTTACTATAAAAATAGATACAGGGGCACAAAGTGATAGTACAAATGGCAACTATTTAAAATTTGACTACTTTAGAATTTTTGAAAAAAGTCCGAATTCTAATAGCAATTCAGATTTTAAAATGAGATACTATAACAACTTAAATGGTAATATACGAGTAATAGGTAATACTGTTTTACAATCAACTACTCCAGATGCTCAAACAAGTAATGCAGATATGAATTTACAATATGTCGATATAGATAGCAACAGCAATACTTTTAACTCTTCTAGTGCAACTATAGAGTCTGTAGTTGATAAACTAAATATAGACAAATCTAAAATAGTATGGGCTGGGCTTTACTGGCTTGGCTATTTACATAACGACCAATGGGACGAAGGCATAGATAATGTATTTAATTTTAATAAATACTCAAAAGAGAGTGCAGATTCTCAGATTAATAGCTTTTTAGATAACCATAATGTTTATTTAAAAGTAGATAACGAAGATTATGTATCAATAAAGCCAGACAAAGTATATAAATATAGATTTAATTATATATATAGCTATGTTTCATATATCTATAGTGCATTTGCAGATGTTACATCTATCTTAAAAGATAAAAGTGCAAACCACACCTACACAGTAGCAAACATACCAACAAGAAGTGGAAAAACAAGAACATACAGATGGGGAGACGGACTAGGAAACTTTAGTGCATGGTCTCTAGTAATTGTGTACGATAACTCTAAAGAACCATTTGAAAAAACAAGAAATGTTACAGTTTATGATGGTTTTAAAATAATAACAGGGTGGATACCATCTCTTTCTAAGCTAACAATAGATTTTAGTGGCTTTAAAACGCCAAAATATGCTAATGATGGAGTTGATTCTACTATATCTATATTTGCAGCAGAGGGTGACAAATACATTTTAGGCGACAAGGCAGTATTGACTAATCAAGAAGGCTACTCTTACAAATTACCAGCAGCTCCAGGAACTGGCAGTTACTTTGCATCTTCTATAGATGGTGTGCCAAAAAGAAACCCAAAAATAGATAACAATAACGGTATAGATATTCATGTAAATCAAATTGGTACAAAAGGTGGTGATGATAAACCAATTAAAACCAATCATTCTCGTGCTAGCTTAACGCTATCTAGCAAAACAACAGGCAACGCAAGAGACCTATATGTACCAACTATGGTAGCCTTTACTACAGAGCTTTTTACTCCAAAAGTATGTTACGACTATAGTGTTAAATTAGGTGAGTATATAAATATAGATAGTAAAAATAGAGAATTCTCAACATCTAACTTTGCTAACGAGCCTCTGCAAATTAAGCTAATGCTAAGAAGCAAAGAGGCAGACTTTGATTTAATAGACTCTAAAATGAGTATAAAATTCACACCAGATAATACATTTAAATATAAAATTGGTAGTGCAAAATACTCTCCTCCAAATACTTACGAGTATATACCAGCAGTAGAAACCAATAAAAATATAGGCGAAATTGCTGTTGGGCATAACCCTACTACTAGTGGAGGAGCGATATCTGCAAAAGAGACTACTTACTCTAAGCTATATTACAACTTTAAGAAAAATGATTTTAATGGTAAATTCGATATAAACTTAAATGCAAATATATCTTTCGATGGCGTGCATAAGGTAAATTATAGCTTCTCTACAGATGCGCCACCTAACTCTAGAAAATTTTTACCACAATGTCCTACTAATCAAGTCTATAACCCACTATATGGAATATTTAATGTCGAAAGAGGAGATAGTACATTTACTCAAAACGAAGAAGATAGATACTCTCTTTACACACAAGTTGTTGGTGTGCCTTATCAGGTTTCGGTAGCAAGCTATACAAAAGATGGCAATGGTAAATATAATAAAGAGTTAAAAACAGAAGCAACAGTAGAGTTAGAGTTAATTAATGGCGATAGTTTCGATAATAACAGCTCTGCTGGTTACGACTCTACATGTCAAAATCCAGAGAGTTACAATAAAGGTGTTTTTGTAAACTTTAATAAACAATCAAGAGTAAAAGTAGATATCAATAAAGATTACAGCACATATCCAAAAAATTTAGCGCTAAAAAAGGCTATCTTTAGAGTATGGGCATTAACTCAAAAAGTTAACGATAAAAAAGTTGTAATAAATCATAAATGTAAAAACCAATACGACTCTGGTTGCTTTGATACAATATATAAAGATTATTATAAAGATTTAGAGAATTCAGAAAATAAGTTTTGTTTAAATAGCTGTACAAATAGTAGCCAAAGTATCTGCTACGACTGTTTAAGAAAGCACTATGGCACACCTTTATGCTCTAGAGATAACTTTGCTATAAGACCAGATAGTTACTCTATAGCAATAACTGACAATAATCAGAGTTTAAATAAAAAAAATCTATATATAGGAAAAAATAGCGATAATAGTTTTAAAAATATTGCCGCTGGATACTTATATAATTTAGATATTAATGCAACACAATATGAAAAAAGAGATCATGCACAAGGCTACTACTTTGTAAATAAAAAAGATAGTACCACTAAAAAATCTATTGCACAATTTATTGGCTTACCTACTTGCTTAAATAGATTAAATCATAATTTAAATATATCTATAAATAATGGTAAAACAGATGGTTTAGCCCCTTTAAAGAAACCTAATCAGATACCAAGAAATAGATTTATTATTAAAGATACTGGTGACTATGCGCTACATATAGAAGATTTAGAGTGGACAAAAGTAGATCATAAAGGTTATAAATATAGACCTTTCCCAAACAAAGATGACTGTATAAAAAACTCTATAACACTAAATGCTAATAATGCTAATGCCAAAAGAGGTTGTGATATAAAAACTAATTCACTAGCAACATATCCAGATTTAAAGCTAAAACTACATCCATATAGTTTTGATATTAACTCAATAACTGCAAAGTCTAATCCAAATAGTGCTAGTAATTATTTATATATTAACGACTTAAATAAAACAAAAAATTTAGTACAAAATGGCTCTATTATGGCACTTAAAGTAGCTGGTAATATTGTAGCAATATCTAAAGATGGCACAATACTTAATAATTATACTAGCAACTGTAGTGCATATAATTTAAATATAAAACAAAACTACTCTTTAGATCAAAAAATTAATAGCAAAATACTCAATATACTATACGATGCAAATATAGATAAAAACAAAACACAAGTTTCGACTAATAATATTGCTAACTCTATAACTACAACTTTAGATAAAAAGTACTTCTATATACCTGCAACTGCAAGTTATAACTGTTACTATAACCTTAAAAGAGAATACAACAACCCTATAAATCCATTTAATACAACCTTTAGTAATATAGAAGTTTCTAGCCCTAATGAAAAAATTTATGTTGATATGCAAAAAAATTATATACCAAAAGCTGTTAAAAATTTAAATACAACAAAAACACTATACTACGCAAGAGTAAAATCAGAATCTGACTTTTATGATGATATCTATACTAAAGATATAGAAACACCAATTAAAGTAACTATTTTTTGTAATAAAAGTCTAGATTATTGTAGCAAGTATGGCATAGATATATCTAAAAGCTTAACTAGCGAGTATGATTGGTGGCTAGCACTTAATCATAGTGGCACTAGCGAAGGTAAAGCATTACTACAAGTAGATAAGCCAAATAGTGCAACACTAAAACCAACCTCTGTGTTTGATCAATTTACTAAAGGTGTAGATAGTAGAGCAAAAGTAGAAAGAAAAATTAATGCACAACTACCACTAACTGTTTTAATACAACCAACTAATCAGATGATAACTAACTACCCTTGGTTGTTATATAACAAGCACTCTAACACGCCACCAACTTCTATTACTAAAGTAAGATTTGTTAAATCTAGTGCTGCATGGTCTGGTAAAGGAAAAACAGGCTACGCAACAGATTATAATAGCACAGGCAGAAAAACTAAAAAGGTAGATTGGTAATGAGAAAAGCAATAGCACTTATAGAGTTAATATTTGCAATAGTAATTATTGCCATTACACTTATATCTGTACCAAATTTAGTAGCTACAACATCAAAAGCATCTAGCAATGCAATTACACAAGAGGCAATCTCTAACGCATCTTCTTATATAGATTTAATTATGTCTAGCTTTTGGGATGAAAATACAGCAAATCCAAAGTTAGAAAACCCTATTGTTTATGTTACAAAAGAAGATAATGCTCTAAAAGAAGCCAAAAATGGCAGCTTCTTAACGGGCAAAAGAGTCGGCTCACCAAAAGAGACATCTAGAAGATATAAAAATGCACTTGGCACTACAAGTAGAGTAACTGCTACATTGCCTTCTAAACTAGGATTTGAAACTGCAGAAACAACACCAAACGATATAGATGACTTTAATAACAGAGCAATAACCTTAACACCAGTAGAAGCCACTTCTGTAACAGAAGGCGACTATAAAGACAAAACTGTTCAAATATCAACTACTATTAAATACAACAAAGATACTCCAACAAAAGGAGTTGGCTATAAAGATGTTGAAGATTTAGAATTTAAGCCATTTCAAGTAGAAACTGGTGGGAGCACCAATATAAAAGAGATACAAGTAACTCTAACTAGCACAAACAATAACAAGAAAAAGGTTATCTTAAGAGCTTTCTCTTGCAATATAGGCTCATCTAAGCTTAAGGAGAGAAAGTTTTGAGAAATGCATTTACTTTAATAGAGCTAATAATTACAATGGTAATACTATCTATAGTTTCGTATATTGCAAGTGGTGTAATAGCTAAAACATACATTAGCTACAACCGCGTAAATACACTGCATAAAGCTAACCTTAAAGTAGAGATTGCCATAAACTCTATAGCAAATAGACTTAGCTACGCAATAAGCGAAACAATAGTTAAAAGAAAAAGCTTTACTAATAATGCAATAGAGTCTATATCTTCAGCTCCTAGTGATTATAGCGTTTTAGAGTGGGTAGGCTACGATATAGATGGATTCGAAGCTAATAATATAAAGTCTGGTTCACTTACAAGCCAACCTAGCTCTAAACCTGCTTGGAGTGGCTATTGTAATATTAAAGCAAGCTCTAAAACCTCTATTAAAACTCCTGGCTCAGACTTAGCATTTGCTCAAAATATTATAAAGAGGCTCTCTAATGGTAGAGCAGACTTTAGCAACTCTAAAGTTGCACTATTCTTTCCTGGTAACTACAGCTTTAGAGATATTGGCTATAGCAATACATTAGGTGGAATTACAGGTTTAGCACTTGTTAATTCAGCTAGTTATGTAAATTGTACGCTAAATCTAACAACTCCAATATCTAGAGTTACCGAACACTATAAACTAGCTTGGAGTGCATATGCCGTAGGTACCAAAAACTGCACAACTAATGGGTGCGACCTCTATTTAAAGTACAACTTCGCTCCATGGACAGGAAGATACTATAATGCTTCTACTACACCAGAGGCTATCTTGGCAACTAATGTAACAGTGTTTAAAACTTATGCTACAGAGAATAGAGTTCATATTAAACTTTGTGTTAAAGAGAATATAGGTGTAAATAAAACAACATCAATTTGCAAAGAGAAGGTGGTATTTAAATGACAAATTTAAGAAGTGGCTTCTCTATGTTGGTTGCAATATTTACTATTGTTTTACTATCTTTAGTTGCAAGTTATATATTTTATGCAAGTAGCTCTATTACAAAAGAGGGTAACTTACAATACCAAAAAGAGCAAGCAATTTTGCTAGCAAGAAGTTATACAGAGTATGCAGTAATGGCAGTTAGCGCAAACGATAGAACTAATAAGTGTATAGATACAATAAACACAGATATTGGCACTCCAGATAGTGGTAATGGCTACAAAGTTTATGTTAAAATTACATATATTGGCAATAATAAGTATATAAATAAATGTAAAAGTATTGCTGCAAATTTAAACGATACCGATATAGATACACTATCTATTATAGTAGATGTATATATAAAATACAAAGATATACTAAACCCAACATACGGTACTAGCAAACAAAAATATATTCCGTGGCAGACATACCATAAAAGGAGCTTACAAAAAATATGAAAAATCGCAACGCATTTACCATGATAGAGCTACTTTTAGTTGTTACTCTTATAGCCATAATTGCAAGCTACTCTATGCCAAGATTAAAAAGAGACACAAGAAGTGAAGCAATTAACCATATGTTATCGATGATAAGATACACACAAAACCTAGCACTACACGACTCTAAACACTCTATCAGCAACACAAAGTGGCAACGCTCTTTCTGGAGGTTTCAGTTATATTTTTGCAAAAGTAGTAAAGATATGTTCTATTTAATTGGAACAGACAACGACTTAAGTGGCAAAGTTAACTACACTAGCGAAGCAGCCGTTGACCCAAGTAATAATAAGCCTCTTTTTTGGACTACTGCAAAAACTTGCCCAAAAAACAGCGCAGATGCACTAACAAATCAAGTAAGCCCAAATATATTTATATCGCAAAAATATGGAATTAAAAAAGTAACATTTAATAGTTGTAATATAAGAAAAAACGGCTCTGCAACAAGTAGTGCTAAACATATAGGGTTCGATAACTTTGGAAGACCACTAAAGTCTTATACTCAAAGTTTATATCCAAACTATTGGGGGCATATAGTAGGTAACTGTACAATTAAATTTGAGTTTAAAGATAGTACAATAAAGGCATTTACTATTGTAGTACCACCAGAGAGTGGCTATGCATATTTACAAGAGAATCCTAAACTTTAATTTAATCTTTAGGATTCTGCTTTTTATCTTTTTGTATTAAATCTAACCTCTCGCCTTTATCGTTAAATTTACTCTGAAAATTACGAAGCACAATAATAAATGTCATATATGCAAAAACAACTGCAACAAAAATATATAAATAATCAAAAAAGCCCAAAACTACCCCTTAAACTCTATAGTTATTTTACTAAAATCTATACTATCGTAATTTTGACGAAGCGCTTCGTAAGTTACAATACCTGTACTAGTAGCTAAATTTAGGCTTCTGCCCTTTTGCCCCATTGGTATTGTTATACACTTATCTAAGTTCTCTTTTAGTAGCCACTCTGGTATACCTTTTGTCTCTGAGCCAAAAACTATATAATCGCCAATATCGTAGCTTGCATTCCAATATAAGTTGTCTGTTTTTGTTGTTGCAAAGTGCATCTTCTCTATTGGATTGTTAGCTAAAAACTCTTCTACACTTTTCCATACTTTTAACTCTAGCTCGCTCCAGTAGTCTAGCCCTGCTCTTTTAACTGCATTTTCGCTAATATCAAACCCTAGTGGCTCTATTAGGTGCAAAGTTGCATCTAAATTTACACACATTCTACCAATACTACCAGTATTAGGCGGAATTTGAGGCTCTACTAAAACTATATTGAATAAAGTTTCCATTAAAATACCACCGTTTTATTTGTATTTACAAAAACTCTATCTTCTAGCACAAGCTTTAGCGCACGCGATAGTACAACTTTCTCGACATCTCTACCTGCTTGTTGCATATCTCTCCAGTCGTATCTATGGTTTACAGATATAACATCTTGCGCAATAATTGGCCCTTCGTCTAGGTCGTTAGTTACAAAGTGAGCTGTTGCACCAATAATCTTAACACCCCTTTCGTAAGCTTGCTTATAAGGGTTAGCACCAATAAATGCAGGTAAAAATGAGTGATGTATATTTATAATCTTACCCTCGTAAGCCGATACAAACTTAGGTGTTAAAATACGCATATATTTAGCTAAAACTATATAATCAAACTTATATTTAGCTAGCTCATTTAGTACTAAATCTTCGTGCTCTTCTCTTGTTATGTTGTCTGAGCTAATTTGAATAAAAGGTATATTAAAGCGCTCTACTAACTCTTTTAGGTTATCTCTATTAGCAATTACAGCTAAAATATTTGCATCTAACTCGCCAGCAGTGTGTCTTATAAGTATATCTCCAAGAGCATGCGACTCTTTAGTAGCCATAAGAATAATATCTTTTTTATTAGGTGGTATAACACTAATTTTAGCAATATCGCCAATTGTGTTATTTAGCCTCTCTTCTAACTTAGCAACATCAAATTTGCCTGTTACGACACTTCTCATAAAAAAGTGCCCGCTATCTTTATCTACAAACTCTTGGTTACTAACAATATTTAAGTCTAAGTCGTAAAATATCTTAGATACTTTATAAACTAAACCTTTTTTGTCGCTACAATCTATTAAGACTCTTGCTCTTTGCTGCATGCTTAACTCTTAGATATGTTATTTGCTACTATACTACCCATTTCGCTACAAGATACAACCTCTTTAGCATCAAATGCGCTAATATCGCCTGTTCTGTAACCATCGCTTAGTGCTTTTTTAATTGCATTATCTATTGCATCAGCCGCTTCTAGTTCGTTAAGCTCGTATCTTAGCATCATTGCTGCACTTGCAATTGTTGCAATTGGGTTTGCAATGCCCTGCCCTGCAATATCTGGTGCACTACCATGAATTGGCTCGTATAGACCAACTTTACTACCAGTACTTGCACTTGGTAGTAGCCCAATAGATCCACTTAACATACTAGCAGCATCACTTAAAATATCACCAAATATATTACCAGTTACCATTACATCAAACTGCTTTGGCTCTTTAATTAATTGCATTGCTGCATTATCTACATACATATGAGAAAGCTCTACTTCTGGGTAATCTTTAGCAACATCTTCTATAACTTCGCGCCATAGTTGGCTTACTTCTAGTACATTTGCTTTATCTACAGAGCATACTCTTTTATCTCTTTTCATAGCAATTTCAAATGCAATTTTACCAATTCTTCTAATCTCTTCTGCACTATAAACCATAGTATTGTAAGATTTATCGGCATTATACTCTCTTGGTTGTCCAAAATATATACCGCCTGTAAGCTCTCTTACAACCATAATATCTACACCCTTAACGATATTTGACTTAAGTGTAGATGCGTTTATAAGTTCGTCATATACAATAGCTGGGCGTAAATTTGCAAATGTTCCCATCTCTTTTCTTAGTCCTAAAAGTCCGCTTTCTGGGCGTAAGTGGCGTTCTAGGTTATCCCACTTTGGCCCACCAATTGCACCAAATAGTACAGCATCTACCTTTTTAACACCTGCAATTGTCTCTGCTGGTAGTGGCACACCTGTTTCGTCTATTGCTGCACCACCTAATAAGAACTCTTCGTACTCTATATCGAAACCAAACTTAGTTGATACCGAGTCTAAAACATTAACTGCCTCGTTAATAATTTCTGGTCCAATACCGTCGCCTTTAATAATACCTATTTTGTACATCTTGCCCATCTAATACTCCTACTAGCTTTGTGCTATCTCTTTTTTTGCAAACTCTATTAATCCGCCTGCATCTACTAACTCTTGCATAAACTCTGGAATTGGAGTAAACTTATAACTCTTATTAGTTGTTTCGTTTATTACCTCTCCACTTTGCATATCTATTTTAATAGTATCGCCTTCGCTGATTTCGTCTATCTCTTTTAATTCAAAAATAGGTAGCCCCATATTAAAAGCATTTCTATAAAAAATTCTTGCAAATGTAGGTGCAATTACAGCTGCAACGCCTGCTGCTTTTAGTGCTATTGGAGCGTGCTCTCTAGAGCTTCCGCAACCAAAGTTTTCGTCTGCAACTATAATATCGCCTGCGCTCATTTTTTGCGTAAATTGTGGGTCTGCATCTTCCATAATGTGCTTTGCCAACTCTTTAGGATTACTTGTATTTAAGTATCTTGCTGCAATAATAATATCGGTATCTATATTTTTACCAAACTTCCAAACTTTGCCTCTCACAAAATATCCTTAATTAAAAATTTTACGCGATTATACCCAAATTTTACTCTTTTTAAAATAAAGTCGAGTCTCTATTGCAATTTAGTTACTAAATTTAGTGCAAATTACAACTTTTTTATAAAAAAACTCTTCCGTGCTACAAAAATATTAAAAATTTCGGTATAATATATACCTTAAAAACAAACTGCATAAAATACCTTAGGAGCTACCCTTTATGGCTACAAAAAAGAAAAAAGACCCAATAGAACTAATAGAGAAAGAGTTTACTAAACTTAAAAAGAATTCGTTAGCTACATTTGAAAATATAGTTAAACAGTTCGAAAAAGCGCCAACAGCTGCGCAAGCTAAAAAAATTAAATCTTTAGCAAAAAAACACAACGCAACAATTGTATCGGCATCAGAGTATGCAAAAGTTCTAAACGATAAAAAAGAGAGAGCTCTAGAGATCGAAAGAGAAGCAGCATACGATGCAGAGATAGAAGAAGATTTCGACATAACAAAAGATAAAGAGCTTCTAGAGTGGAGCCGAAGTGACTCTCCTGTTCGTATGTACTTAAGAGAGATGGGTAAAATACCACTACTAACAAAAGAAGAAGAGATAGAACTAAGCCAAAGAATTGAAGAGGGCGAAGATATTATTATCGATGCTATCTGCTCGGTTCCTTACCTTATAGACTATATATTAAACTACAAAGAGCCACTACTTAATAGAGAAAGAAGAGTAAAAGAGCTATTTAAGAGTTTTGACGACGCAGAAAGTGGCGACGAAGAGGCTGACACAGAAGATAAAGATAGCGAAGCAAGTGAGCAAGAAGGCAAAGAAAAAGCTCCAAAAACAGACAAAAGAAGCCAACAAGTAATAGAGAAGTTTAAAGCTCTAGAGAAGGCTAAAAAAGATTGGATGAAAGAGAAAGAAAAATTCGATGCTCTTTTAGAAGACAAATCAGCTAAAGAAGAGTCTGTTTTTCATATGCAGTTAAAAGTTGCGCATAAAAAGCACCTTTTAAAAGAGGCTCTACTTAATTTAGGACCTACAAGTAAACTTATTAACGAGCTTGTAAAAGCAATAGAGACAGCTCTAAAAAGCGACGACTCATTTGATAGAGAGCTAAAGAAGTTAGAGTATAAACTACAACTATTTAACGACAAGCTAAGAGCAGAACACCAAAAGATTTTAGATAATATTATTAATATGACTAAAGACGATATTATAGATGCCGTTCCAGAAGCTACTATGGTTAGTACATATGTGCAAATTAAAAAGCTATTCGAGACTAAAGAGGCAAGTAAAAACAGCTTTAACCTAGACCCAGAAAAGCTACAAGAGATTTTACAACAAATTAGAATTGGTAAAAACAAGAGCGAAAAAGCAAAAATTAGAATGGCAAAGTCTAACCTAAGACTTGTTGTTTCTATTGCTAAGCGTTACACTAACCGTGGGCTTCCTTTCTTGGATTTAATTCAAGAGGGTAATATTGGACTTATGAAAGCAGTAGACAAGTTTGAGTACCAAAAAGGTTATAAGTTCTCTACATACGCAACATGGTGGATACGCCAAGCAATTAGCCGTGCAATAGCAGACCAAGCTAGGACTATTAGAATTCCTATCCATATGATAGAAACTATCAACAGAATTAACAAAATTATTAGAAAAAACCTGCAAGAAAGCGGTAAAGAGCCAGATTTAGAGACAATTGCTAAAGAGGTTGGATTAACTGTAGATAAGGTTAAGAATGTAATTAAAATTACAAAAGAGCCTGTATCGCTAGAAGCACCAGTAGGCGACGAAGACGACGGAAGATTTGGCGATTTTATCGAAGATAAAAATGCACAAAGCCCAACAGACACAGTAATGAACGACGACCTAAATAGACAAATTGACGAAGTGCTAGAGCAACTTAACGAGCGCGAGCAAGCAGTTGTAAGAATGCGTTTTGGTTTACTAGTAGATAAAAGCGACAGAACCCTAGAAGAGATAGGTAAAGAGCTAAATGTAACAAGAGAAAGAGTACGCCAAATAGAGAGTAGCGCAATTAAAAAACTTAAGCACCCTAAAGTTGGTAGAAAACTTAAAAACTACATAGAAGAGTAAAGATGCAAAGAGAGAACTTTTATGCTCTTATAATTGGTACCGAGATACTAAATGGCAGACGCGAAGATGCGCATTTTAAATTTATAAGAGATATTTTAAAAAAGAGGGGTTTTAAGCTCTCTGGCTCTTTTATTATAGACGACAACCCCCAACTTATTGCATCTACAATTAGCTACATCTCTACCCTACCAAATAGCGTACTACTAAGCTTTGGTGGTATTGGCTCTACACCAGATGACAGCACAAGAGAATCTGCTAGTAAAGCACTTAGCGATGGCAAACTATATATGAACGAAAAGTTTAAAAACCATATTGTATCTGTGCGTGGTAAAGACGCATATCCGCATAGAGTAAATATGGCAATGCTTCCTAAAAACTCTAAACTTCTACCAAATGTTGTAAATGGAATGTATGGATTTTATCTAGAAGATAGATTCTTCTTTATGCCAGGCTTTCCAGAGATGAGCCACCCAATGGTAGAGTACATTTTAGATAACATATTTGCAGGAAAAGAGAAACAAGAGTACAGACACTCTTTAGTAGCACTAACATCAGAAGCAGAGTTTATAGACCTAATGAAAAGCGCTCCATCAGATGTAGATGTATCGTCTTTACCAAAGCTATATAGCGATGGACCTAGAACTACAATATCTGTAGTATCTTTAAACCAAAATAGCGCAAAGGCAGAGTTTAATAAATATATAGAGTTTCTAAATAAAAACAATATAAAATACGCTCTTGGAGAAGAGTAATTAATATAGATATTAATAATGCCTCTTTTAAAGTAAACATTACAAGAAAAAAGAGGTTAAAAAATATCTACTTCGAAGTAAAAGAGGACTCTATAGATATAAGAGCCCCCTACCATACAACAGATAGTTATATTTTAAAAGTTCTTCAAGATAGTAGCTCTATAATTTACAAAAAATACCAAAAAATTAAAACCTCTAGCAAGCTAGAAGCAGATTTAGAGATACTAATAATGGGAAAACCTATTAAAATAGAGCTTATTCAAGATACTAAAGAGTATATAAAATTTAACAATAATCAAATTACAATAAGCACAAAAACTTGGTCTACTGAGGTTAAAAAAAGCTATAAAGCTCTACTTTATAAAAACTTAGCCCCAAGCTTACTAAATAGCAGAGTTACCTACTGGCAAGATAAGATGCAACTTAGTGCTTCTAAAGTTAGCTACCGCAAAACAAAAAGGCAATGGGGCAGTTGCTCTTATAAAAATGCAATATCACTTAATACTTTTTTACTAATGCTACCTATAAATTTAGCAGATTATATTATTGTGCACGAATTAGCCCATATTACGCACAAAAATCACTCTAAAGATTTTTGGAATTTAGTTAGTAAATATATTCCAAATTACAAATCTTTAAAAAAAGAGTTAAAGTTATATGGCACTTTACTACAATAGTATAGCCTTACAAGAAAAATTATGATAAAATTGCAAAAAATTTAAACGGAGAGAGTAATGGATATTAGTAAAATCGGTTCAGGTAAATGCCCAGACGAAGTAAAAGCAATTATAGAAGTTCCATTTGGTTCTAACATTAAGTACGAGCTAGATAAAGATAGCGGAGCAATAGAGGTAGATAGAGTAATGTTCTCTGCAATGTTCTACCCAGCAAACTACGGTTTTGTTGCAAATACACTAAGCGACGATGGTGACCCAGCAGATATTTTAGTTTTAGGCGAATACCCACTAGTACCAGGTAGCTTTATTAAGTGTAGATTAATTGGTGTACTATTAATGGAAGACGAAAGCGGAATAGACGAAAAGCTATTAGCAGTTCCTTACCACAAAATCGACCCAACTTTTAATGAAATTCAAGACATTAACGATGTACCAGAGCACACACTAAACAGAATTAAAAACTTCTTTGAAACTTATAAAATGCTAGAGCCTAATAAGTGGGTTAAAGTAACTGGCTTTAAAGGTAAAAAAGAGGCAGCAGAAATTTTAGAAACTGCAATTAAAAACTACAAAGT
>Ga0256914_1002159_pt1 | contig 16690 bp, 16 predicted proteins | sample HulkmetaG_FD_191571 | JGI IMG/M metagenome (GOLD analysis project Ga0256914, IMG submission 191571) | Hydrothermal chimney microbial communities from Main Endeavour vent field at the Juan de Fuca Ridge, Pacific Ocean - Hulk | ecosystem: Environmental > Aquatic > Marine > Hydrothermal vents ... | reverse complement strand
GCAAACCGGGCGTAGCCCTTCGGCGCGAGCGCCAGCTCGGCATTGTCGCCATCGGCGACCCCGATGCTCCACAACGGCGCGGTTTCCGCCGCCCGAACCAGCGGCAGCCCCACTCCCAATGCCAGCACGCCGGCCAGTCGCAGGAGGTTTTTTCCCCTCCGGAACACAAAAGCGGTGTCAGTGTGATCTCGCATGATGAAGTGTCCCCATCATGCCCGAGCAACCCCCGCGCGACAAGCCGGGGCAACGCGCGAACCCGCCGCGAATCGAGCGAAACCGCCCTCCGGCGGAAACCCAAAAAAACCCGCCGGGATCGCCGGCGGGGGTCGGAAAACCGTTGGGGAAGGCGCCGCTTTTTCGCTCAAAGTCCGGCGGCGCTGATGGCGTGGGTCAGCGGATCCAGCAGCAGGCCGGGGAACAGACCCAGCGCCAGCACGCCGGCGGTCAACAGCCCCAGCACCACCACGCTGGGCAGGTCCACGCGCAGCAGGGCCGCGCCTTCGGGCCCGTCCATCACGAAGCCCCGTTTGAGCACCCGCAGGTAGTAGTAGAGGGCCACGGCACTCATGGCGACGGCGAAGCAGACCAGCCACATCAGGCCCAGCCCCCCCTTCGCGCTCAACGCCACGCCGAACAGGGAGAATTTCCCGATGAATCCGGCCATCGGCGGAATGCCCGCCAGGGAAAGGAAGAAGATCATCAGCATGAACGACAAGACCGGCGCCCGGCGATGCAGCCCCTCGAAGGATTCCAAGGCGTCGGAGCCCTCGTGGTTCCGCTCGACCACGCCGGTCACGCCGAACGCGCCGATGGTCGTCAACCCGTAGATCATCACGTAGAACAGCAGCGCCGCGAAGCCCACGCTCCGATGGGCGGGATCGGCCAGCGCCTGCACGGCCACCAGCATGTAGCCCGCGTGCGCGATGGCGGAATAGGCGAGCAGCCGTTTGACCCGTTTCTGCGCCACGGCCACCAAGTTGCCCAGCAGCAGCGAGAAGAACGCCAGAATCGCCAGCGTCGGCGCCCAACCACTCTGCATGTTCCCCCAAGCCGCATGACCGGCCACGTCGGTGAAGCCCACCATGACGACCTTGCCCAGCAGGAAGAACGCCGCCACCTTCGAGCCGGAGGCGATCAACGCCGCCACCGGAGTGGGCGCGCCCACGTAGGCGTCCGGGGCCCACAGGTGGAACGGCACCGCCGCCACCTTGAACCCGAAGCCCACCACCACGAGCGCCACGGCCGCCGCCACCGCCGGCTCCATGCCCCGGCCTTGCAGCGCCCGGCCGATCTCGCGCAGGTCGAGGCTGCCGGACAGCCCATAGAGCAGGCTCAGGCCAAACAGCAGAAACGCCGCCGCCACGCCGCCGAACAGGAAGTACTTCAACGCCGCCTCCTCGGCGTCCGGGTTTTCGTCATTGAACGCCGTCAGCACGTAGAGCGTCAGGCTCGCCAGTTCGAGCGCCACGAACAGCAGCAAAATGTTCTCGGTGCTGACCATCAGCATCATCCCCACCGTGCCGAACAGCAGCAGCGAAAAATACTCGCCCACGTGCCGGGTAAACCGCGCGGGAATCGAAAGCAGCGCCGTCGCCAGGGCCATGAGGAGAATGACGGTCTTGGTCAACTGGCTGAGCGGGTCAATCACCAGCACCCCGCCGGGCGTGCGGCCATGCGCCCCGCCGCACAACGCCCACAGACCGGCCACCACGCAGCCCGCCGCCGCGCCGAAGGCGGCCACCCGCATCCGGCGTTCGAGGGGCGCGTCACGCATGACGCCGAGGTCCACCAGCAGCACCGCCAGGCCGGCCACCACCAACAGCGCCTCCGCGCCGCCGAGTTTCAGCAGTTCCAGATAACTCGTGGTCATCACAGCGCACCTCCCTTCGCCATGGTGGCCAGCAGGCCGTCCACACTGGGCATGATGTAATCAAGCAAGATTCGCGGATACAACCCCACCACCACCGAGGCCAGCAGCAGGATGAGCGCCCCCACCTTTTCCTGAATGGTGATCGGCGGCAGCTCGTGCCCGCCGCCTTCGGAGGCGCCCGCCGGCGGATCGGTGAAGAAGGCCCGCCGCATGGCCCGCAGGGTGTAGGCCACGCCCAAGACGATGCCCACGCCCGCCAGAATCGCCACGCCCGGGAAGGCGGACCACGCGCCGGTCAGGATGGACAATTCCGCCACGAACCCGCTGAAGCCCGGCAATCCCATCGCCGCCACGCCGGCCACCACGAAGGTGCCCGCCGCGAAGGGCAGGTATTTGTTGAGTTGCATCTGTTCCAAATCACCGAGCTGCCGCGTGTGGGTGCGGTCATAGACCATGCGGCCGACGACACCGAACAGCAGCCCCGCCAGCACGCCGTGGGAGAACATCTGCAGCACCGAGCCGCTCAATCCGTAGCGGTTCAAGGTCAGCAGACCGATGATCACGAACCCCATGTGACTCACGCTGGAAAAACCGATGACGAACTTGAAGTCCTGCTGCACCAACGCCACCAACGCGCCATACAGGATGCCCACCACCCCGAGCGTCACCAATGTTCCCTGCCAGGCCACCAGCCCCTCCGGAAACAGCGCCACGCCGGTGCGCAACGCGCCATACGCGCCGAGCTTCATCACCACGCCGGCCAGCAGCATGGACATCGCCGTCGGGGCCGCCACGTGACCGGTGGGCGCCCAGCTGTGGAACGGCCAGAGGCCGGCCAGAAAGGCGAACCCGATGAACATCAGCGGAAAGACCCAGAGCTGGAACCCGTGCGGCCAGTTCACGTTGCCCAGCACGCCGAGGTCCATCGTCGGGGCGCCCAGTTGCCGCCAGCCCATCGCCAGAATGGCCACGATGCCCGCCAGCGAAAGGGCGCTGCCCACGAAGGAGTACAGCACCAGCTTCATCGCGCCGTATTCCTTGCGGGTCGAACCCCAGATCGCGATCAGGAAGTATTTCGGCACGATGGCGATTTCATAGAACACCAGCAGCAGGAACAGGTCCCGGCTCAGGAACACGCCATACACGCCCCCGATGAGGGCGAGGTAGAAGGCGTAAAAGCCGCGGGTGCGGTGTTCGATGTTCCAGGAAAACAGCACCCCGACCACCGACGCGATGGCGGTCAGCAGCAGCAGGCAGATGCTGATGCCGTCCACCGCCAGGTGATACTCGATGCCGAATTGCGGGATCCACGGCACGCGCGCCACCTCGGCCCAGCCGCCGGAGGCGTCGTAGCGGGCCGCGCCCACGAAGGTCAACAAGGCCGCCAGCAGCATGGTGCCCAAGGCCACCCGGCGCGCCGTGGCGGACCGCATTCCGTTCCCCAGGAGCAGCACCAGCATGCCCAGGAACGACACATAAATCGGCCAGGCGAGAATGCTCACCGCGCATGCACCTCCCGCCGGCGCCGGTCCGCTCGCGCGAACGCCGCACCGACCTTCAAGCTTGGCTCCATTCGATCCATCTTCAACGACTCACTGCTTCGACCAATTGGGTCACCGCCGGGTTGATGACGCCCAACACCAGTTGCGGCATCACCCCGAGCACCAGCATCAACACCAGCGCCGGCGCCACCAGCCACCGCTCGTTCACGGTCATGTCCGGCAGCTTCGCCCAACGCGGCTCCAAGGGGCCCAAAAACACCCGCTGATAAAACGTCAGCAGGAAAATGGCGGTGATCAGCAACCCCGGCGCCGCCACCACGGCCGCCCACGGGCTGATCCCGAACGCGCCCCGGAAAATCAGAAACTCACCCACGAACCCGTTCAAGCCCGGCAACCCCAGCGAGGCGAAGGCCGTGATGCCCAGCAAACCGGCGTAAATCGGCACCACCTTGCGCAACCCGCCGAAATCGCCCATCGAACGCAGCCCGCCCGAACGCTCCTCCAGCATGCCCAGCAGACAGAAGAAGGTGGCGGCGGTCAGACCGTGGTTGAACATCTGCAAGACCACGCCGTTCATGATGGCCGCCCGGCTGGCCGCCGGATCGCCCACCGCCGGATTCAGCTTCACCACCAGGAAAATGCCCAGCAGGCAGTAGCCCAGGTGGTTGATGGAGGAGTAGGCCAGCATCCGCTTGAGGTCCACCTGCGCAAACGCCGACCACGAGGCCAGCAAAATCGTGGCGATCGCCAGCACCGTCAGCACCGGCAGGGCCGCCCGCAACTGATCGGGGAAGATCGGCAGCAGGATGCGCACGAAACCATAGACGCCCATCTTGGACATGGCGCCGGTCAGCAGCATCGTCACCGGCGTGGGCGCGGTGGCGTATGTGTCCGGCAGCCACGTGTGGAACGGCATGCAGGGCACCTTCACCGCAAACCCCAGGAACACCCCGGTGAAGGCCAGCATGGCGAGCGTCTTGCCGCTCAACCCGCTCCAGCCCACCACCTTGGCCAGGGCCTCCGGCAGTTTGCCGTCCTGCCCCTGCCGGGCCAGCGCCAGGAAATCAAAGGTGCCGGTCGCCAGGAACAACGCCAGAAAGGCCAGCAGCATCGCGATGCTGCCCACCATGGTATAAACAAAGAACTGCGTGGCCGCGGCGTCCCGCTGGGCACCGCCCCACAATTTGACGAGGAAAAAGGCCGGAATCAGGCTCAGCTCCCAGAAGATGAACCAGTGGAAAAAGTTCAGCGCCGTGAAGGTGCCGATCAGGCCCGCCTCCAGAAACAGCACCAAGGCATAATAAAGCGTGGGACGGTCCTTGGGCAGGGAACCGGACAGCAGCGACATGGGGGTCAAAATGGCGGCCAGCACCACCAGCAACAGCCCGATGCCGTCCACGCCCACGAAATAATCCACCCCCAGCGCCGGCACCCACGCGTGCCGTTCGACGTAGGCCATCGCGCCGTCGCCCGGCGTAAACCCGATCCACATGCCCAGCGCGCCGAGCAACACCAGGAACGCCGCGCCCACCGCGAAGCGACGGGCCGTCGCGCCCGCGGGTCGTCCGAGCAACAAGGCCACCCCCGCCACAACCGGCAGCAGCGTCAGCAGCGTGATGACAGGAAATCCGTTCATTATTATTGGCAACCCCAAGTCAACAGCAACAGCAGCGTGGCGAAGCCCACGCCGAGGGCCCGAAGATAATTGTGCACCCGCCCGTCCTGCAGCCGCGCCCCGGCGGCGCCGCGTTGGCGGATGGTTTCGCACCCCGCGTCAAACCCGGCATTCACCGCCTTGTCCTCGATGAAACGCCCGGCCCACGCGAAACCCACAAAGAGATAACTGGTGGCCAGCACCACGCCGCCGATCACCCAGCGGTCCACCCAGTCGCAGGCCCACGCCGCGCCCCGGTTGAACCGGATCACGGTGGCCTCGTAAAATTCGTCGAAATACAGCCGGTTTTGCAGCGCGCCAAACACGCCCGGCATCCGCGTCTCCAGCGGGTCGGGATCCTCCGCCCGTTCGCGCGGCTTCATGCCATACAACCACCAGCCCGCGCCCAGTCCGGCGAACACGCACAGGGTGGAAAACAGCATCAGCCCCATCACGTCGCCGGCGAACAGATGGCCCAGATGGAAATGCGCCACCTCGCCTTCGAGGAAATCCTGAGCCCACGGCCAGGCCGGCGTGCCAAAGAAGCCCATGATCACGGCGAACACCGCCAGAATCACCAGCGGACGGGTCATCACGGCGGGGCTCTCGTGCGGCTCCGCGGCATGGCCGTCCTTGCCTTCGGCGCCCCGGTATTTGCCGAAGAACACCGTGGCCACCTGGCGGGTCATGTAGAAAGCGGTCAGCACCGCGCCCATCAGCCCCAGCCAAAACGGCCCGCTCGACACCGGCCAGCCGTGCGCCGCGTGCAGAATCTCGTCCTTGCTCCAGAACCCGGAGAAAAACACCGGCACGCCCGCCAGCGCCATCATGCCGACGGCATAAGTGGCAAACGTCACCGGCATCCAGCGTTTCACCCCGCCCATGTAGCGGATGTCCTGCTCGTCATGGCACCCGTGAATCACCGAGCCGGCGCCCATGAACAGCAGCGCCTTGAAGAAGGCGTGCGTCAGCAGGTGGAACATGCCCACCGCCACGCCGCCCACGCCGAGGCCCAGGAACATGTAGCCCAACTGCGACACGGTGGAGTAGGCCAGGATGCGCTTGATGTCGTTTTGGGCCACCGCGATCAACGCCGCCACCAACGCCGTGATGGCGCCCACCCAGGCCACCACGATCAGGGCCGGCGTCACGCCATTCGCGCCCGCGCCCACTTCCAGCAGGGGATAAATACGCGCCATCAGGAACACGCCCGCCGCCACCATCGTCGCCGCGTGAATCAACGCGCTGACCGGCGTGGGACCTTCCATCGCGTCCGGCAACCACACGTGCAGCGGCACCTGGCCGGACTTGCCGACCGCCCCGCAGAACAGCAGCAGGCTGATCAGCGTGGCGGGCGCCAGAAAACCGGCCAGCCCCACCGCGCCGAGCGCCGCCAGGGACCCCTCTTCCAGACAGCCCGCGCCGTCGGCGTAAAAGGTGAGGGTGCCCGTCTGGGAATACCACCACACCATCCCCAGCAGAAAGCCGATGTCGCCGATGCGGGTGGTGATGAAGGCCTTCTTGGCGGCCGCGGCGGCCTCGGGTTTGTGGAACCAGAAACCGATCAGCAGGTAGGAGGTCAGGCCCACCAGCTCCCACCCCACGAACAACAGCAGCAGGCTGTTGGCCACCACCACGCCCAGCATGGCCGCGGCAAAGAGGGAGAGAAAACCGAAGAAACGGGTGAAATTGTCGTCATGGGCCATGTAGCCCACGCTGTAGATGAAGATCAGCAACCCGACGAAGGTCACCATCGCCGCCATGGCCGCCGAAAGCGGATCCAGCACCCAGCCCAGTTGCAGGGTCGTGTGACCGAACCGGATCCAGTCGAAGTTGCGCACCAGCCGCTCTTCCGGGTGCGCCGCCATGACCAGGAAGCTGAGCACGGCGATGACGCACGACACGCTCATCGCGCCGATCGCCAGGGTGGCCGCCCGCCGGCGTCCCTCCTTGCGGGTCACCGCAATCACGGCCGCCGCCAGCAGCGGCAGGACCGGCACCAGAATGAAAATATTGGCAAAAAATTCCATCAGCCGACTTTCCAATGCGACAGGTTGCGGAACGAACTCAACATGGCCGGGTTGCGCGTCATCCTTTCAGGCGGTTCGGGACATCCAGGTTGACCGTGCGCCAGCGGCGGTAGATGGCGATGATCAGCGCCAAACCGACGGCCACCTCCGCCGCCGCCACGCCGATGGCAAACAGGGCGAACAGCAAGCCGTCCGCGGGCGCGGGCGACGGTTGATGCCGCCAGAACGCGATGAAATTCAGGTTGGCCGCGTTGAGCATCAGCTCGAGCCCCATCAGGGTCAGGATGCCGTTGCGCCGGGTCAGCACGCCCCCCAGCCCGATGCCGAACAGCAGGGTCGAGAGCAGGAGATAATGATGCAGCGGAACCATCGGTCAACTTCCCTTCTTCGCGGGCCGGCGGGTGGCGATGAGCACGCCCCCGATGAGGGCCACCGTCAACAGCAGGCCGATCCCTTCCAAGGCCACGACGTAATTCGCCATCAACGCCTCGCCCAGTTCCTTCACCGGCGCCGTGCCTTCCCCGGAACGCTCGATATGAAACCGCGGCGAAGCCACCAGGCAGGAAATCAAACCGCCGGTCACCAGCGCCGCCGTGCCCACGCCCACCACGGCGGGCCGCACGGCCAGGCTTTCCGAGGGCAGCCCCACGTTGCGCGTCAGTTGAATGACGAACACGATCAAAATAATCACGGCCCCCACATAGACCAGCACCTGCACCACGCCCAGGAACTGGGCGTCCAGGGTGAGGTAGGTCACCGCCAGCCCGAGAAAGGCCACCACCAGCGCCAGCGCCGAATGCACCGGCCGCCGCAGGGTCATCGCCGCCAGCGCGGCGCCCCACGTCACGGTTGCAATCAATGGAAAGGTCAAACCCATGCGCGCTCCTTACTCCGCGTACCGATACACCCGCCGGGAGGGCGGTTCCCACGGCCGCCACAATTTGGAAAGCCCCAGATAGGCCGCCAGCAACACCCCGCCGCACAGCACCCAGCGCCACAAGCCGGCGGTGGGGAACCGCCAGGCCGCGCTGTAATGCCACATCGCCAGCACCACGATGTTCACCACCACCATCGGCACCATGAATTTCCACGCGAACTCCATCAACTGATCGGCCCGCATGCGCGGCAGGGTGCCCCGCAGCCAGACGAACAAGGCGATGAAGCAAAACAGCTTGCCGAAAAACCACAGCCAGGAAGGAATCCACGCGAGGAAGGAAAACGGCGCGCGCCACCCGCCCAGATAAAGAGTGATCGCCAGCCCGCTCACGGCGAACAGCCCCATGTATTCCCCGAGAAAGAACAGGGCATATTTAAAGCCGGTGTATTCCAGCATGTGGCCCGCGATGATTTCCGATTCGCCTTCCGGCAGGTCGAACGGGGTGCGATTGGACTCCGCCGTGGCCGCCACCAGGAACAGCAGAAAACCGCCCAGCCCCCACGGGGTAAAGACGTGCCACTTCGCCAGGATGCCGCCGTAATAGCCGGCCTGGGCGTTCACGATGTCCACCAGGGAAAGCGAGCCCACCGCCATGGCCACCACCAAGGCCGAAACGACCAGCGGAATTTCATAGCTGATCATCTGGGCGATGCCCCGCATCGAGCCCAGCAGGGCATATTTATTCCGGCTCCCCCATCCCGCCATGAACACGGCGATTTCCTTGATGCCGCCCATGGCGAAGAAAAAGACGAGGCCGGCCTCCATGTCCAAGGCGACCATGTTGCGCCCGACGGGCAACACCGCGTACGCCATGATCACCGGGGCCACCGCCACGATCGGCGCCAGCGTGTGCACCAGCTTGTCCGCCTGCGCGGGAATGATGTCCTCCTTGGTCAGCGCCTTGATGCCGTCGGCCATGGGCTGCAACCAGCCCCACGGCCCCACGCGATTGGGCCCCATGCGGTTCTGCAACCGCCCCAGCCCCTTGCGCTCGATCCATGTGGTCACGGCGAACAGGCCCGCGAACGCGCCCACGATGGCCGCGGCGGCCACCACCATCGAAACGCCCGTCTGGATGGGGCCTTCGGGAAACAGCCCCACGAACCAGTGCATCAACGTGACGAAAATTTGATCGAGAGCGTTCACAAGCAGCGGGAGGTTTCGGGATCAGGCAGCCATGCGCGCGGGAGGCGCCGCCTTGGCGGCGGCCTTGGCCTTGCCGGCCTCGATGCGCGCGTCCGCCAGCGCGGCTTCGGTGGGATTGATTTCGTGGAAATAGGCGTTCGGTTTCGCGAGGTCCTTCTTGTGCCGGAGCAGCTCGCCGAACCGGTCCTCGGCCGTCACTTCAAAGGCGCTGTCCATCTTGATCGAATCGAACGGGCAGACCTCGACGCAAATCTGGCAGCCCATGCAGACGGAAATATCCAGATCAAACACGCGCGGCCGCCGCAGGGAGCGCCCCTGCTTGTTGCGCTCGACCTCGATATAAATGCACTGGGGCGGGCATTCCTGCTCGCAAATCTTGCATGCGACACAGCGCAGGCCTTCCTCCGGGCTTTCGCCATCAAAAATGAGCATCGGAAAACAACGGCTGTTTTCCGGGATGGGCTGGCGCTCGTCGGGATACTCGATGGTCGGCAGCCGTTGCGGATCATAATAACTGCCCAGAAAGTTCCGGGCCGTTTCGATCATTCCTTTGATGACGCCAACACCTAGCACGCGGGGAATCATGACAAATAGGCTTTGCTGATGGCAAGCGTCACTTGCGATAAAGCTGAGTTTTTTTTGACGGGGGCCGTTTCGAACCGGCGCCGGCGCGGTTCGGAACGGCGAAACCGGCCGTGGCTCACCGGTCCACCTCCCCCAGCACGATGTCCACCGCGCCCAGAATGACCACCGCGTCCGGCAGGGTCTGGCCCAGGCACATGTCCTCGAGGATGGTCAGGTTGATGAAGCTGGGCGGACGAATCCGGAACCGGTAGGGCTTCCGGCTGCCGTCGCTGATGAGGTAGAATCCCAGCTCGCCCTTGGGCGCCTCGATGCGGCCGTACACCTCGCCCTTCGGCGGCAGCAGATTGCGCTGCCGCGCCCGCGGATCCATGATCGGACCGTCGGGCAGGTCCTTGATCGCCTGCCGCAGGATCTTCAGTGATTCCCGCATCTCGAGCACCCGCATCATGTAGCGGTCAAACACGTCGCCGCGCTCGCCCAGGGGCACCCGGAAGGAGAAGCGGTCGTAGATGCCGTAGCGGTCCACCTTGCGCAGGTCATAATTCACGCCGCTGGCCCGCAGGGACGGGCCGGTGATGCCCGCGTTGATGGCCAGCTCTTTCGAGAGCACCCCCACGCCCTGCGTGCGGCCGGCGACGATTTCATTGCCGGTCAGCAGGTTTTCCATTTCGTCGAGGAAGCGCGGAAAATGGTCCACGACCGCCTTGGCCCGATCCAGCCACCCCTCGGGCAGGTCCGTCCGGACGCCGCCGAAGCGGAGGTAATTGCACATCATGCGGGCGCCGGTGAGTTCCTCGAACAGGTCCAGCATCTTTTCCCGCTCGCGGAAGGCATACATGAGCGGGGTGCCCATGGTGCCCATGTCGTGCATCAGGAAGCCCACCAGACAGGCGTGATTCACCAGCCGCGTCAGCTCGGCGGTGATGACGCGGAGATACTCGGCGCGCTCGGGCACCTGGTAGCCGGTCAACTGCTCCACCGCGATGGCGTAGGCCCAGTTGTTGGTCAGCGAGCAGAAGTAATCCAGCCGGTCGGTGTAGGGCATCATGCCCAGGTAACTGGTGTGTTCGCCGATCTTTTCATGGTTGCGGTGCAGGTAGCCCAGCACCGGCTTCAGGCTCACGATCTTCTCGCCGTCCAGCACCACGTCCATCCGGAACACCCCGTGGGTCGAGGGGTGGTGCGGCCCCACCGCCACTTCGAGCGCCTGCCCGCCGGCGGGGTCCTCCAGCGTCTTGGGCGTCACCTCGTACGCCGGCGCGGATTCCAGTTGGATCGCCTCGTCTGCCTCGCCGTTCACCGGCCGGGATGCCGGCGCCGTCAACACCTCGCGTTCGTTGCTCATTCCGTGCCCTCCACCGGGTAGTGCCGACGCGCCTTGTTCAACACCTCGCCGTGCGGCGTGGGTTCGTATTCGTAATCGTCGGGTTCCACGTAGTCCTTGCGCATGGGATGATCGGCAAACCCCTCCCACATCAGGATGCGGCGCAGGTCCGGATGCCCGGTAAACTCCACGCCGAACAAATCATACACCTCCCGCTCCTGGAATTCGGCGGCGCGGTAAACGGGGGTCAGCGACGCCACCTTCGCCTCGTCCGTGCGGTTGACCGTGCGCTGGCGGATCACCACCGGCCCCAGGCCCAGCGCCATCGAGTAGAGGTGATAAACCACCTCCAGGAACCCCGGGCGGCGGCGCTTCACGGTGACTTCGACCTCCCGCTCCTCGCCCCGGATCATCTGTTTCCGGATCACCGTCTCCTCGACCAGTTTGTCCGGCCAGTCCACGCCGGTCACGTTCGAGCAGTAGTCCAACCGCAAATCCTCGGCCTCCTTCAGGTAGCGCGCGGCCGCGACGGCGTGCGCGGGATCCACCACCAGCGAGGATTGCTCCGGCACGGCGGGATTGGGCTGAATCTCGACCACGATCCCGGGCACCGCTTTTTCGAGCCGCTGTTTCAGCGTCTCCAAATCAGGCGGTGGGGCCGTCTTCGCGGCGGGGGCGACGTTTTTCTGAGACGATGCACTCACGACAGCTCTCCTCGGTTTACGACTTCCGCACCCACGGGTGACGCACCACCGGACGCGGTCCCCAAAGCTCCTGATTGCAGGGCGGATTCAGGTCATTCTCGCCGTATTCCGGCACCGGGTATTCGCCCGGCACGGCCTCCTTCAGATGGCGGGGCCGGTCCGGCCCGGTCAATTTCTGCCCGTCAATCTTCTTCTGCAGGGTGATGATGCCGTGCAGCAACGCCTCCGGCCGGGGCGGACACCCGGGGATGTGCACGTCCACCGGCAGGTAACGGTCAATCCCCTTGAGCACGTTGTAACCCTGCTTGAACGGCCCGCCGGAAATCGCGCAGGCGCCCATGGCGATCACGTACTTCGGCTCCGGCATCTGATTGAACAAGCGCACCACCAGCGGCGCCATCTTCTTCGTCACCGTCCCCGCCACGATCATCAGGTCCGCCTGACGCGGCGAAGGCCGGAACACCTCCGCGCCGAACCGGGCGATGTCAAACCGGGCCATCGAGGCGGAAATCATCTCGATCGCGCAGCACGCCAGGCCGAAATTCAACGGCCACAAGGAGCTGCGCCGTCCCCAGTTGTACACCCAGCTCGTGAGATCCTGGAGGGTGGTGGTGATCACCCCCCGCTTGCCCAGTTCGCTTCGCAAATTTTCGTCCATCATGCCATTCAGCCTTCCGTGTTCCACCTCACTGCCAGCGCAACATCCCCTTCCGCCAGGCCCAGACCAGCCCCTCCACCAGGAGCAGCAGAAACGCCATCACCGCCAGAAACGCCCCCACCGACAGCCCGCCAAAAGCCACGGCGAACGGCAGCAGAAACACCGTCTCCACGTCGAAAACCAGGAAGATGATGGCATATACGTAGTAGCCCGCATGGAACTGAATCCACGGGTCCCCCTTCGCCACCAACCCGCACTCGTAGGTCGCGTTCTTGATGGGCCCCGGTTTCTGCGGCGAAAAAAGCTGCGCCCACACCCACGCCAGCGCCAACGGCCCGACGCAGAAGCCCACCGCCACCGCGCCCAGCACGCACAAGAAGATGTAAGGATGCTGTTCCATTAATCGTTATTTACTTCTCAATACACCACCCTAATTGGCCTCCGGCTCGTGCCGCCGCAGGCCCACCGCGTGAGCGATGTCGTCAAATTCCTCGCGGCCAACTGTTTCCAAACGCTTCCCGCGCGCCTTCAATTTCTCGTTGAGGCGGATCACCGTTTCCGTCATCTGCTCATGGGTCTCTTTCGAGCCTCCCACCAGCGCGAAATTCGGCCCCGTGGTCACCCGCTTGTGCCCGTCGGAATCCAAGCCGACCCCGAGCAACATGGCCCGGCGTCTCTGATTTGACCGCCCGTTCGACATAAGCGCAGGCTAATTCGAAGATCACCTCTTTCCAAGCAAAATTCCCAAATTCATCCGCCGCGAAACCGCCCGCCCCGAATCCTCCGCCGGCGACCACGCCCCCCGTCGGAAAAATCCTCCGCCGGCTGCCCTCGGAACCCGTCGGGAAAGGGAAACATTCCGCCGCGTGTGAGCCCCGGTCCGCAGCAAGGACGCGTGTCCCCCCCGCGGCGGGACGCCCCACTTTTTTCAAACAGGCTCCAAAAGCCAGCTTTGCCCCGGCGGGCTGCCCTTTTTCCGCTCCCCTTCACCCCCCGATCCAGCCGTAATGCAGCAGCGCCCCGGCCACCAGCAAACCACCACTCAGCAGCAGCAACAGCTCGAAAACGCGCAACCGGAACGGAGTCCACCGCAACCGTCCCGACACCTGCCGGATCTGGAAATAATCCTCCACGAAAGCCGGCCCCCACCAGCGGGGCGAAGGCGTGCCCGAATACCGGCGCAAAAAGCTCCGAATCCCCAGCCACCACACGCCCACGGCAATAATCCCGAAATAGAGGCCCGCCAACAACAACAGATGATCCAGTGCCATCCTCACCGGCCCCATTCAGCCCCAATCCGCCCCCGCCGGCAAACGGAATCTTTCCCCCATCCCCTCCACCGGAAACAATCCGGCGCCCCGGACAGACTGATTTTCGTTGGTGACGCATCCAACCCGCGAACCTGAAAAACCGAATCCCGAGGGACCGAGGAGCCAGAACAAATCCGCATCCCGAAATCTGAAAACCCCACCCCCCTCCCCCCGCCGGATCGCACCCGCCTCTGACGGGTCGGCTTCGGCGGGAAGCCGGAGGCGGAGGCGGGCGAAGGTTCGCTCAACCGGCGGCGGAGGAGGACGGGTGGATGAGGGCCTGGCGGGTGGCTTCGAGATCGAGGCGGATTTGCTCCGCGAGGGCGTCGAGGGAGGGGAAGCGTTGTTCGGGGCGGAGCCGGCGGACGAATTCGAGTTCGAGGTTGCGGCCGTAGAGGTCCAGTTCGAGGTCCAGCAGGTGGGCCTCGACCCGGAGCGGCGCGGTCTCGCCGGTGACGGTGGGGCGGCGGCCCACGTTGACGGCGGCGGCCACGCGGCGGTCCGGCAGGCGCGCCCAGGCGGCGTACACCCCGTTGGGCGGCAGGACCATGCCCGCGGCCCGGACGTTGGCGGTGGGCACGCCCAAACGGCGGCCGATTTGCTCGCCTTTTTCCACCGGCCCCACCAGCGTCCACGGACGGCCCAGGAGCCGCGCGGCGGCGCTGAATTCCCCCGCCTGAATCAGCCCCCGGATGCGGGTGCTGCTGACCACGTCGCCGTCCCAGCGGACCGGGGCGACCGGGTCCACGTCGAAACCGAGTTCCTGGCCCAGTTGTTGCAGGAGGGCGACGTTGCCCGAGCGCCGGTGGCCGAAGGTGAACCGGCTGCCCACGTGCAGGCTGCGCAGGGCGCCAAAGCGCTCTTTCAGGCCGTGGACGAATTCCCCGCCGCTCTGCCGGCTGAACGCCGCGTCGAAGGGAATCAGCCACACGCCGTCGGCGCCGAGTTGTTCGAGGCAGCGCAACCGTTGTTCGAGCGTCTGGAGGGCGGGCGGCACGCGGTCGGGGGCGACGACGGTTTTCGGGTGCTCCTTGAAGGTGGCCACCACGCCCCGGGCATCGCCCTGCCGGGCCGTCCGGATCATGCGTCCGATCAGCTCCTGATGCCCCACGTGGACGCCGTCGAACATGCCCAGCGCGAGGCTCACCGGGCGGTCGTCCCGGGGGAATTGGCGCGGATCGGAAAAAACGTGCATGCGGCTCAGCCGGTGGTGGCGGCGTTGAACTGGGTGAGCTTGGGCAGCGGGATGATGCGCTGCTGCAGCTCCGGGAGGGTGAGTTCCATCGCCTCGTCGAGAGGGGTGGCGCGGGAGACGTGGAACTGGCCGATCTCGGTGCGGCGCAGGGTGGCGAGGTGGGCGCCGCAACCCAGTTTTTGCCCCAGCTCGTGGGCCAGGCTCCGGACGTAGGTGCCCTTGGTGCAGGCGATGCGGAAGGTGGCCACCGGCTCCCGGTAATCGGTGAAGACGAAGCTGTACACGTGGATGAGGCGCTCCTTGCGCTCCACCTCGACCCCCTTGCGGGCGAGTTTGTACAACGGCACGCCGCCCACCTTGGCCGCGGAGACCATCGGCGGGGCCTGCATCTGGTCGCCGATGAAGGCCGAGGCGGCATCGTTGATTTCCTCGAGGGTCATGGGCGGCACCGGCAGGGAGGCCACCAGCTCGCCGTCGGCGTCGTAGGAGTTGGTGGTTTCGCCGAACTTGATGGTTCCTTCGTAGGCCTTGTCGGCGGCCATCAATTTCTCGGAGAGCTTGGTGGCCCGGCCCAGCACGAGGATGAGCAGGCCGGTGGCGTTGGGATCGAGCGTGCCGCAGTGGCCCACCTTCTTGGGCTTCACGCGGCGGCGAATCCGGGCCACCACGTCGTGCGAGGTGAGGCCGGCGGGTTTGTCGATCAGCAGGGCGCCGTCGAACGGATCAAATACGGGCATCGGCATCAGGCGGAGGAGTTTAGTGATTTACGGAGCGCGCTCAAGACGCGGCGTTGCACGGCGGCCGGGGAACCGGTCAACCGCGCGCCGGCCGCCGCGGGATGACCGCCGCCGCCGAATTGGGCGGCCACGCGGTTCACGTCCACGGCGGGGCTCTTCGAGCGGAGGCTGATCCGGACCACGCCGGGCTCGACCTCCTCGAAAACGCAGGCGACCACCACGCTGTCAATCGAGCGGATGTGGTCAATCAATCCCTCGGTGTCGGAGCGGTCGGCGCCGGTGGCCGCGAGATCGGCGGCGCGCAGCCAGAACCACGCCACGCGGCCGTCGGCGCTGAGCTTGAAATGGCGATACACCCGGCGAAGCAGCTCCACCCGGGCGCGGCTTTGGGATTGATACAACCGCCGGCACAGCTCGCCCACCGCCGCCCCGCGCCGGACCAGGTCCGCCGCCACCTCGAAGGTCTCCGGGCGGACGGAATCGTACTGGAAGGAGCCGGTGTCGGTGGAAACGGCGACGAACAGGCAGTCGGCCATGGCCGGGGTGATTTCCCAGTCGAGGGCGCGCAGCAGCCGGTGAACCAGCTCGCCGGTGGAGGGCGAGGCCGGGTCCACCCAGTTGACGTCGCCGAACCGGGTGTTGCTGGCGTGGTGATCCAGATTGAGCAGGAGCCGGCGGCGCCCCAGGTGCTCGGCCACCGCGCCGAGGCGGTCCAGGCCGGCGGCGTCGGCGGCCACCACGCAGTCGAACCGGCGGCGCGGCGCGGGCGGGCGCAGCCATCCTTCAGGGTCGAGGAAGGCCAGCTTGGCCGGCACGGGATCGGCGTTCCACACCGTGACCCGCTTGCCTTGGGCCTTGAGGGCGTGGGCCAGCGCCAGCTGGGAGCCGATGCAGTCGCCGTCGGGCCGCACGTGGCCCACCACACAAAAGGAACGCCGCGCGCGCAGCGCGTCGAGGAGGGCTTCCGGAGGCGGGACGAGGGGATTCATGGGAAACCGGCGCGGCGGGACGGAGCGGACCGTCAGGCGAGGTCGTCCT
>Ga0256914_1002158_pt1 | contig 16698 bp, 6 predicted proteins | sample HulkmetaG_FD_191571 | JGI IMG/M metagenome (GOLD analysis project Ga0256914, IMG submission 191571) | Hydrothermal chimney microbial communities from Main Endeavour vent field at the Juan de Fuca Ridge, Pacific Ocean - Hulk | ecosystem: Environmental > Aquatic > Marine > Hydrothermal vents ... | reverse complement strand
CGGCAGCGGGTGAGCGTTGATTAGTTCAAAAGTTGAATTGTGCCACCACGAAGTGGTAGGCATCCCTTCGGATTGAATGGCTCACGGATGCAGCCTTATTCTGCGCGCGGATCACGCGGATTAGCGCTGATTTTCGGTGTGGTTCGGTGCCGGGGTGGGAAAGAGTGAAGGGTTAAGGGAAGGCACACTACCCGCCGGCAACCGGCGGCCTTTTTCCCCCTCTCCTTTTTCTTTTTTCCTTTTTCATTCCTCCGTGTCACCACGAAGTGGCCCCTGCGGGGAGGGCATCCTACGGATAATTCGTAATTTTTAATTCGTAATTCTTCTAATTCCCCTCTTTTTCTTTCCGATGGTTGCATAATATAGGGAATCATCGTTAACTTCTCTTTTGCCGTGTTCGGGCCGAATGCACCGAATACACAAAAAAGTAAATCAGAGGAACATTACAGAATCGAGGAACAACGATGAAGAAATCTAAAATCTATTGGACCAAAACCGACGAAGCGCCCTATCTGGCCAGCTTTGCTTTACTGCCGGTAATTAAATCTTTTACCAAGGATACCGGAATCGAAATAGAAACCAAAGACATCTCTCTGGCAGGGCGCATTATCGCCAACTTCCCGGACAAATTGCGGGATGATCAAAAGATACCCGATCATTTAAAAGAATTGGGGGAACTAACGCAACACCCGGATACCAATATCATTAAATTGCCCAACATTAGCGCCTCGGTGCCGCAATTGCAAAGTGCCATTAAAGAGCTGCAAGAAAAGGGTTACGATATTCCCGATTATCCGGAAGAACCGAAGACCGAAGAAGAAAAAGCCCTGCGCGAACGTTTTGCCGTGGTGTTGGGATCGGCCGTGAACCCCGTATTGCGCGAAGGTAACTCCGACCGCCGTCCGGCTCCGGCCGTGAAGAAATTCGCCAAAAAAAATCCGCACAAAATGATGAAGCCCTGGCCCAAAGAAGGCTCCAAAACACGCATTGGTCACATGGAACGGGGCGACTATTTTGAAAGCGAAAAATCCGTCACGCTGGATCGGGATTTAACAGCAAAAATCGAATTTGTCGCTCCGGACGGAAGCACCAAAACCTTAAAAGAAACACTGCCCCTGCTCAAAGGCGAAGTGCTGGATTCGGCCGTGATGAACGTGCGCGAGTTGCGTAAGTTCTACGCCGAAAAAATCGAAGAAGCGAAAAAAGACAACATCTTGCTTTCGTTGCATCTCAAGGCCACCATGATGAAGGTGTCCGATCCCATCATGTTTGGTCATGCAGTTTCTGTGTATTACAAAGATGCGCTGGAAAAGCATGCCGAAGCTTTAAGGGAAGTGGGCGCCAATGTGAACAACGGCCTGGCCGACATTCTGGATAAAATCAAAAAACTTCCCGAAGAAAAACGCACCGAAATCGAAGCCGACATTAACGCCGTGTACGAAAAACGTCCTGATTTAGCTATGGTCGATAGCGATAACGGAATTACCAACCTCCACTTGCCGAACAAAGTGATTATCGATGCCTCCATGCCCGTGGTCATTCGTGACGGCGGCAAAATGTGGAACAAGAACGGTGAGTTGCAGGATACGCTGGCCATGATTCCCGACCGCAGTTACGCCACCATTTATCAGGTGGTAATCGAAAATTGCCAGAAGCACGGACAGTTCGATCCGGCCACGATGGGCACCGTTTCCAATGTGGGCTTAATGGCCAAAAAAGCCGAGGAATACGGTTCCCACGACAAAACCTTTGAAGCCGAAGCCGATGGCATCATCCGCGCCGTTGACGAAAATGGCCAGGTGCTGTTGGAACAAAAAGTGGAAAAAGGCGACATCTTCCGCATGTGTCAAACCAAAGATGTGGCTATCGAAGATTGGGTCAAGCTGGCCGTAAAACGCGCACGCGCGTCGAACACTCCGGCTGTCTTTTGGCTGGATGACCGGCGAGCCCACGATCGCGAAATCATCAAAAAAGTGGAAAAATATCTGAAAAATCACGATTTAACCGGACTGGATATTCGCATCATGCGCCCGGAAGATGCCATGCGCTTCTCGCTGGAACGCATCCGACGCGGTGAAGATACCATCTCGGTTACCGGTAATGTTCTGCGTGATTACCTGACCGATCTGTTCCCCATTCTGGAATTGGGCACCAGCGCACGCATGCTGTCCATCGTTCCGTTGCTCAAAGGCGGCGGACTTTTCGAAACGGGTGCCGGTGGCTCCGCCCCCAAACACGTGCAACAATTCTTGCAAGAAGGACACCTGCGCTGGGATTCTTTGGGTGAATACTGTGCTTTGGTTCCGTCTTTCGAAATGATCCACGAAAAAACCGGCAACAAAAAAGCGGCGATTCTGGCAAAAACTTTGGACGAAGCGGTGAGCAAATATCTGGAGAACGGAAAAACACCTTCGCGTAAGGTGAATGAACTGGACAACCGTGGCAGTACGTTTTATCTGGCCATGTACTGGGCGCAGGCGCTGGCAGCGCAGGATGAAGATGCGGAATTGAAAGAGCGCTTTGCGAAAATGGCGGCCGAAATGGAAAAGAACGAGGCCAAAATTAACGAGGAGCTTCTGGCAGCACAGGGGCGTCCCGTGGATATCGGGGGCTATTACAAACCCGACGAAACAAAAGTGGAAAAAGAAATGCGGCCCAGTGCTACGCTGAATGCCATCATCGATACCATGTAAGCAGCGGGCCAAATACGACAATCAAAACCTTCTCCCGGGGTAAAACCGGGGGAAGGTTTTTTTGTGCCCGGACGGATTGGAGACTGCGTGGAACAGCGGTGTGCGGCGGGGTGACAATGGTAGTTTTGCCGTTTTGCGGATAAAAGCATCTTCTTAATATCCCATCAACAAACCTTTCTCTTTTAGGAATTATTTGATTTAATCTGTCGCACTCTGTATTATTAGCACAAATTCATACAGGATATGGGTGCTAAATTTTCATTTCTTCGAATTGTTTTAAAGAACGGTGTCCGGAAGACGACTTTCAAATTCAAAAAGGTTTTGCCAATGCAAACGCAAGAAAATCTTTTAAAACAATGGCTTTTTTTGTACAGCCTGGCGGTAGAAGGAGCAACGGGCGCTTTTTTGGCGATTTTTATTTATGTGTACAACAAAATAGAATGGGCCAACAGCACGACCCGTTTGCTGGATAAATATTACCTGTCGCTTCTGATTCTGGCCGGATTAATTACACTCATTTTGGCACCGCTTTACATCTTTTCCAATTGGATCAAAGACGAAGCATTACCGGCCTGGTACGGAGCGGTAAAAAAGAATGCACGCTGGCTAATGGGCTTTACCTTAATTCTTTATTTGTTGTTTCTGTTGCACAAAAACGGAATCCATTTTAAAGCCATAGAATTAATTCTTGCTTTGGTAATTGTTTACATCTTTTATTCCTTTCAAAATGCCTTGGTTGTCGAAGGGTATCCGGCCTGGCAAAATGTCGCTACCACTTTGAATCTTTTGTTAGGCGTGGGAAAAATAAGTCTCGTTTCGTGGATTGTCATTTTTCATGTGTACGATTTGCAGGTGTGGATTACGTTGTTTTTGTTATTTGAATTGTTCGTTTTATTCTGGCGCATGAAAATGCTGAATCGCATGCGTCCGGAAACCAAGCAAACGGTTCGTTTTTTGCTTATTCAGCACAGCCTGCTTTTTGGCAGCCGGCTCATTATCGGTTTGTTTATTCCACTCATGTTTACCGCCTACCAGTGGTTCGTTGGGGGCAAAGTTACCGGTGCCATAATGTTATTTGTACTGTTCGGGGAATTTCTCGAACGGCTTTTGTTCGTTTTCTCGGCCATTCCCCATTATTACGATTACGAGCCGGAATAAGCTTGCGGCCAACCGGATTATTCGCCGCGGTAAAAACGAATATCCACTTTTTCGATGGTGGCCAGTCCTTCGGTAATCGCTTCGTCAATCAACGGGATAAACGCCTCGATTTTTTCCAGCGTATCGACAATTTCAATAATGATGGGCAAGTCTTCGGACAGGCGCAATAGTTTGCTGGTGTGCATGCGGCTATGGCGCCCAAAGCCTTCTAAGCCGCGAATAACTGTGGCCCCGGCCAGACATTCTTCCCGGGCTTTTTGCACAATCCATTCGTACAAAGGTTTACCCTGGTATTTATCGGCTTCTCCAATAAAAATGCGTAAAAGATGTCCTTTTTCCGGCAAAATCATTAGAAGCCTCCTGTTTAAATAAAACGGCCAAGATTTTGTTGTACTGAGTCAAATATCACCATTCTTTTCCGGCTGCTTTTAGATCATTTTCGAAACCATATTGCCCAGCCACACCCCGAAAAGTCCCAGAACAATTTGCAAAGACAAATTCAAAAAGGCGCCTCCAAACAGGCCGTCCCGGGCCAATCCAAGTGTTTCGTAACTGAAGGTGGAAAAGGTCGTAAAGCTTCCCAGAAAACCAATCAGCAGAAAAGCACGGGTTTCCGGGGTGAAAAATTGTCGGTTTTCGGCCATCCCGCTTAATAAGCCGATGAAAAAACAACCTAAAACATTTACGGTTAAAGTTCCGTATGGAAACCAGAAATTTTTGACCAGTTTATGTGCAAATCCGCTTAACAGGTAGCGGGAAATCGCTCCCAGAAAACCACCGCTGCCAATAATGAGTAATCGAAACATTGGGTACTCCGTTAACTTTTCGAAAATGAGAGTCTAAAGAAAAATAAAACAGGTATCAAATTAAAATAATCGGTTGTAGGTCGGATTAAATGCCGTTAGGAAAGTACGCAAATTTAGAACTGGCCTTTTAACGCCCAATATGCAGAAAAAACCTAAAGAAAAGTGCAAAAAAGAACGACAATAGAACACTGTAAATAGGTAAAGTACGCCCGTTCCGAAATGGGCCGGAAAAGTTTGGGCCGGTTTTGGCCTAAACTTAAATGTATTCTTGAATTATGAATAGATTAAATTTATATTGCGTTCAGTTCAGAGAATGCCTTGGGGAGGGCAGCATCTTAAATAAGGAGCATATTATGAAGGCTCGTTTTCTTACAAATTTTTTTATGGTCATATTTGTGTTTGCTTTTTTGAATTCCGTTAGCGCACAGGAAAAGGCGAGTGCGGAATTTATTAGCGCCCACAAGCCTCCTGTGTCGATGTTCGGGGTTCAGGCCATGGATGGAATTAAACAAGTACAAATACATGGGAATACACTTTTTGTGGTGGATGAGTACACCGGTTTGCAAATTCTGGATGTGAGCGATGTACACCATCCGAAGGAAATTGCCACGGTCGGAGCCACCCATCTTTCACAAAACGTGGCTTTGGAAGGGAATTTGGCCTTCCTTTCCGGAAGACTGGACGGGGTGTACATTATCGATGTGTCGAATCCGTCCCGCCCCAAAGTGCTCAGTCATCTCAAGCCGGTTGCCGAATCGTTCTGGGTGGAGGTGCACGATTCGACCTTATTCGTGGCCGAAGCCGACTCTGGTATTGCTATTTACGATATTTCCGATCTTACACATCCCGCTTTGTTAAAGGTATTACACATAAAAGGCGGGTTTACCTGGGGATTGGGTGTAAAGGACAACTATTTGTTTGCTTTGGACAAACGAAACGGCATGCTCATTTTTGATGTGAGCGATCCGGCCCATCCTAAAAAAGTGGGAGATGTCAAGGAAATTGTTTATGCCCGATCGATTTTGTTTCAGGGACCTTATGTTTACGTAGCCAACGGTCCGGCTGGGTTGTGGGTGCTGGATGTGTCGCAACTGGCAACTCCGAAAATTTTGAACAAGGTGGCATTGCAGGGTTATGCCCACAGTGCCACAAAAAGCGGAAACAATATTTTTGTGGGTAACGATGCCTTAAACGCTTTACAGTTTTTTGACGTCAAGGACGCCGTTCATCCCAAAAAAGAAGGAGAATACAAAGCAAAGTCGCACATTTACAATGCGGTGAAAAAAGATGTGTATGTTTACGTCGCCGCCGACTCCAGCACGTTGATTCTGCGCTACAACCGGCCGCCGCAGTTGGAGCCCATTGCCGATCAGGAAGTGGATGAAAACCAAACCTTAACATTTCAGGCCAAGGCCTACGAACCGGATGGCGATCCGGTCTATTTTACCATGACACCGCTGGCCGAAGGCATGCATCTGGATTCTTTGAGTGGGGTATTTACCTGGAAACCGACCTACGAACAATCCGGAGTTTATCCCGTTACGCTTACGGTGCACGAACGCACACAAAGCCATTTGACGGACAGCAAATCATTCAAAATTATCGTGCACCACGTAAATCGTCCGCCGACCATTGCCGATATTCCCGATTACGAAGTGGATGAAAATCAGACGCTTACATTTACCATTCCCGAAGGCCAGGACCCGGACAAAGAAGATGCCGGGAAGCTGACCTACACGGCCGACAACTTGCCCCCCGGAGCTACCTTTAATCCCCAAACACGGGTGTTTACCTGGAAACCTACCTACGAGCAATCGGGTGTGTACACCATCGATTTTGCCGTACACGATCCGGCCGGGGCTTTTATGCGCGATGCCTCCACTATTACGGTGCACCATGTGGATCGTCCGCCCACGCTGGAACCGGTGCCTCCGCAAACTATTCCCGAAGGCCAAACTTTAACCATCAAGTTACATGGCTCCGATCCGGACAAGGAAGATCAGGATAAGCTGAGTTATCAGGCTTTTCATTTGCCCCCCGGAGCAACCTTCGATGCGGCTACGGCAACTTTTACCTGGACGCCGACTTATGATCAATCGGGTGTGTACAAAAACATTTTGTTCGTGTTTACGGCGGGTGCGCTCAGCGATTCCGTTACCACCGATATTACCGTAACCCATGTGAACCGTCCGCCGGTAATTGCGGCTTTACCCCCGTTTACGGTGGACGAAAACAAACTTTTGCGTTTTGTCGTTAAAGGCGATGACCCGGATAAAGAAGATGCCGGAAAACTGAAATTCCGGGCGGAGAATTTGCCGGAAGGCGCTCAATTCTATCCCGATTCTAATGTATTTCGCTGGAAACCCACGTATGACCAGTCCGGTACGTATGAAGTGCGTTTTATTGTGCAAGATCCTGCCGGATTAAGCGACACGGCAAGCACAACTATTACGGTGAATCATGTGAACCGTCCGCCGGTTCTGGCCGCCATTCCCGCACAAACCGTGGATGAAAATCAGCCATTGACCATTGTGTTGCAGGGAAGCGATCCCGATAAAGAAGATGCCGGAAAGTTGACCTACACGGCCAAGCCATTGCCCCCCGGCGCAAAATTAGAGGGCAATCAGTTTACCTGGACTCCAAATTACGATCAGTCGGGTACCTACACGATTACCTTCACGGTGAGCGACGGGCAGCTCAGCGACAGCAAACAGGTTACGGTCACGGTGAATCACGTGAATCGTCCGCCGGTTCTGGCAAAAATTGCCGCACAAAGCGTGAAGGAAAATCAGCAGCTTACTTTTAAAGTGACGGCTTCCGATCTGGATAAAGAAGACAGTGGCAAGCTAACACTTGCCGCCAAAAACTTGCCTCAGGGAGCAACTTTTGAGGCACAAACCGGAGCGTTTACCTGGACACCTACGTTCGAACAATCCGGGGAATATTCGGTGACTTTTGTGGTGCGCGACCCGGCCGGGTTGCAGGATTCGCTGCAGGTGCCGATTACGGTGATTCACGTAAACCGCACGCCGGTTTTCCCCGAACAAAAACCGCAAATTGTGGACGAAAACAAGCCGCTCCATTACCCGTTGGTTCCGGCGAGCGATCCGGACAAGGAAGACGCGGGCAAATTGAAATACACGGCGAACAATCTCCCGCCGGGGGCTACTTTTGATCCGCAGACTTTGACTTTAAACTGGACGCCGGGCTTTGACCAATCGGGTACGTACACGGTGGAATTTACCGTGACCGACGGAGAATTTACGGTAACCCAGCCTTTGCAAATCACAGTGAAAAATGTCGATCGTCCGCCGGTGATCTCCGAAATTGCGCCTCAGCAGATCGATGAAAATGCGGAATGGACGTTAAAGATCGATGCCTCGGATCCGGACAAGGAAGATGCCGGAAAACTTCATTTTTCGGCCGGCAACATGCCGGAAGGAATGAGCTTCGATTCTACGACGGCAACTTTCCACTGGAAGCCCACGTACGATCAGGCGGGAACCTATCCGGGCATTACCGTTCAGGTTACCGATGCAGAAGGCCTGAAAGACGAAAAGTCCTTTACAATTGTCGTAAACAATGTGAATCGTCCTCCCGTGCTGGAGCCTGTTGCTCCTGTGAAGGGGCTCGAAAACCGGGCGATAACGATTCAGCTGAAAGCAAGCGACCCGGACAAGGAAGATGCCGGTAAATTAACTTTCGCTTCGGACAACCTGCCCAAAGGCGCCAGCCTGAATGCTCAGAACGGCCTTTTCCAGTGGACACCTACTTTCTTGCAGGCGGGCAATTACGAAATTCATTTTAAGGTTACCGATGCAGGCGGGCTTTCGGCCGGACAAACGGCTTCCATTGCGGTGGCCGATAGCAATCGTGCGCCAAGCCTTGAAGCAATCGGGTCTAAAACGGTTAAAGAAAATCAAACTTTGACGTTCACGGTTACGGGGAAAGATGCGGATACGGACAACACGTTAACCTACAGTGCCAAAAACTTGCCGGAAGGGGCTCGTTTTGACGCGCAAAACCATACGTTTGAATGGACTCCGGGCTTTGAGCAGGCCGGCAACTACACGGTCACTTTTGTAGTGAGTGATGGCAAGGCTCAGGCAAAAACGGACGTAACCATTACCGTGGTTAATGTGAACCGTGCCCCGCAATTTGACGGTTTACAGGATCAAACAGTTAAAGAAGGCGAACAGCTAAAACTTAAAGTGCAGGCACATGACCCGGATGCCGGGGCAAAAATAACGATTGCGGCAAAAGATTTGCCGCAGGGGGCAACATTTGACGCCCAGAGTGCTACGTTAATCTGGCAGCCCACGTTTGAACAGGCCGGAACCTATCCCGTCGTTTTCACCGTGAGTGATGGCGACACAACCGTGGAAAAACAGATTACGATCGAGGTGCAGAACGTAAACCGTCCGCCGGAGTTTGCGCAGGTTCCCGATCAGACGGTTAAAGAAAACGAACAGGTGCAATTTCAGGTGCAGGCCAGTGATCCCGATGCGGGCACCACTTTGCAGTACAGCGTGAAGAATTTGCCCAAAGGGGCTAATTTTGATCCGAAAACGGGTACGTTTACCTGGACACCCGATTTTACCCAGGCCGGTACTTACGAAATCGAATTTGTGGTGAGCGACGGGGAAACCAGCGTAAGCAAAGTGGTCAAAGTGACGGTTGAGAATGTTAATCGTCCTCCGCAAATTAAGGGGCCCGGTAAAACGGAAGCGGAAGCGGGCTCGCCCGTCGAGTTGCAGTTTAAAGGCGAAGATCCCGATAATGATGCATTGACTTATTCGGCGTCCGGCTTGCCAGCCGGAGCCGTGTTAGATGCGCAAAGCGGAACGCTACGGTGGACTCCGGGTGAGAATCAAACGGGTAGTTTTACCATCGAAGTGATGGTAAGTGACGGGCAGGCTAAAGCCAGCACACAGGCCACCATTGTGGTGCACCCCAAAGCTCAACCTGCCGCACCCGATACGACTCAGGGAAATTAGTCTTTCATTAAATTTTTGGTCAAAAGGCCGGAATTGAAATTCCGGCCTTTTTTGCTTGGTTGAGAATTTTGTGGTTTCGACCGGTATTTTGTTTTCTGCGTTTACATTACTTGATTCTTGCCGGAGGCTTTTGCATTTTAAAAAAATTCAAAAACGGGCATAACATCTTCCGGGGCTAATGCCTGAATAACGAAAATAAACGACCAACCAAAAGGGAAGCAATGAAGCTTTTACAAGATTTTCGAGAAAAAATTGCGGCCGGCGCAGGGGCCTTCGACGCGCAAGATTTCGAACAATTGGCGGAACAGTGGCAGCACATTTTACGGGAATTGGCCGAAAACGATGCCTTTGCACGTTATCCCCAGCACCTGCAAGAAATGAGCCGCAGCATCGAAACATTGTTTTTTTCGTCCCTGGCCCGGCGTCTTATGGCCACAACCGACGTAAAAACCATGATCGATTTCGGAAAGGCACTCGGTGCGATGGCAGCGGGCAGCGAACGGGACGCTTTAATCCATTTGTTTCTCGAACTTTTGCGTCAACCGGAATTTTTAACGCGTATTTCGGACACCAGGCCCTTTGAAACATTAATTCTCGATTTGCTTAAAAAAAGTCATTTTACCGTAGGAGCGTTGCTGCGCCAGCGGGCCACTTTGTATCCGCAAAAGAATTTGTTCGGCGTTATTGAAGGGACACAAATTCGTCGCTATTCGTTTCTGGAAGTTCGGCAACGGGTTGATCAGCTTGCCCGGGGGCTTTTGACCTTGGTGGGACGGCACGAGACAAACAAACCCGCAGTCGCCTTTTTGACCGATAACAGTCTGGAAATGGCTCTGCTCGATTTGGCCTGCCTGAGCAGCGGAATCGTAAACGTCATGATTCCGGCCAATTCGGTTGCGGAGCAAATCGAGTTTGTGGTGCGCCAAACACAGGTTAAGGTGCTGTTGGTCGGCAGCCGAAAACATTTTTCTCAGGTCAATCAGGTGCGACGGCAGCTCGATTCCGTGGAGCACATTGTCATGGTAAATGAGACGCCCCACGAAGACGGCGTGCTCTCGATGGACGATTTGATCCAGTTGGGCATGCGTTTGAGCGACGAGTCCTTAGCCGAACGCCGGGCACGCGTTCGAATCGAAGATTTGGCCACCATCATGTACACATCCGGAACAACCGGCGAGCCCAAAGGCATTATGTTCTCGCAATTGAACATTGTGTACAAACGGTTCTGCCGGGCGCTGGCCCTGCCCAAAATCGGTCCGGAAGACCGATTTTTGGCCTACCTGCCACTGTACCACACTTTTGGACGCTATCTGGAGATGACCGGCGCATTGTTCTGGGCGGCTGAGTATTACTTCATGGAAAATCCGGCGCTCGAAACCATGGTGCGCAACATGCAGATGGTTCATCCTACCATTTTCATCAGCATCCCCAAAAAATGGATGCAGTTGTACGAATACATTAGCGCCCGGATTGATGTGGAAACCGACGACGAAGCCCTGATCCGCCAAACCGTTGAAACGGTTACCGGCGGCCAGTTACGCTGGGGACTTTCCGCAGCCGGCTATCTCGATCCCACCATCTTTCGCTTTTTCCAGAGAAACGGCGTGGAATTGCTCAGCGGTTTTGGCATGACCGAAGCCACCGGCGGCATTACCATGACCCGTCCCGGCCAGTACGTAGAGAACGCCCTGGGAGTTCCGTTGCCGGGCATTGAAGCCAAATTAGCTCCGGATGGCGAATTGCTCATCCGCGGGCCGTACGTAATGATGGGCTACTACGGACAAAAGGAAAGTGCCTTTACCGCCGACGGTTGGTTCCCCACCGGTGACATCATGCGTTATCTTAAAAACGGCTATCTGGAAATTATCGATCGTAAAAAAGAGATTTACAAAAACATTCGCGGAGAGACCATCGCTCCGCAACGCATCGAAAAATTCTTTTACGATTTCGACTATGTCAAGCAGGTTTATTTGGTTGGGGACAACCGGCCCTTTAATACCGTTTTGATTTACCCCAACCTGGAAGGCGCGGACAATCCTTTGCGCAACATGGATGAACAGGCCTTGCACGAATTTTTTTCTACCGTAGTCGTAACGGTTAACAATTTTTTGGCGCCGTTTGAACGCATTGTAGATTTCCGTTTAATCGATCGCCCGTTCTCAGCCGAATACGGCGAGCTAACGCCCAAAGGAACCTACAAAAGGCGCGTCATCGATCGGAATTTTGCCGATGTAATCGAACAAATGTACCGTCGCAGCTTTGTAGAATTTGTCTGGAACGGCTGGACCTTGCGTTTGCCCAATTGGTTCTTACGAGAGCAGGGCTACTTAACCCAGGACATTCGTCTCTCCGAAGAAGGAATTTTTGTTGAAAAAGAACAAAAAACCTTGCCCCTGCATCCCGAATCCGAATCCACAGTGCGCATCGGACGCTTTGTGTATGCGGTGCGAAAGCACATGATTGATTTGCAAATTTTGCTTTCCAATCCTTTGTATTGGCTGGGAAATCAGGAAGTGGTCGACTTTACAAACGGACAGGTCTTTCAGTGGTACCGCATCGATCGGCCGGATGCTCAATTGGAATTTGTACGGGTGGAAAATTCGGCTACCTTCCCGCAGGAGGTGCGCGCAGAGTTGCAGGGCTACCTGGCAGAAAAAAAACCCAATCTTCAGGGGCTGCACGCGGCATTGCTCCATTTGCAAAGCCCGCATCTTGCGGATGCGGAGCGAGGATTCGAGTATTTGAAACTCTTCTTGCTCGATTCTCAACAACCCTTTCACGATTTGGTCAAGACAATTATTTCGCATCCGGGATACGCCCTTTCGGATCAGACCGCTGTTCGTCAGCTTTTAACGGTGCTGCCCCAGCTTAAAGGCCATATTTTCGGCGAAGTGTTCGAGCGTTTTTTAAAGGCAAACACGCGCATCCTGACCAAAGAGCTCATAGCCGAGATTGCCGCAAACAAAGGAAACGATACCGAAGCTTTGAATGCCATACACGAAATTATTAAAAATGCCGTGCGTTCTTTGCCGGTCGGACAATCGGTGAAGCAAACCGCCATTCCGGGATTGCTGGAGTTACTGGCGCGCATCGGGGTAGAACATCCCGGACAATACAAACGCATTCGTCAGTGGCTGGTGCGCTACCAATTGCGCAAAGATTGCAAAGACCTTTCGGCTGCCGCCGCGCGTGCCAAACGCAAAATGCAAGCGGGATTTCGCAAATGGATCGGTGAAAATCAGCAGGTTTCCATCGACGTGGAAACCAATGAAGAATATCGCTGGAGCGATGTAATGATTTTTGAAGAAGAAATTCCGGCCGACGATCGTCAGTTGCTTTTGCACGCCCTTGCGGCCCGTCCCGTTATTCGCGAAACCTTGTTTTTACTGGGTGGCGGCATCCTGACAGGCCTGTACGACATCCCGCCGGGGGGAGTGTGGATCAGCCGCCTGCACGAAGAACGAGACCACACCGTGTACCGCGTTTCGGTGCAAACGCGCTTTCAGGGCGGGTACGATTTTGTCATCAATCTGGAACGCAAAAAGACGACCCCAAAATTGCACGAAGAAATGAACTGGCTAATCCATGCCTGTGCACCCGCCCGGGGCATTAAACTGGTGGAAGAGTTCGGGGGCTTCTGGAAAGAATTTAATTTGTGGACCGAAGAATACATTCCGGGCGATTCGCTGGAGCGCTATTTTTCCAAAATGACGCGACGCAATGACGAAGAAACCCGGCAACGTTTGCACTATTTGTGGCCCATGTTCATCTGGACGGGTATTTCGGCCCATGTCAGTTTTTGGCGGCGCACGGGCTATCGTCTGGAAATCGAAGACAAATCCATTGCCAACATCATGATTCCACCGCACGATTACATGAACGGGGTGCGTATTTTTTCCATCCGCAAACGTAAAAAATCACGCGGCCTCTCTTCCCTTATTCTGAATTTTGTGCAGCAATTTATTAAACCGACGGAGCAGAAATATCCCTTTGTCAAAAACAAAGACAAATGGTATTTTATTTTTAGCGGGGTGCTGGATGCCGAAGGCCCGGCCAAAGGACTGGAACATTTGCGCGAATTGTTGCAGACGCTGGAAAACAGGCGCAAACACTTCCATTTGCAACGCTTTTTGCGTGAATATCTCCGGGAAATCGAGGAAAAGGGTTTTACTCCGCGCAATCTCTATTTTGCCATCCAGCGTTACCGGCGCTGGGCGCATCTTAATCCCGAAGCCGATTTTTCGGCCCGGCTTTTTACTTTGAACGAGCTGTACGAAACCTATGGCCTGGCCGATTTCGAATCGCGTTATCCCGGCATGCGCATTCGCTTTTTTCTGGAAACCATTTTCGAACATTCGGACAAGGCCATGCAAAAGAAGCTGGCCGAAATCATTAAAATTTCGCAGGAAAATAATTTGAGCCACGAAGATCGCCTGAAATTGTTTTCGGAAATTCGCAATCGATTTGAACTTTCGGAGTACGAGGAATTCTTCCTGAGCCGTTTGAGTTACCCCCATTTGCAACCGCGCGATTCCGCCGGATGGTTAAAAGTTTCCGGCGGCCTGCAACAAAACGATGTGGTGGTTACGCTGGAAGATTACGACGGGCTGCGCTACCACGTGCGCAAACCGATTTCGCCCAAGGAAATTTCACGCCTGCACAAAATTTTTCTGGAAGCAAATTTGCCGGTGGTGTTTAAGCCGGAACATCGTTATTTGATCGCCGTTTCGGAGCGGGGCTACGTGATTGGCGGACTTTTTTACCGCGCGCTCGATGAACAGACGGTACACATCGAAAAGATCGTGGTAACCTCCAAATACCGCCGCAAGGGAATTAGCGAGGGCTTGATGAACGAATTCTTTAACCGCATGCGCGATGCCAAATTCCGTTTTGTGACCACAGGATTTTTTCGCCCGGAATATTTTTACCGTTTCGGCTTTTCCATCGAGCGCAAGTACGCCGGCCTGGTTAAAGATTTGCAGGCCGGGGGCAAACAATAAAATTATGCGGCGAAAACTCTTCTCTTTATTCGAAGAGCAACGCAAAATTTTCCTGTTTTCATTGTTCGGAATTATTAAATTAGGGACGAAAGAAAGTAAGACCTAACCATTGGAGACGATCATGAATCTTTCCGATTTCAATCCTGCGGAAGCCATGACGATTAAGCTTCCCGCCGAACTCCCTCCGAAAAAAGAATTTTTACCCGGCATTCGTCGCGCACCCAGCCGCGGTTTTAACCTGACCAAAAACGAAACCGTTACCGCGCTTAAAAACGCCTTGCGTTACATTCCCAACGAATTACACGAAACGCTGGCGCCGGAATTTCTGGAAGAGCTGCGCACCATGGGCCGCATTTACGGCTACCGTTTTCGCCCGGAAGGCCGCATTTACGGCAAACCCGTAGACCAGTACAAAGGCATTCTCGAAGCCCGCGCCCTGCAGGTTAATATCGATAACAATCTCGATTTTGAAGTGGCCCTTTACCCTTACGAACTGGTTACCTACGGCGAAACGGGACAGGTGTTTCAGAACTGGATGCAGTATTTGCTGACCAAAAAATATCTGGAAATCATGCGCGAAGATCAAACGCTGGTCATCATGTCCGGCCATCCGTTGGGACTGTTTCCATCGCACCGCAACGCCCCGCGGGTGATTAACACCAACGGCCTGCTGGTTGGCCAGTGGGATAATCCCGAAACCTTCCATCGTTTGGCGGCCATGGGCGTTTCCAATTACGGGCAAATGACGGCCGGCGGCTGGATGTACATCGGGCCGCAGGGCATTGTGCACGGCACGTACATTACGGTTCTCAATGCCGGACGCCTTTATTTGGGCATTCCCGATGACGGCGACTTGCACGGTGTGACCTTTGTGACTTCCGGATTGGGCGGCATGTCCGGCGCACAGGCCAAGGCCATCGAAATTGCCGGTGGGGTGGGCGTTATTGCCGAAGTGGATTACAGCCGCATCAAAACCCGCTACGATCAGGGTTGGGTGAGCAAAATTTCCGACGATCTGGATCAGATTGCCCGCTGGATGGACGAATTCAAAAAGAAAAAACAGGCTGTTTCCATTGCCTACCACGGGAATGTGGTCGATTTGCTGGAATACATCGACAAACACAACATCGAAGTGGAGTTGCTGTCCGATCAAACCTCCTGCCATGCCGTTTACGAAGGCGGTTACACCCCGGCGGGAATTTCTTTCGAAGAAGGCCGTAAACTGATTAAAGAGAATCCGCAGCGTTTTAAAGAGCTGGTGGACGAATCGCTCAAGCGTCACTTCCGCGTTTTGAAACGCCTTACGGAAAAAGGCGGCCATTTTTGGGATTACGGCAACAGCTTTATGGCTTCGGTGTTCGAAGCCGGTGAAACGGCCATTGCCAAAAACGGACGCGACACCACCGAAGGCTTTATTTGGCCTTCGTACGTGGAAGACATCATGGGCCCCATTTGTTTTGACAACGGCTTCGGACCATTCCGTTGGGTATGCCTGAGCGGCAAAGACGAAGATTTGCGCAAAACCGACCGCGCCGCCATGGAGTGCATCGATCCCAAGCTCAGTTCGTTGCACCGCGACAATTACCATTGGATTGCCACGGCCGAACAGAACAAACTGGTGGTGGGTACCAAGGCACGCATTCTCTATTCCGACGAAGAAGGCCGCATGAAAATTGCCCTGAAGTTTAACGAAATGGTGCGCAAGGGCGAAATCGGTCCGGTGATTATTGGCCGTGACCACCACGATGTTTCCGGTACGGATTCGCCCTACCGCGAAACAGCCAATATTTACGACGGCAGCCGTTTTACCGCCGATATGGCCGTGCACAGCTTTGCCGGAAATGTGGCGCGCGGCATGACGTTGGCCGTGCTGTCCAATGGCGGCGGTGTGGGCATTGGTCGGGCACGCAACGGCGGATTCGGCCTGGTGTTGGATGGCAGCGCGCGCGTGGACGAGATCATCAAAAAAGCTATTTCCTGGGATGTCATCGGCGGCATTGCCCGACGCAGTTGGGCGCGCAATGCCAACGCCCTGCAAACCGCC
>Ga0256914_1002157_pt1 | contig 16700 bp, 10 predicted proteins | sample HulkmetaG_FD_191571 | JGI IMG/M metagenome (GOLD analysis project Ga0256914, IMG submission 191571) | Hydrothermal chimney microbial communities from Main Endeavour vent field at the Juan de Fuca Ridge, Pacific Ocean - Hulk | ecosystem: Environmental > Aquatic > Marine > Hydrothermal vents ... | reverse complement strand
CTCTTTCCTTTGCGCCCTTTGCGCCTTCGCGGTTCAAACCTCCGGAACCGCCAAAGCGGGCCGTCCACGAAGCGGACGCGAATACACGAATGCACGAATGCGCCCGGCCCCGGTGGCGCAAGGAAATCGCGGTTGGAACCGCCAAGACGCCAAGAGCGCAAAGGTCTTCTTTTTCTCTTTTCTTTGCGCCCTTTGCGCCTTCGCGGTTCAAACCCCCGGAACCGCCAAAGCGGGCCGTCCACGAAGCGGACGCGAATACACGAATGCACGAATGCGCCCGGCCCCAGGCCCGAAAGGATTCTCGCGCGCGATCCTGCCCCGGTGGAGAGCCGATGGCCCGCCACTCAGTAGGTCATCACGCGGGGCAAGGATTTGGCCTGTTCAATCCAACCGGCAACCTGGTTGCGAGTCGGCATCTTGCGGACCAGCTTCTTTTCGGCGTTGACCTCTTGCATCTTGGCATAAAGGTTGTCGGCGTTGCGGCGGGCCAGTTCGGGGACGGTGTCCACGCCACTTGCTTCCAGCAGATCGGCGTACTCCTCCCCCACGCCGGAGATGCGGAACAGATCGGCACGATTGGCCCATTCCAGGACAAGTTTCTCGCTGATACCGGTTTTTTCGGCCAGATCCTTACGCCCCTGGGGGGTCTTGCACGCTTCCAACAGAGCTTCCGTCGTCCTAATGCCTGCTTCCTTGAGCTTGGCGGCATACACCTCGCCGATGCCTTCAATAGTTGTGAGTTTCGTCATGATCTTTTCTCCTTTTCGCCCGTGGTACAGGCTCATTATACCGCACAACGGGTACAATGCAAATCGGCAGAGGGACGAATTGGCAAATGGGGGCAAAGCGGGTATAATGAATGGGGATTTTCGGTAACTGCTCACCTTGCCGCAGGCTTGGAAGCGGTTTCAGGTTGAAACCGGTTGCCCGTCGGGCAAAGCTGGTGATTTCAAATCGGTTTGCGCCTGCGGGAGGATAGGCTGAGTAGTAACGATTTTCGGAAACCAAGTGGGAGTTTGGGACCATGATGCGATTTGACCGCTTTACGGAACGTGCCCAGGACGCGGCCACACGGGCCTATGACGTTTTGCAACGCTACAACCACTCTCAGGTAGATACGGAGCACTTTTTGGTGGCCCTCATTGAGCAGCCCGACGGAATCGTTCCGGCCATTCTGGAACATTTGGGGGTGGATTTGAACCTGGTTTTGCAACGACTGGACGACGACCTGCGGCGCACGCCTCGCACCCAGATCTACGGCGGGGGCGTGGGGCAGGTCTACATCACCCCTCGCCTAAAACGGGTTATCGACCAATCCAACGAAGAAGCCTCCAAGCTCAAAGACGATTACATCTCCACCGAGCACCTGCTCTTGGCCATCGCCGGGGAAAAGAATACCCCGGCGGCCAAGATCCTGGCCGAAGCAGGTGTCACCCGCAAGCGCATCCTGGAAGCCATCAAAAAGGTGCGCGGTGGGAAAAAGGTGACGTCGCCCCAGGCCGAAAACCGCTACCGCATCCTGGAAAAATTCAGCCGCGACCTGACACAGCTGGCCCGCGAAGGCAAACTGGACCCGGTGGTGGGCCGCGACGCCGAGATCTTGCGCGTCATCCAGGTCCTCAGCCGCCGTACCAAGAACAACCCGGTCCTCATCGGCGAGGCGGGTGTGGGCAAGACGGCCATCGCCGAGGGGCTGGCCCGCAAGATCGCCGCCGACGACGTACCGGAACTGCTCAGCGGCAAGCGGGTGATCCAACTTGATCTGGGGGCTATGGTGGCCGGGACGCGCTTTCGCGGCGAGTTTGAAGAACGGCTCAAAGGGGCCATGGAAGAGGTCCAGAAAGCGGAAGGAGAGATCATTCTCTTTATTGACGAGTTACACAGCGTTGTCGGCGCGGGCGGAGCGATGGGTGCGCTGGATGCCTCTTCCATGATGAAACCGGCCCTGGCCCGCGGCGAGCTGCGCTGCATCGGCGCGACGACACCCGATGAGTACCGCCGCTACATCGAAAAGGACAGTGCCCTGGAACGCCGCTTTGCCCCCATCTGGGTTGAAGAGCCATCGGTAGAAGAGACGATTGAGATGCTCAAGGGCCTGCGGGATCGCTACGAAGCCCATCACAACGTCCGCTTCACCGAGGAAGCGTTGGTCGCGGCGGCCCGCCTGGCCCACCGCTACGTCACCGACCGCCGCCTGCCGGATAAAGCGGTGGACCTGATCGACGAAGCGGCCAGCAAATTGCGGGTAGCCATTTACTCCATGCCGCCGGAACTGAAAGAGATGAAATCGCGCCTGCAGAAGCTGGCGACGGAGGAGGAAGCTGCCTGGCAGAACCGGGATTACGAGCGGGCGGCCCAGTACAAGGCCGAACGGCTGGCCCTGGAATCGGAATTCAAGGCCAAGCAGGAGGCATGGCGCCAGGAGGCAGGGCTGGACGAGATCGTCACGGCGGAGGACATCGCCGAAGTGGTGGCCAGTTGGACCGGCATCCCCGTCACCAACCTGCTGCAAACGGAAGCGGAAAAACTGCTGAGCATGGAGGAGCACCTGCACCGACGCATCGTGGGCCAGGACGAAGCCATCAACGCCATCGCCGACGCCATCCGCCGCGCCCGCAGCGGTCTAAAGGACCCCCGGCGGCCCATCGGCAGTTTCATCTTTTTGGGCAGCTCCGGTGTGGGCAAGACGGAGCTGGCCAAAGCGTTGGCCGAATTCATGTTTGACGATGAGGATGCCCTGCTGCGGATTGACATGAGCGAATACCGAGAGCAGCACACCGTCAGCCGCCTTTTCGGTGCGCCGCCGGGCTATGTGGGCTACGAGGAAGGCGGCCAGCTGACCGAAGCGGTTCGTCGTCGGCCTTACCAGATCGTCCTCTTTGACGAAATCGAAAAAGCCCACCCCGACGTGTACAACGCCTTGCTGCAGATCCTGGAAGACGGGCGTCTGACCGACGGTCAAGGCCGCGTGGTGGACTTTCGCAACACCATTCTGATCATGACCTCCAACATCGGCACGACCTATGCCCAACAGGGAGGAACCCTGGGCTTTTTGCGGGCCAACACCGCCGATGAAAAAGCCCGGGAAGCGAGGGAAAAGATTGAAGAGGGACTGAAAAAGACCTTCCGCCCCGAATTCCTAAACCGCATTGACGAAGTCATCATCTTCCACAGCCTGACGATGGAACACATGGAGCAGATCGTAGACCTGCAAATGGCCGAAATTCAGGAGCGGTTGGAGGAGCGGGGCATCACTTTGGAACTGACCGAGGCAGCCCGCAAATGGTTGGCCCAGAAGGGGTACGACCCTTCTTTCGGCGCCCGGCCCTTGCGCCGCACCCTGCAGCGCTACGTAGAAAGCCCCCTTTCCAAGCGCATCCTGCGCGGTGAATTCGTCTCCGGTGATCATGTGATCGTGGATGTGGGCGAAGAGGGAGAGCTGACCTTTGAGAAACAAGGGCCGATCCCGGTCGAGCTGCCCGTGCCGGTGGAAGCGGCAAGGGAGGAGACGCCATGACGGTTCAGATTGCGCCGGTGCCGGCCCGGGAACGGGTCACGCACGAGCAGTTCATGGCCTGGTGCGATGAGGACACCAACGCCGAACTTGTCAACGGAGTGATTGTGATGCACACACCGGCTTCGGTAATTCACGAGCGACTTTTTCGGTTTCTGCTCCAGGTCGTCGGCGGGTATGTGGAGCATTGGGAATTGGGCGAGGTACTAGGTTCGCGGGTGGCGGTGCGGCTGGGGGAAGGCCACACCTACGAACCGGACCTGTTGTTCATCTCCCGGCGGCGGTTGCACATCATCAAAGAGGACGCCGTCTATGGTGCGCCCGACCTGGTGATGGAGATCCTTTCGGCCGGCACCTACCGCTACGACACCGGCAGCAAACGGGAAGGATATGAGCGAGCCGGGGTGTGGGAACTGTGGCTCATTGACCCTTACGGCCCGGAAGGAACCCAACTGCTGCACCGCGACGAGACGACGGGGAGATTCCGCCCCGTGGAGCCGGAAGGCGGAGTCTATCGCTCGGCGGTCATCAAGGGGCTGACCTTGCAGAGCACATGGCTCTGGCCGCCGGAAGGACGCTTCCCCGCCACTGCCGAAGTGCTGAGCACCCTGGGAGTGATCCCGGCCCCTGCCCCTTGACCCCAAACCCGGGGCAAGGCGTCACCCCCGAAACGCGTCGGACCGTCTCCCATTCGCCATCCTCGCCGAACAATGCTATAATTGGCCGTTGGGCAAGTTGCAGACTTGCCCAACCTATTTCCGGAGAGGATGGCTTGAAGAAAACGCGCTTTTGGATCGGTATCGGCATCAGCATCGTTGCCCTGATCTTTGCCTTCCGCAAGATCAACGTCGCAGAGGTATGGACCGCTTTGGTCGGGGCCGATCACCGGCTTCTGGCCCTTTCGGTGCTACCCCTCTTGCTCTTCCTCTTGCTGCGTGCTCTGCGCTGGCGGCTGCTCTTTTACCCTCAGCGCGGCCTGCATATCCGCAACCTGTTCGCCGTCATCAACATCGGCTACCTCCTGAGCAACATCTTTCCCGCCCGCCTGGGGGATGTGGCCCGCGCCTACCTCATCGGCGATACGGAACGGGTGAGCCGCGCTACCGCCTTCTCCACCATCGTCGCCGAGCGGGTGCTGGACGCCTTGTGTGCCGTAGGTGGCTTTTTCCTCGTAATGCTGGTGTCCGGTGTCGTCGCTCCTTCCTCCGCCCCCTTGCCCGCCTGGATGGTTCGCTCCGGCCTGGTGATCGGGGCAGCAGCGTTGGCAGCAGTCGCCGTTTTTATCATCCTCGTTTGGCAACGGGAATGGACCCTGCACCTGCTGGACCGCATCCTCCTGGCCTTCCACTGGCCCGGCCACGAAACGATGAGCCTCTTCTGGAAAAAACTGGCCCGACGGCTGCGGCTCCCCTTCCTGGCCCGAATGCCGTGGGCCGACCGCCACGATCTGGGCAACATGGCCGGGTCCCTGATCGACGGTTTGGGCGGCATCACCACCTTGCGCCTGGGGCCGCCTCTCCTCCTCTGGTCCATAGCCATTTGGACCTCCATCACCATCTTTTACTGGGTTGTCCTGCTGGCCTTTGATCCACAACAACCGTGGGTAGCAGGCTTGGCCTTTAACTCGGTCACGGCCCTGGGGCTGAGCGTGCCCTCCTCGCCCGGCGCCATCGGCGTCTTCGAAGCCCTGGGCCGCGAGACGATGGTCCTCTTTGGCATGACACCGGAAGCAGCCCTAAGCTACACCTTGACTGCTCACGCCATCGTCTACATCGTCTACACCACCCTGGGCCTGCTCAGCATGGTCCAGCAAAATCTCACCTACGCCGAAATTCAAAAGCGAATCTCAACGGAGGTCAAACCACCATCGTGAACGTCTTGTTGGTATTGACTTACTATCACCCCCACGTCAGCGGCTTGACGATTTATGTTAAACGTCTGGCGACGGCCCTGGCCGAGCGCGGCCACGGCGTCACGGTGCTCACCTCGCGCTACGACCCCGCCCTGCCGGCCGAAGAGATGCTCGACGGCGTGCGAGTCGTGCGTATGCCTGTCCTGTTCCGGGTGAGCAAAGGCGTCATCATGCCGACCTTCCCCTTCCATGCCTGGTCCCTCATCCGCCAACACGACGTGGTGAGCGTCCACCTGCCCCAGTTCGAGGCAAGCCTTCTGGGGCTTTTGGGCCGTCTGGCGGGCCGCCCCGTCGTCCTCACCTACCATTGCGACCTGCAACTGCCGCGGGGATGGTTCAACCGCATTGTGGACAAAGTGGTGTTCGTCAGCAACTACTTTGCCGGGCATCTGGCCCAGGCCATCGTTGCCTACACCCAAGATTTTGCCGAACACTCGCACTTTCTATCGCGCTTCCTGAACAAAGTCCACATCATCCCGCCGCCGGTCGTCATGCCCCCACCCGACCCGGAAGAGGTAGAAGCGTTCCGCACCGCCCACGACCTGCACGGTAGGCCGGTGGTGGGTATGGCCGCCCGCCTGGCCACAGAAAAGGGCGTAGAGGTCCTGATTGAAGCCCTGCCCACGCTGCTAAAAACCTATCCCCGCCTCAAAGTGCTCTTTGCCGGGCAGTACAAAAACGTCATGGGCGAAGAGGCGTACTACCGCCATCTCATGCCCCTCATCGAGTCGCTGGGGCCGGATCATTGGGAGTTCTTGGGCGTGCTCGGCCAAGACCAAATGCCCGCTTTCTTTGCCGCCTGCGACGTGCTGGTCGTACCCAGCCTCAATTCAACCGAATCGTTCGGCCTGGTCCAGGTGGAGGCCATGTTGTGTGGTACCCCTTCCATCGCCAGCAACCTGCCCGGTGTGCGTCAACCGCCGCGCATGACCGGCATGGGAGCCGTCGTCCCCATCGGCGATGCCGAGGCACTGGCCGAGGCCATCCACCGCGTCCTCCGGTCGCCGGAAGACTATGCCCGCCCCCGCAGCCTCATCGAACAGACCTTCAGCCTGGAGCGCACCGTGGGCGGGTACGAGGATCTGTTTGACCGCGTGGTGCGGGCGGCGAAAGGCTGACCTGCCCCCACCACAGACCCCCGGCGTATCGGCCGGAACACCCGTCACCGTGTCTGTGCATACCGTACTCGCCCAGATCGCAGACGACGAACGCCTGGCATCACGTCTCACCCATTGGCGACGGCTGCCGCCACGCCCGGCCCGTTACGCCGACTGGCCGCCCGGCCTGGACCCCCGGCTGGTGGCTGCGCTGCGCGAACAGGGCATAGAGCGGCTCTACAGCCACCAGGCTGCGGCGGTCGAAGCGGCCCTGCGGGGGGAAAACGTCGTCATCGTCACACCCACGGCCAGCGGCAAAACCCTGGCCTACAACCTCCCGGTCCTGGATGCCTTACTGCGGGACCCGGCGGCGCGGACACTCTACCTTTTTCCCACCAAAGCATTGGCCCAGGACCAACAAGCCGCCCTGCGCTCCCTGCTCACCCCTTCCCTCTCCTCCCTCCTCTCCCGGCTCGCCGTCTATGACGGCGACACGCCTCGCTCGGCCCGCAGCCGCATCCGCAAAACGGCCCGCTTGCTCATCAGCAATCCCGACATGCTCCACGCCGGCATCCTGCCCCACCACACCCGCTGGGCAGCCTTTTTCCGGGGACTGCGCTACATCGTCCTGGATGAAATCCATACCTACCGGGGCATCTTTGGCAGCCACGTAGCCAACGTCCTGCGCCGCCTGAAGCGCATCTGCACCTTTTACGGAGCCGCCCCCCGCTTCCTCTGCACCTCCGCCACCGTTGCCAACCCCCTGGAACTGGCCGAACGGCTGACCGAGGAGCCGTTCACCCTCATCGGCCCGGAGCAAAACGGCGCGCCGGAAGGCCACAAGCACTTTCTTTTTTACAACCCGCCCCTGCTGGACCGGGAACTGGGCATTCGCCGCAGCCCCGCCACCGACGCCCGCTTCCTGGCCTCCCGCTTCCTGGCCGCCGGGGTGCAGACCATCCTCTTCACCCGCTCGCGGCTGACCACGGAGTTGCTCCTCACCGCCCTGCGGAACGCCGTCGCCGATGAGGGTCTGACGCCGGAGCAGGTCCAGGGCTATCGGGGCGGTTACCTTCCCACCGAACGCCGCCGCATTGAAGAGGGCTTGCGCCGGGGCCAAGTACGGGCCGTGGTGGCGACCAATGCCCTGGAACTGGGCATTGACATCGGACGACTGGATGCCTGCCTCATGGTCGGCTATCCGGGGACCATCGCCTCCACCTGGCAACAGGCGGGCCGCGCCGGACGTCGGGCTGCCGCCTCCGTCGCCGTGCTGCTCGCCGGGGCGTCCCCCCTGGATCAATACATCATCCGCCACCCCGATTACTTTTTCGGTCGCCCGCCGGAACGGGCGTTGCTCAACCCCGACAACCCGGTCATTGCCCTGGCCCACCTGCGCTGCGCCGCCTTTGAGCTGCCCTTTGAGGAAGGCGAATCGCTGGGGCGGTTTCCGCACACCCAGGAAGCGTTGGCCTTTTTGGCGGAGGAGGGGCTGCTGCGCTTCAGCAGGGGCCGCTGGCACTATGCCGTCCCGGCGGATTACCCGGCAGGGGAAGTGGGACTGCGCACCGCCGGGGCCGATACCTTTGCCGTGGTGGACATGAGCCGGGAAGGGGCCGTGGTGGGCCTGGTAGACGGCCCCCGCGCTCCGGCGGTGCTCCACGAAGGGGCCATCTATCTCCACGGCGGCGCGACCTACCTGGTGCGCCGCCTGGATTGGGAAGGCCGTCGCGCCGAGGTGGAACCGGTCCAGGCCGACTATTACACCCAGGCCGGCGTCTCGACGACGGTAGCCGTCATCGGCGTCGCGCAGGAGGCCGTCGGACCGACGATGCGCAAAGCCTGCGGCCGGGTGCGCATTACATCCCAGGTCACGGGCTACAAAAAGGTGCGGCTCTCCGGCCACGAAATCCTGGGCTGGGGCGAAATTCCGCCGGAAAGCCTCCCGCCCCAGGAGATGGAGACGATGGCCTACTGGTTCAGCATCGCGCCCCAGGCCGCCGCCCGCCTGGAGGAGGAAGGGCTGCTTGACCCGCGCCGGGGCGACCGCGGCCCTAATTGGGAACGGCAGCGCAACCGGGCGCGGGCGCGGGATGGCTACCGCTGTCGGCACTGCGGCGCACCGGAGCGGCCCGGTCGCGCCCATCACGTCCACCACATCCGGCCCTTCCGCACCTTTGGCTACGTGCGGGGCGAAAACGAAAACTACCTGGAGGCCAACCGCCTGAGCAACCTGATCACCCTCTGCCCAACCTGCCACCGCCGCGTAGAGGTGGACCGGGCGGTGCGGAGCGCGTTGAGCGGTCTGGCCCACGCCCTGCGCCACCTGGCCCCCCTCTACCTGATGTGCGATCCCCGCGACCTGGGCGTGGTGAGCGAACTCCGCTCCCCCCAGACCAAAGGGCCGACCATCACCATCTACGACAATGCGCCGGGCGGCCTGGGCTTTGCCCCGGAGCTGTACGAGCGGCACGACACCCTCCTGGTCGCCGCCCGCGACCTGGTATGGAATTGCGGCTGCCGCCGGGGGTGTCCCTCCTGCGTCGGCCCGGCGGAGGGAGAAGAAGACGCCAAAGCAAACTGCCTGCGGCTGCTGGAAGTGCTGACGGAAATGGATCTCGGAAGCGGTCGGGGCGAAGCAGAAAACACACCTTTGTCCTTTCCTCCCAATCATGGTATACTGGGTTCGTAAAGAGTTGACCGATCCACGGCCTGCCGCCGCGGATGAAAATCGGTATTTGGCCCTCACCCCTTCCTTGCGGACCGCCGCAGACGGGCCGGGTGGGGGCGAGGGACGCCCCGGCGGGTAGCCCCTATCCCGGCCGTCCGCCAATGTGTCCGGATACACGAACGGGCCGGGCGCACCCGCGCCTTCGCGTCTAACCTGCATTTTCAAGCCGGGGTGCAATCTGAGCGTTCGGTAGCGGCCGACAACATGTCAGAAACCTGGAAACGTTACCTAACCGATTACAACGAGGGCCTGGGCCTGGTCTATGAGCGGTTCGTGCTCAACGATTTTCTGCTGGCCCTGAAGGACGAATACCGCATTGAGACGGTGCTGGAAGCCCCGCTCTTTGGCATGGCCGGGGTTTCGGGCATCAACAGCGTGGCGTTGGCCCAGGCGGGGGCCGATGTGACGCTGGTGGACGACCACGGCGGGCGGCTGGCCGCCGTGCAGCGCATCTGGGGCGAGTTGAACCTGCCCGCCCGCTTCGTCCACCACGCCGATTGGGGTCGCCTGCCCTTCCCCGACGGAGCCTTTGACCTGGCCTGGAACTGGGCCGCGTTGTGGTATCTGGACGATCCGGCGGCCCTGTTGGAGGAATTGGCCCGCGTCTCGCGGAAACTGGTCTTTGTGGCCATGCCCAACCGCGTCCAGGTGGGCTACCTGCTGCGCAAATACCTGCTGGAACGCGAATTTGTGAACTATGTGGATGAGCAGTGGGCCGACATCAAACGGGTGCGCCGCGTGCTGGAAGGGGCCGGGGTACGCATCATCCGCCAGGGGGTGCTCGACGTTCCGCCCTGGCCCGATACGGTCATGCCCGCCGCCGAGGTGCTCAAGCGGTTGGGCATCAAATCCCAAAAGATGGAAGACCGCTTCAGCGGCGATGCGTGGGAATGGAACACCATGGCCTACTACCTGGGCCAACAACCCGATCTTTACGACCGGGTGATGCGCTACGCCTGGCTCGACCGGGCGCGGCTGCCCTGGCGGCTGAAGGCGGTCTGGGCGCACCACCGCTACCTGCTGGGGGTGACGGATGGGGGATAGAGAACTAGGCCGCCGCGCCTCCGAAATCGCTGCCCAGGTCGCCGCCGCCACCGCCGGTTCGCGCAACGAGGCCACGCTGCGGCACGAGATTGAGAGCATCCTGGAACGACACTGCCGCGCCCTGGTCCCGGCCCTTTACGCCCTTTTGGCCGTGGTGTTGACCTGGCCCCTGGCCCGTCACCTGACCACCCACCTGCCGGGGAGCTACACCTGGGCCTTTGATGAATACACCTTTGTCTGGAACACCTGGTGGCTGCGCTACTCCCTGCTCAACCTGGGGCAAAACCCCCTGGCCACCGACTATATCTTTTACCCCCTGGGCATCAGCCTTGTCCTCTACACCTACAACATCCTGAACGCCCTCATCGCCCTGCCCCTGCAAGCCTTTTTGCCCCTACCGGCCATCAGCAACCTGACCTTCCTGGTCACTACCGCCCTCAGCGGCTACGGAACCTACCTCCTGGTCCGCTACATCCTCTCCACTTCCCACTCCAATTCCCGATCTACAAACCCCCAACCCGCCGCCTTCCTCTCCGGCCTGATCTACGCCTTTGGCTCCTACCGCATGGTCTACGCCGCCATCGGCCATTACGACATGTGGAGCACCGCCTGGATCCCCCTCTACGCCCTCTTTTTGCTCAAAACCCTCCGCGAACCGGGCCGGCGCAATCCCATCCTGGCCGGGCTGTTCCTCACCCTGTCCATGCTGAACGAGATGATCTTTGGCGTCTTTTTGGGGATGCTGACGGTGATCTTGGTGATCGGGCATCGGCCGTTGGGCATTGGGGATTGGGAATTGGGAAAACGTCTGGCCGTGCTTGGGCTGGTGGCCGGGGTGCTCTATGCGCCGCTGGGGGTTCCCATCTTGCGCGAGATGGTGGGCGGCTACGAACTGACCGGTTGGGGCGACGCCGAAAAACTCTCGGTGGACCTGTTGGGCCTGGTCACGCCCACGGCCTTGCACCCCTGGGGCGGCGACTGGGCCGAAACCTTGCGCCGGACCCGCGAGGGGACCGCCCGCTTTCGGGACGTGAACACGGTCTTTTTGGGATGGACCGGGTTGACGTTGGCCCTCATCGGCGCGGTGCGCTACCGGCGACGGTTGGCGGCCTGGATCGCTGCCTTTATCACCTTTGCCCTCTTTAGCCTGGGACCCCTGTTGCAGATCAACGGACGCTCCCTCTTTGACCTAGACGGCTTGAAAACGACCGTCCCCTTGCCCTTCATCCTGCTCCATTACATCCCCATCGTCAAGGCCAACCGCGTCCCCAACCGCTTTAGCGTGGTGCTGATGCTGGCCCTGGCGGTGCTGGCCGGGTTCGGCGCGTTCTGGCTGCTGGGGCAGCCGGCGAGGAGCAAGGAGCGGCCATCGGAAGGCCGCCGCCTGCCATCCGCCATCCGCTACCCGCTCACCGCCTTGCTCGCCGTCCTGCTCCTCTTTGAGCACCTTTCCATCCCCCTGCCCCTGACCGACGCCCGCATCCCGGAGGTGTACGGGCAGGTGGCCGCCGCGCCGGGCGATTTCGCCATCCTGCAACTGCCCCTGGGCTGGCGCAACAGCTTCGGCGTCCAGGGGGCGGAAAGCACCCAGACCCAATACTACCAGACCTTCCACCACAAGCGGCTCCTTTCGGGCAACATTTCGCGCAACCCGCCCTTCAAATTTGACTATTTCCGCCGCGTGCCGATTTTGGATTCGCTCATCACCATCCAGACCTACGGCCAGGTGGACGACGCCCGTCGTGCTGCCGACCGGGCCACCGCCGCCGAATTCGTCCGCTTTTACGACATCCGCTACGTCGTCGTCGCACCGGGCGTAGCGGGCCGCCCGCCCTATGTGGACACCCGCGACGCCGCCGTGGCCTACATGGAAGAGGTGCTGCCCCTGGAAAAGGTCTACGACCGAGATGGCTGGCTCCTCTACCGCGTGGACCGGCAGCCCCTGCCGAGCAGCCTGACGGTAGACGTGGGCGCGGCGGAGCCGTTGACGGCCATGGCCCTGGGCGAAGGCTGGGCCGGGGCGGAGGAGATCCAGGGCCGCAGCGCAAGCTGGGCCGTGGAGCAAAAGGCCCGTCTCTTTCTGCCCGCCGTCGGGGGGACGGCCTACCGCCTGACCCTGACCGCCCTGCCCTTTGACTATCCAGGCGCGGCGGCCCAAGAGGTGACGCCCATCCTCAACGGCCACCGCCTGGAGCCGCGCACCCTGACGCCCGGCTGGGGCGACTACGCCTGGGATGTGCCTGCCGAGGTGCTGCGCCCCGGCCTCAACGACCTGCGCCTGGCGTTCGCCCGGCTGGACGCCCCCGCCGAGGTGCTGCCCGGCAACGGCGTCATCGGCACGACCGGCGTCCAGGCCCCCGTCGCCGTTGAGGTCAACAGCGGTGGACCGGAAGGCTTTGCCTACATCACCATCGGCGAGGGAGAGGGAGCGGTGGACGGCTCATTGCACGGCCCCGGTTACAACGTCGCCGTCGTGGACACCCGCGGCAAAGTGCGGGAACGGCGCACCTTTGCCGATCCCGCCGACCTGGCCGATTTCATCGCCGGGGTGGAAGAAGGGCAGATCGTCATCGTCGCCCTGCAAGGGGAAGCGGCAGCCCACCTGAACGACGATGCGCTGGCCGCCCTGCGTTCCATCGGCGGGCAGGCCGACCCGCGCCGCGAGCAGGGCAGCTCCCACGCCATCATCGGCGTCAAGGGAGCCGCGCCGGGCACGGCGTTGGAGGCCGCCGGTCCCGGCAACGGCTGGCTCCGCGTCGCCCCCGACCGGCGCACCCTGGCCGTCGCCCTGGACGCCGTGCGGTGGGAGCAGAGGGGGGAAGGCAATCTCCCCTGAGGGCCGGGGCGAACGCATCCTCCGTTGCGGCCCGGAGCCACCCCCGGCGGAATCTGTCAAAGCGTTCGCCCCCACGAAAGTAACCCGAACGCCCGGAGGCGCATCACGATCTTCTCTTGAGCCAGCCCAAATAGCGGGGCAAGATCTTCGCATAAAGCCGGTAACCCGCCCGGTAGACGGGATAATCCCAAGCCCCCAGCCCTCGCGCCAACCGACCGCCCAGCCCCAGCTTGAAGCGATAGACGCCCCACATGGGGTCCGTCTCAACCAACCGGTCCGGCGCACCCCACAGGTCGTAGAGGGTACAGCCCTGCGCCCGCGCCGTGCGGATCGCCTCCCATTGGAGCAGTTGATTGGGCATCTGCCGCCGGTGGAGGCGCGACGATGCGCCGTACATGTACCAGGCCGTCGGCCCAAAGGTGAAAAGCATCAGCCCGGCAATGAGCTCGCCCGCGAACTCGGCCAGGAGCAGGTGCGCCAGGCCCTTTTTCAGGAAGCTCCCCCAAGCGTCAAAATAATAGTCGGGAGGGCGGATGACGAACCCCTGTCGCTGCGCCGTTTCGGCATAGAGGCGGTAAAAAGCACCGAAATCGGCGGATGTGCCCCGGCGCACCGTCGTACCGCGCCGCGTTGCCAAGCGGACGTTGCGGCGTGTGGTCTGTTTCATGGTTGCCAAGATCTCGTCTTCGCTGCGGCGCAGGTCCAAGAGGACGGTGTTGCGGAACTGGACCTGCTCCCCGGAGAAACGCCAGCCCCGCGCCCGCAGCAGGTCGGCAAGCCGGGGGGCGTTGGCCGGGCGGGATGAAAAGGCGGGTGCGGCATCGGGATAGTAGACATCGGGATCTATTTTGAGGAGCAAGGCCCGCCGACGACGGGCAACCCGCTCCAGGGCGGCCAGCACGTCGGCGGCCAGGGGCAGGTCGGTCCAGTCAAGAAGAGGGCCTTTGGGCACATAGAGGATCGAAACCGGCAACCGGGGTAGCGTCCGTTGCAAGAGCGAGGCGGCGGCCACCACCTGCTCCCCCTGCCGAAAGAGCAAGCGGTCGGCCCGCCAGCCGTGGCGTGCTTTGAACGCGCCCCATTCCCAGCTTTGCAGAACGTGAGGGTTGGGCAGGTCCAGCAAGATGCGGTCCCAATCCTGCGCCTGGGTGACTCCTACGATTTCCATCAGCCCCCCCGTCGGCGGACCGCTGCCGCGTAGAGCCGGTAGCGCAGCGGCGCATAGACCCGGTCCCAGGCCCCCACACTGCGCACCAGCCGCCCGCCAAAGCCCCGCTTGAAGCGGTAAACACCCCACAGTCCGTCGCGCCGTCGGGTGAATTCGGCTTCCAGGGTGGCTTCCTCCTCATCGGGGACACCCCACAGGTCGTAGGTGCGGCAGCCGCGTTCCTTCGCCCATCGGATGGCCTCCCACTGGAGCAAATAGGTGGGCATCCGGTTACGATGCGCATCGGAGGATGCGCCGTACATATAGATCGCCGTCCCGCCAAAGGCCAGGACGATCAACCCGGCCAGCAACCGGCCCTCATACTCGGCCAGCAGCAGGCGGCCCTGTCCCGGCGCGATGAACAGGTGGTAAACGGCCTCGTAGTAAGCCCGACTGTGAATGCCAAAGCCGTCGCGCCGGGCGGTGATCTCCATAAGCCGGTAGAAGGCGGACAGGTCGTCGGCGCCACCGGGACGGACGGTCACGCCCCGCCGTCCGGCCAGGCGGATGTTGTAGCGGGTCTTGGACTTCATGCGGGCCAGGATCGCTTCCGGTTCGGCGGCCAGGTCCAGTACGATGGTGCGACGCGGCTGGACCGTCTGGGGGCTGGGGCGGAAGCCCAGAGCGCGGAGGTGGGCGACGGTTTCCGGGTTGTCCTCCACGTTCGGCTCAACCTTGAGGCAGATGGCCCGCAGCTGCCGAGCCAGGGGGGCGATGGCGTCCAGCAACGACTCCAGAGCCACCCGGTCGCCGAGATCGGCGGCAGGGCCTTTGGGCACATAGGCAATCGTCCCCAGCCCGGCCGGCAAAGGGCGAAAGAGCACCTGGGCACAGGCCGAACCCGCGGCCACCCGCCGGACCTGCCAACCGAAGCGAGCCTTGAGTTCCCCCCAGGCCCAGCTTTGCAAAAGATGCCCCCCCGGCGCGGCAGCGATCCGCTCATCCCAGGCAGTCTGCCCACCTTCAAAAATCTGCGCTCGCATGGAGGGCATTATATCATGGCCGGTCGCAATCCCCAACTCGCCGCATCGGGAGATCGCGCTGCCCGCAAGGGGGTGTCTTTCCACCGGATCTCGGCGATTCTCACTTACCCGGACATTGGCTGGCTACTGCCGGGTCGATTCCCTTGTTGCCGTAGGCTTTGTCAAAGTGTGCGCTGAAATCGGCGGCCAGCTTGCGTGCCCTTTGGTCAAAGGCGTCTTTATCGGCCCAGGTGTTGCGCGGGTTGAGGATGTCGGAGGGACAGTCGGTGCAAGTGCGGGGGACCAGGATGTGGAACAGAGGATCCTCGTCATATTCAACGTCGTCCAGGTCGCCGCTCAGGGCCGCGTGCACGATGGATCGGGTGATGTCAATGTCCATGCGCGCTCCGATGCCGTAAGGCCCGCCGCTCCAGCCGGTGTTGATGAGGTAAACTTGGGAGCCGTGCCGTTTCATCTTTTCACCCAGCATCCGGGCATAGACATCGGGGTTGCGGGGCATGAACGGCTCGCCGAAAAAGCGGGAAAAGGTGCTCACCGGATCAATGATGCCGGTTTCGGTTCCGGCCAGCTTGGAAGTGTAGCCCATCAGGAACCAGAGCATGGCCTGCTCCGGGGTCAGCTTGGAGACGGGCGGCAGGACGCCGTTGGCATCGGCGGTGAGAAAGAGGATCGTCTTTGGATGACCGCCCACGGGCGGGGTCTTGATGTTGGATAGGTAGCGCAGCGGATAAGAGGCCCGCGAGTTAGGGGTGTAGCGGTCGTCGTCCACGTCAAACGCACCCCAGGGGTAGATCATGCAGTTTTCAACGATGGCCCCATGGTGCCGGTAATCGTCTCGGTGAAAGACGGCGTGCCAAATCTCCGGCTCTTTTTCCTCGCGGAGGTTGATGAGTTTGGCGTAGCAGCCGCCTTCAAAGTTGGCAATGCCGTGGTCGCTCCAGCCGTGCTCATCGTCGCCCAGGAGGGCGCGGCCGGGGTCCGCGCTCAGGGTCGTCTTGCCCGTGCCGGAAAGGCCCAGCAACAAAGCGACATCGCCGTCCGGCCCTTCGTTGGCCGAGCAGTGCAAGGGCAGGATGCCTTCGCCAGGCAGCAGGTAGTTGAGCACGGTGAACATCAGTTTCTTGACGCTGCCACCATAGGCCGAGCCATAGACCACGCCCAGCCGCCGGTCGAAATCCATCGCCACGGCCATATCGGACGTGCGGCCATCGGGCAGACGGCGCAGGCGGCCCTCATATTTCCGCCGATCCAGTTTATCGTAGGGGACGACCAACAGGTAGAAGGGCCGGTCGGCAAAGACGCTGCGTTCCAGGTCGGGCGGGATGGGGCGGAACATGTTGTCGGTAAAGAGGGCGGTCAGTGCCCAGTAGCTGACC
>Ga0256914_1002156_pt1 | contig 16706 bp, 30 predicted proteins | sample HulkmetaG_FD_191571 | JGI IMG/M metagenome (GOLD analysis project Ga0256914, IMG submission 191571) | Hydrothermal chimney microbial communities from Main Endeavour vent field at the Juan de Fuca Ridge, Pacific Ocean - Hulk | ecosystem: Environmental > Aquatic > Marine > Hydrothermal vents ... | reverse complement strand
GTGTAGCGGATTCCTTCGTCCCGCCACAGCGAAACTCGAAATGACTGAGTTTGTTTAGGTTTGCGAACGACGCGGTAGAGTGTTTCGCCCTTGCCGATTGCATCGGCGCGTCCGTGCAAAATCAAAAAATTCTCGTCGTTGCGAGGAAACCCGCTCCGGCGGGTTGACGAAGCAATTCGGAATTGTTCACCTTTCACTGTTCACTACCGAACGCTCGGCGCTAATCGCTACAAATTTCGATTTATAATAACCTTTCCTTTAAAATAAAAAAGCGACCCGTGCAGGTCGCTTTCATTAATTTTATTTCGAAGAAAAATTTATTCTTCTTTTTTCTCTTCGTTTTCTTCCGTTTTTTCTTCGGAAACTTCTTCGCTTTTTTCCTCCGCCGCTTCTTCGTTTTCAGCGGTTTCGCTTACTTCTTCGTTCTCTTCCGCGGTTTCAGCAGTTTCGGTAACCTCAACGGTTTCCTCTTTTACCTCTTCTTTTTCTTTTCTTGCGGCTTTCGGTTTTACATCTTCACCGATATTATAATCGACAAGTTCGAGAATTGCCATTTCGGCACCGTCGCCGGGACGTTGTCCCAATCTTACCACGCGTGTGTATCCGCCTTGGCGATTCGCAACTTTTTCTGCAACTTCGCCGAAAAGTTCTTTTAATACTTCTTTATCGTGAATTTCAGCGGCTACAAGTCTGCGATTGTGCACCGTATCGTTTTTCGCTCTTGTTATGAGCGGTTCGACGAACATTTTCGTCGCTTTGGCTTTTGCCACGGTTGTTTTAATTTTTTTATGTCTGATAAGAGCGGTTGCCAATGCACGTAACGTCGCTCTTCTGTGACTTGCCGTTCTACCTAATTTATAACCTTTTACTCGATGTCTCATAATCTTACCTTAAGCATTATTTTTCTTCATTTTTAGGATTTAAATACTTATCAACGTCCATTCCGAATTCAAGATTGTAATTTTTAACGATTTCGGATAACTCTGCGAGAGATTTGCGTCCGAAATTTCTGAATTTCAGAAGTTCGGATTCTTGTTTGCTTACCAAATCACCGAGCGTTTTAATGTTTGCCGTTCTCAAGCAATTGTGAGAACGCACGCTCAATTCCAAATCGTCAACGCTCGTCATTAACTTTTTGCGAATGGCTTCGAATTCGGCGTCGTGTTGCGGTTCTTCTTCTTCCTCCACGTCCTGTTCGACGTCGAAATTAATAAACATGTTAATATGTTCTTTAAGAATAATTCCCGCGCTCGAAAGAGCGTCTTCGGCGGTAATTGAGCCGTCGGTGGTAATTTCAAGCGTTAATTTTTCGTATTCGTTGCTTTCGCCGATACGAACGTTTTCCACTTTGTAATTGACTTTTTCAATCGGTGTGTAAATCGAATCGATAGGAATCAAGCCGATTGTTTGGTCGCTTATTTTTTGTTCGCTACCCGGGACATATCCTTTTCCCAAGCCGTAACGAAGTTCCATCGTAAGTTTAGCGCCTTCGTTCAACGTTGCAATGTGCAAATCGGGATTCAATATTTCAATTTCCGAGCAAGCGGCATCCAAATCCGCCGCGGTAAATTCATGCGGGCCTTCCAACGAAATTTCGAATTTGTTCCCCTTTTTTTCATTCACTTTCATCTTAACCTGTTTAAGGTTAAGAATTATTTCGGTTACATCTTCGACAACACCGGGAATGGTGCTGAATTCGTGAAGCACACCGTCTATTTTAATTGCTGTAAAAGCCGCTCCCGTAAGCGACGAAAGCAAAACCCTTCTGAAAGCGTTTCCAAGCGTAACGCCGAAACCTCTTTCAAGCGGCTGAACGGTAAAGCGTCCGAATGTCGGGGTCGCGCTCGCTTCTTCCAAAATTACGCCGTCCGGCATTTTGATATAAGATAAACTCATTTATTTCCTCTTCTTTTCTTACTTATTTAGAATACAACTCGACGACAAGTTGTTCGTTTACGTTAACCGGAATATCTTCTCTTTCCGGAATTTCATTAAACGTGCCGGAAAGTTCCGCTTTGTTAACGCTTAACCAGGGATAAGGATTATCCTTAACTCTGCGGAGTGTATCGTGAATAATATCCATTTTTTTGCTGTTTTCCCTTACGGAAACCACGTCGCCGGGTCTTAACAAATAAGACGGAATATTTACCAATTTTCCGTTAACAAGGAAATGTCTGTGCAAAACCAATTGTCTTGCGGCTTTGCGCGAAGGTGCAAATCCCAAACGATAAACGACATTGTCAAGTCTTCTTTCAAGCAACTTGATGAGGTTTTCGCCCGTAGGACCTTTTTGGCGATTGGCTTTTGCGAAATAATTACGGAAAGGCGTTTCCAATACGCCGTAAATTCTTTTGATTTTTTGTTTTTCACGAAGCTGAACGCCGTATTCCGAAAATTTCATTCTTCTTCCCGTTCCATGTTGTCCGGGAGGATAATTTTTAATTTCGAGCGGACATTTTTCGGAATAGCATTTGCTTCCTTTTAAGAATAATTTTTGTTTTTCTCTTCTGCAAAGTTTACATACGGGACCAGTGTATCTAGCCATCTAATATTCTCCTACTTAAACTCTTCTTTTCTTAGGCGGTCGGCAACCGTTATGCGGGATAGGCGTTATGTCTTTAATCGACATGATTTGCAATCCGGCGGTGTTTAACGCTCTGATTGCCGCTTCCCTTCCGGAGCCAGGCCCTTTAATTAATACATCTACTTTTCTCAATCCCAAGTCGTATGCTTCCTTGGCAGCCGCTTCAGCAGTAACTTGAGAAGCAAACGGAGTATTTTTTCTTGAGCCTTTGAAGCCGTTTTTACCGGCGGAAGACCAAGAAATCGTATTTCCGTAAACGTCGGTTATCGTAACGATAACGTTATTAAATGAAGCTTTGATATGAGCAATACCGTTTGCATCAACATGAATTTTCTTTTTCGTCTTTTTCGTTGATTTAGCCAACTTTTCAACTCCTTAAATTAAATTATTACTTCTTACCCGGGGCTTTTTTCTTACCTGCAACGGTTTTTCTTCTACCTTTACGCGTGCGAGCGTTGGTTCTTGTTCTTTGTCCGCGAACAGGCAAACCTCTTCTGTGACGCAATCCGCGGTATGCGCCTATATCCATCAATCTTTTAATATTTTGTTGAACTTCGCTTCTCAAAGCGCCTTCAACTTTGTAATCGGAAGTTATTATCGCTCTGATTTTCGCGATATCTTCTTCCGTAAAATCAACCACTTTTTTATTCGGGTCGATACCGGCTTTTTCCAGAATTTCGTATGCCGTCGTTCGCCCGATACCGTAGATATAGGTCAATCCGATGAACGCTCTTTTGTTCTTAGGTAAATCGATTCCTGCTATACGAGCCAATTCAAAACCTCCTCTTAACTTTTAACCTTGACGTTGTTTGTGTTTCGGATTTTTGCAAATCACCATCACAACGCCGTTTCTCTTAATTACTTTGCAATGATCGCAAATCTTCTTTACAGATGCACGTACTTTCATTATTTATACCTATAAGTTATTCTTCCTTTTGTCAAATCGTAAGGCGAAAGTTCAACCGCAACTTTATCGCCGACCAAAATTTTAATAAAATGCATACGCATTTTACCCGAAACGTGCGCAATAATCTCGTGTCCGTTGTCCAATTTCACTCTGAAATGAGCGTTGGGCAAGGTTTCCGTTACCACACCGTCTATTTTTATTGCGCTTTGTTTTGCCATTTTTTATACTCTGCTTAAAATTTCAGCCTTACCGTCAATAATCGCAATCGAATGTTCGAAGTGCGCCGACGGCTTTTTATCGGCGGTTAAAATTGTCCACCCGTCGTCGGCTACAACCACACGCCACGTTCCGAGATTAATCATCGGTTCGATTGCGAGCGTCATTCCGTTTTTAATAACGGCGCCTGTTTTCTTGCGTCCGAAGTTCATAATTTGCGGGTCTTCGTGCAAATATTTCCCGACGCCGTGTCCGCACAAATCGCGAACAATTCCGTAACCGTATTGATTAACATATTCTTCGATTGCGTGAGAAATATCGCCTATTCTATTACCAACGCGCGCTTGGTCGATTCCCGCGTAAAGCGCTTGTTCGGTAACTTCCATTAATTTCTTTTTCTCCGCGGAAATTTCACCTACGGCAACCGTAAGCGCCGCATCGCCGAAATATCCGTTTTTCTCCACTCCGCAATCGATGGAAATTATTTCACCTTCTTTAAGAACACGATTTTTCGGAATTCCGTGTACGACTTCTTCGTCAACCGAAGTGCAAAGCGTTCCGGGGAACGGAATTCCGCTACCTTGCGAATAACCTTTGAACGCAGGAATACCGCCGTTGCTCCGAATGTAATCTTCCGCAATTCGGTCAAGTTCCAGCGTGGTTATTCCAGGCTTTACGTAACTCTTGCACAATTGCAAGGTCTCTGCAACAATTTGAGAACTTTCGCGAATGTAATCGATTTCTTTTTTTGTTTTAATTAAAATCAATTAATTCGCCTATCTTCTTCCTTTCATTTTACCGGATTTCATAAATCCGTCGTAGTGTCTCATCAATAGATGCGATTCAACTTGCTGAAGCGTATCCAAAGCGACACCGACAATAATCAAAAGGCTTGTTCCGCCGAAAAATCTTGCGAAACTTCCCGAAACGCCCATTCTTGAAATGAACGCCGGTAAAATTGCCACGATTGCCAAAAATATGGACCCGGGCAAAGTAATTTTCGTTAAAATGTTATCGATAAATTCCGCTGTTTGTTTTCCGGGACGAATTCCGGGAATAAATCCGCCTTGTTTTTTCATATTCTCGGCAACGTCTTCGGGATTAAACGCAATAGCCGTATAAAAATACGTGAAGAAAATAATCATCAACGCGTAAATAAGCGAATACGTAAATGACGTATATTGGAAATATCCCGCTACGGTTTGCATAAATTCGCTATCGGGGAAAAAGGATAAAATCGTGCTCGGAATAAACATAATCGCTTGCGCGAAGATAATCGGCATAACTCCCGCCGTATTTACACGCAACGGAATGTACTGCGTAACGCCGCCGTAAACTTTTCTTCCGACAACTCTTTTTGCATATTGAACCGGAATTCTTCTTGTGCCTTGCGTAACCAAAACGATACCGGCGATAATAAAGAATAACAAAGCGAAAACGATAATTTCTATTACGAGATTGCGTTGTCCCGCGGCAAGTAATCTGTATTCGTCAAGCAACGCGTAGGGCAATCTGTCGATAATTCCCACGGTAATGATTAACGAAATACCGTTACCGATACCGCGGTCGGTAATTTGTTCACCGAGCCACATAATAAATACGGTTCCCGCCACAAGATAAAGAATAGTCGTAAAAGTCCAGAAGAAACCTTGAACTTCGGGCGGAATAATGGAAACACCGTTAAAATTGATATTTTTCAGGTGAATCGTAACGCCCCAAGCCTGAAACGCCGAGATAAGAACCGTTCCGTAACGTGTCCATTGTGTAATTTTCTTTCTTCCTTCCTCGCCTTCTCTTTGAAGTTTTTGAATGGAAGGAACAACGGCTCCGAGCAATTGGAGAATAATCGACGCGGAAATATAAGGCATAATACCGAGCGCGAAAATCGCCGCATTCGAGAACGCCCCGCCGACAAACAAATCGTACAAGCCGAACAAATTGTCGGAAGTCTTGTTAGCCATAGCCTGGCTAAGCAAATGATGATCGATGCCCGGCAGCGTAATATGCGCGCCGATTCTTACTACAACAAGCAGACCGAGAGTGTAAAGAATTCTTTGTCTGAGCTCGTGTATTTTGAAAATATTACGGAATGTTTCTTGTAATTTCGCCATTAATCTTCAATCTCTTTTATGGTTCCACCTTGCGCTTCGATTTTTTCTTTTGCCGATGCGCTGAATTTGTGCGCTTCGACGTCGAGTTTAGCGTTCAATTCGCCGTTACCGAGAATTTTGTAAGGCGCGGTCGCTTTGGAAATAATTCCGTTTTTATACAAAACAACAGCGTTTACTTTTCCGTCTTCGAGTTTTCCGTTGTCAAAAAGTTTTTGCAACATCGAAACGTTAACGGCTTGATATGTCACTTTGAATATATGGTTAAAACCTCTTTTCGGAACTCTTCTTTGCAAAGGCATTTGTCCGCCTTCGAACCAAGCGCGATGTTTAAAACCCGAACGTGAGCGCGCGCCGTTCATTCCGCGAGTTGCTTGTCCGCCGTGTCCGCTACCTTCGCCGCGTCCTACGCGTTTTCTTTTCTTTTTCGAACCTTCTGCATATTTCAAGTTGCTTAGAATATCCATTTACGCCTCGTCTTCTTCAATTTCTTCAACTTTAACCAAATGCGATACTTTTTTTACCATTCCGCGAATTTGCGGAGTGTCGTTTTTGATAGTCGTGTAATTCGGTCTTCCGAGACCCAAAGCTTCGATTGTTCTTTTTTGGTCTTTCGGTCTGTCGATAATACTTCTGATTTGTGTTATTTTTAATTTCTTAGCCATCGTTACCTCAATCAGGAATTAAACAATTCACTTACTGTCATATTTCTTCTTTTCGCCATTGCGTTGGCGTCAACCAAATTGAGCAAACCTTGCATCGTGGCTTTAACTTGGTTATGCGGGTTACTCGAACCGAGAGATTTCGTCAAAACGTCTTGCACTCCGGCAAGTTCAAGCACGGCGCGAACACCGCCGCCCGCGATAAGTCCCGTACCGGGAGATGCGGGTTTAAGCAGAACTCTTCCCGCTCCGTATTTTCCGATAATTTCGTGCGGAATTGTTCCGTTAATTACGGGAACTTTGTAAACGTTTTTCTTTGCGTCGTCAATTCCTTTTGAGATTGCGTCAGTTACTTCGTTCGCTTTACCCAAGCCTACGCCTACGTGTCCGTTTCCGTCGCCTACGACAACAATTGCGTTAAAACTGAAACGGCGACCGCCTTTTACAACCTTTGCGACTCTGTTGATGTGAACAACCTTTTCTTTCAATCCTTCCAGTATTGTAACTTTCTTAGATCTCAATTTAATTCTCCGTTATTTCAAATTATTTCTAAAATTAGCAGCCGGAAGAGGATTCGAACCTCTACATACGGCTCCAAAGGCCGCTGTCCTACCATTAGACGATCCGGCTGTACTCATTAAAATTTCAATCCGGCTTTTCTTGCGCCGTCGGCAAGAGCTTTAATTCTGCCGTGATATTTATACCAACCTTTATCGAAAACGACCGCTTCGATTCCGGCTTCAATCGCTTTCTTTCCGAGATATTCGCCTACTATCGCGCTTTTAGCCACTTTTCCTTTCGCTTCGGCGAGTTGCTCTTGAATTTCTTTGGTTTTCGTTGATGCCGCAAGCAATGTTGTGCCGTTCGCATCGTCAATCAATTGTGCATATATATGATTCAAACTTCTGAAAACCGTAAGTCTCGGTCTTGCCGAAGTTCCTTGAACTCTGCTTCTAACTCTCAGCGCTTTCTTCGCTCTTCTTCTTGCAAGTCTCTTATCCATCGTTACCTAACTCCTTTATTTACCTGCCGCCTTACCGGCTTTTCTGATAATAACTTCATCGATATATCTGACGCCTTTACCTTTATAAGGCTCGGGTTTACGGAACGAACGAATCTTCGCCGCAACGTTTCCGACCAATTCCTTGTCAATACCGGAAATAACGATTTGATCCGGCGAAGGCACTTCCAATTTCACTTCTTTCGGCGGAATAAAATAAATCGGGTGCGAATAACCGAGATTCAACAACAAACCGTTACCTTTGATTTCCGCTCTGTATCCGACGCCGATAATTTTAAGCGTTTTCTTAAATCCTTCCGTAACGCCTTTTACCATATTGGCAATCAACGCGCGCGTCAAACCGTGAAGCGCTCTGTTTTGTTTGGCGTCGTTAGGTCTTGTAACAATAACTTCGTCGCCTTCCACTTTGACGGAAATATTCGGATGAACTTCCATGGAAAGTTCTCCGAGTTTCCCTTTGACGGTAACTTTTTGACCGTCAATTTTCACTTCGACGTCCTTTACATTTATCGGTTTCTTACCTATTCTTGACACTGTTCTTACCTCTTAATTTTTACCAAATGTAGCAGATAACTTCTCCGCCAACGCCTTCTTTACGTGCTTCTTTGTCCGTTAACAATCCTTTGGAAGTGGAAATAACTGCTATTCCCAATCCGTTCAATACTCTCGGTATCTCGTCTTTCGATACGTATTTTCTCAAACCGGGAGTGCTTATTCTTTTAAGTCCTTGTATCGAAGGTTCACCGTCAACATATTGAAGATAAATTTTCAACACGTTTTGTTTGTTATCTTCAATTACTTCGTAATCTTTGATAAACTTATTGTTTTTAAGAATTTCGGAAATACCCACTTTCATTTTGGACGAAGGCATCTCCACGAATTTCTTTTGTGCTTTTACAGCGTTTCTGATTCTTGTCAAATAATCGGCAATCGGATCTGTAACTGGCATTTATACTTTTCTCCTAATCTTTTACCAACTTGCTTTCTTCACGCCGGGCAACTCGCCGCGCAGCGCCATTTCACGTAATACTAATCTCGAGACACCGAATTTTCTGTAATAACCTCTCGGTCTTCCCGTAACCGTACATCTGTTTCTCAATCTCACGGGAGACGAGTTGCGCGGAAGTTTCTGCAAACCTTCCCAATCGCCTTTAGCCTTGAGCTCTTTACGCAATTCGGCATATTTGTCAACTAATTTTTGTCTTTTCGCTTCTCTTGCTATTAAACCTTTTCTTGCCATTTTATCCTACTTGTTTAGTTCTTTTTCTTAAACGGTACGCCAAAAGCCTTGAGCAATTCGAACGCTTCCTTATCGGTTTTGGCAGAAGTTACGAATGTAATGTCCATTCCCAAGATTCGATTTACTTTATCGATATCGATTTCGGGAAAAATCGTATGCTCTTTAATTCCGAGCGTATAATTTCCGCGTCCGTCAAACGCTTTGTCGGGAACGCCGCGGAAGTCGCGCACACGCGGAAGAGCCGTCGAAATAAGTCTGTCGAGAAATTCATACATTCTCGCGCCGCGAAGCGTAACTTTCGCGCCGATTTTCATTCCTTCGCGGAGTTTGAAATTCGAAATAGATTTTCTCGCCGTTCTGACCGATGCTTTTTGTCCTGTAATCGTCGCCAAAGCCGTCTGAGCTTCTTCAAGCAATTTTGCATCTTGTACCGCGCCGCCAACGCCCATATTTACAACTATTTTTTCAAGGCGCGGAACTTCCATAATATTTCCGTACTGAAATTCTTCTTTCAATTTGGAAACAATTTCTTCTTTATATTTCGTAAAAAGTCTCGGCGTAATTTTTTCTTCAACCGTGTTTTTTGCTTCTTCTGTTTTTTTCTTCTTTGCCATTTTTATCCAAGTCCTAAAATTTATGACAACATTTCGTTACTTACTTTAGCGACTCTAACGCTTTTTTTCTTTCCGGTTTTGTCGTCGATAATAATTTTTTTACCGATACGGGTCGGCTTGTTCGTTTTCGGATCGACAAGCATTACGTTCGACGCGTCAATCGGCATTTCTTTTTCAACAATCGCTCCGTTAGGATATTGTTGATTAGGTTTCGTATGACGTTTTCTGATATTAACGCCTTCGATAATTACTCTGTTCTTTTTAGGGAAAACTTTCAAAACCTTTCCGGTTTGTCCTTTGTAGTTTCCCGCTATCACTATTACGTTATCGTTCTTTTTAATCTTCATAATCAAACCCTGGTTTTTATAGCACTTCCGGCGCTAATGAAACAATTTTCATAAATTTTTTCTCGCGTAATTCTCTTGCGACAGGCCCGAAGATACGGGTTCCTCTCGGTTCGTTTTGATTATTAAGTAATACCGCGGCATTTTCGTCAAATCTTATATATGAACCGTCTTTGCGTCTGATTTCTTTCTTGGTTCTAACCACAACCGCTCTGGATACGTCGCCTTTTTTAACGTTGCCGTTCGGAATGGCGGATTTTACGGCTACAACGATAATATCGCCGATGCTCGCATATTTGCGTCCGCTTCCGCCAAGCACTTTAATGCACTTGACTTTTTTCGCTCCAGAGTTATCAGCAACCACTAATGATGTTTCTTGTTGAATCATTTCTTACAACTCCTTAATCAGCACGATTACTTAGCTTTTTCAATTATTTCTACTAAATTCCACTTCTTTCTTTTGCTCAATGGTCTTACTTCCATAATTTTAACAACGTCGCCAACGTTACTTTCGTTTTTCTCGTCGTGAGCCATAAACTTCTTCGTAATCTTATAATACTTTTTGTATATAGGATGTTTTACGCGTCTTTCGATTTTTACGACAATGCTTTTATCCATTTTATTCGAAACAACGACGCCGGTTCTCGTTTTTCTTCTTCCTCGAGTCTCCATCGACTACTTTGTCTCCTGATTTTTATTCTCGTTTTTTTGCGCTGCAAGTTCTCTTTCTCTAAGCACGGTTTTCATTCTTGCAATGTCTTTTCTCGTGGTTTTTAACTTCGCGGTATTAGTCAAATTTTTCAACTCGTTCTGAAAACGCAAATCAACCAAATTACTTTCTTCTTCGGCTATTCTTTTAATAATCTCTTCCGTGCTCATTTCTCTGATTTCGTAAATCTTCATCGTTTTCTCTTACCTTTTTATTGAAAATCAGGTCTTGATACAATTTTAGTTTTAATCGGCAATTTGTAAGACGCCATTTTAAGCGCTTCGTTCGCCAATTCTTTGGATACTCCCGCCACTTCGAACATAATTCTGCCGGGTTTTACAACGGCCACCCAAAATTCGGGATTTCCTTTACCTTTACCCATTCTTGTTTCGAGCGGTTTTTTGGAAACAGGTTTATCGGGGAAAATACGAATCCAAACTTTACCGTCTCTTTTCATCTTACGTGTAATCGCAACGCGGCACGATTCTATCTGACGAGAAGTAATCCAGCCGGCTTCCAAAGCTTTCAAACCCATATCGCCGAAAGCCACGCGATGGCCTCTTTGGGCTTTCCCTTTTCTTCTTCCTCTATGCGATTTTCTGTATTTTACTCTTTTTGGCAATAACATAAAACTTATCTCCCGATAATCTTAATTCGCTTAAATATTTCTTACGTAAACTTCGCCTTTGAAAATCCAAACTTTTACGCCGATTGAGCCGTAAATGGTTTGCGCGGTAGCCGTTGCATAATCAACATCCGCTCTTAAAGTCTGCAAAGGAATTCTTCCCTGCTTGTACCATTCGGTTCTCGCCATTTCGGCGCCTCCGAGACGTCCCGAGCACATTACTTTAATGCCCTGCGCTCCCATGCGCATTGCGGAAGTAATTGCGGATTTCATTGCGCGACGGAACGAGACTCTTCCTTGCAACTGATTGGCGATATTTTCAGCAACCAAGTAGGCATCCAATTCAGGTCTTTTGATTTCATTAATCTGAACCTTAACGTCTTTATCCAAGAGTTTTTTCAACTCTTCTTCCAAATGTGCAATTTCCTTACCGCTCTTTCCAATCACAACGCCGGGACGTGAAGTATGAATTGTAATAGAAAGATTTTTCGACGTTCTGTCGATAAGAATTCTTGAAACGCCGGCTTTTTTCAATCTTTTTCTGATGTAAGTTCTAATCTTTCTATCTTCTTCCAATTTGGTCTTGTAGCTTTTCGGCTCGTACCAATTGGATTCCCAGCCTCTGATTATACCAACTCTAAAACCTATCGGATTTGTTTTCTGACCCAAAAGATTCCTCCTAATTAGCTTTTAGTAGCAACTACTATGGTTAAATGATTTGTTCTTCTTCTGATTCTGTAAGCTCTTCCCATCGGCGCAGGTTGAATTCTTTTCAACATCGGTCCGGGATTAGCGTAAACTTCTTTAACGTAAATATCCGAAATGTCGAAATTGCTTCCTTCTTCATTGTTGAGCAAATTTGCAATTGCCGATTTTAATACTTTTTCGGCGTAAGTAGAAGCGTGTTTCGGATTAAAGTGAAGAATGCTCAAGGCTTCTTCAGCCGATTTGCCTCTGATAAGATCAATTACGAGTCTCATTTTACGAGGCGAAACTTTAATATATTTATGCGTTGCTTTTGCTTCCATTTCTAAACCTCAATCACTTTTTGCGAGCGGCTTTTTCCGCTTTGGTTCCTGGATGACCTCTAAAAATTCTTGTCGGTGCGAATTCACCGAGTTTGTGTCCTACCATATTTTCCGAAATATAAACCGGAATCATTTTGTTGCCGTTGTGAACCGCGATTGTGTGTCCCACGAATTCGGGAACAATCATGCTTGCACGAGACCACGTTTTAACGACTTTCTTTTCGTTGCGTTCGTTCATTTCGCGAATTTTTTTCAGCAACTTATAATTTACGTATGGACCTTTTTTAATTGATCTTGGCATATTACACTCTACGCTTTAATTATTTTCTTCTCTTGATTATTAATTTATCAGAAGGTTTTCTTTTCTTTCTTGTTTTCAAGCCTTTTGCTTTTTGTCCCCAAGGCGAAACAGGATGTCCGCCGCCCGAGGTTTTTCCTTCGCCGCCGCCCATCGGGTGATCGACTGGGTTCATGGCAACGCCGCGTACGTGCGGTCTGCGTCCGAGCCAGCGGCTTCTTCCCGCTTTACCGAGACTGATATTCAAATGGTCGTTATTGCCAACAACACCGTAAGTCGCCATACATTCGAGGCTGACCATTCTAACTTCGCCCGAAGGCATTTTGAGCGTGCCGTATTTTCCTTCTTTTGCAACAAGTTGCAACGAAGCGCCAGCGGCTCTTCCCAATTGTCCGCCTTTGCCAGGCTTTAATTCAACATTGTGAACAAAACTACCGAGCGGCATATCTTTCAATTTCATTGCGTTGCCGACTTTGATTTCAACGCCTTCGCCCGACATCAGTACATCGCCGACCTTCAATCCGTTCGGCGCTAAAATATATCTTTTTTCGCCGTCGGCATAGTGAAGCAATGCAATTCTCGCCGTTCTGTTCGGGTCGTATTCAATCGAATAAACTTTTGCGGGAATTCCGTGTTTATTGCGTTTGAAATCTATAATTCTGTATTGTCTTTTATGTCCGCCGCCGCGATGACGTGCAGTTACTCTACCCGCATTGTTTCTTCCGCCTGATTTTTTCAAAGGCGCAAGCAACGATTTTTCGGGCGTGGTCTTAGTTATCTCCTCAAAAGTGGAGACGGACATAAATCTCGTGCCTGGTGTAATCGGTTTAAATTTTCTTATTCCCATTGATAATCTCCGCTAACCTAAACTTCGCCAATTAAGTCGATTGTTTGTCCTTCTTTCAAAGTAACTATTGCTTTTTTGAATTTCGGCGTTCTTCCTACAAATCTGCCTTTTCTCGTCCACTGAGTTTTAACCTTGCCTTTATATCTCATCGTATTTACGGCTACGACGTTGACATCGAATTTCTTCTCTATCGCTTTGGCGATTTCGATTTTGTTCGCATTGTAATCAACAACAAAGCCGTATTTGTTTTCGCCTTCGGTTAAATTCGTTAGTTTCTCTGTCAATAAGGGTCTTACTAAAACGTTTCGCATCTTTCTCTCTCAGCGTCTTAATTTAATATATCTTCAATTTTCTTTACGGCGCTTGCTTGCATTACAAGCACTTGATTGTTAACCAAGTCGTAAGTAGATGCTTTGTAGGCTTCCACCACGTTAACTTTCGGAATATTTCTTCCCGATTTATAAAGGTTAACTCTCGTTTCGTCGGTAAGCAATAAAACTTTCTTACCGTCCAAGTTCAAGGATTTCAAAATTTCGGCGAATTTATTCGTTTTCGGCGCTTCGAAATCGAAATCCTCTACTATCAAAATTTGCTCGGCTTTCGCTTTATACGACAACGCGGATTTACGAGCCAATTTCATAACTTTTTTATTAAGTTTTTGACGGTAACTACGCGGTCTCGGTCCGAAAACCGTACCGCCGCCAACCCAAAGAGGCGACCTAATCGTACCTGCTCTTGCCGTTCCGCGTCCTTTTTGTCTCCACGGTTTTCTTCCTCCGCCTGAGACTTCGCTTCTTTCCTTGGCTTTGTGCGTTCCTTGTCTCTTATTTGCCAAGTGTGCCTTAACCGCCAAATAAATCACGTGGTCGTTCGGTTCAATTCCGAAAATCGCGTCCGAAAGTTCTACCGTTTCGCCGCTTTTAGAACCGTCTATTTTATAAACCTCTAACTTCATCTTCTTCTCTGCTCAACTTTACTTGTTAATTTCAACAATCGAATTAATCGCTCCCGGGACGCTACCTTTGACGAAAATTATGTTTTTCTCGGGCAAAATTTTCACGATTTTCAAGTTTTTCGTCGTTACTCTTTCGTTTCCGGTTCTTCCCGCCATTCTCATACCTTTGAAAACTCTCGAGGGATAAGAACTTTGTCCGATGGAACCCGGAGCTCTTTCTCTGTCGCCTTGTCCGTGAGTTCTTCCGCCCACGCCGCCGAAGCCGTGGCGTTTAACGACGCCTTGAAAACCTTTACCTTTCGATTTTCCCGTAACTTTAACGGTATCGCCTTCGTTGAAGATTTCCGTTGTTACTATGTCGCCAATCTTAAATTCAGCGACTTCAAAATTTTTGAACTCTCTTAAATATCTCGCCGGTTCAAGATTATGTTTCTTATAATAATCGAGTTGCGGTTTGTTAACGTGTTTTTCCTTGCGAACTCCGAAACCGAGTTGCAACGCTTCATAACCGTCTTTTTCTTTCGTTCTGACCATCGTAACGGTGCACGGACCGGCTTCAATCACTGTAACCGGAATATTAGTTCCGTCTTCCGTATATATATTTGTCATTCCTAATTTTTTACCAAGTAAACCAGGCATCTTAATCCTCAACTATAACTTAATCTCAATATCAACACCCGCCGGTATTTCCAATTTGCTCAACGCATCGACGGTTTTATTGTTCGAATTGTGAATATCAATCAATCTTTTGTGCGACATAATTTCAAATTGTTCGCGCGATTTTTTATCGACGTGCGGTGAACGCAATACGGTAAAAACCGTTCTGCGCGTAGGCATCGGTATCGGTCCCGATACGACGGCGCCCGTGCTTTTTACCGTTTTAATAATTTTTTCCGTCGATTTGTCAATCAACTGATGATCGTACGATTTTAATTTTATTCTTATCTTTTGACCAGCCACTATAACTTTCTCCTAATTTTATTTTCAGGAGCGCTCGGTCGGAGCGCCCCTTACTTTTAAGAGTTTTTTATTCAAATATCTTCGTTACAACTCCTGCACCAACCGTTCTGCCGCCTTCGCGGATAGCGAATCTCAATCCTTCTTCCATTGCGATTTCGCTAATCAACGTAACTTTGATTTTTACGTTGTCACCGGGCATAACCATATCGGTTCCTTCGGGTAATTCAACAACACCGGTAACGTCGGTTGTTCTGAAATAAAACTGCGGTCTGTAACCGTTGAAGAACGGAGTATGGCGTCCGCCTTCGTCTTTCGACAAGATGTAAACTTCGCCTTCGAATACTTTGTGCGGAGTAATCGAACCGGGCTTAGCCAAAACCATACCTCTTTCGATTTCTTTCTTATCGATACCGCGCAAGAGAATACCCGCATTGTCGCCTGCGATAGCGGAATCGAGTTCTTTACGGAACATTTCGATACCGGTAACAACCGTTTTCTTGTGCATTCCGAGACCGATAAGTTCAACTTCGTCGCCGAGTTTAACTTCGCCGCGTTCCACTCTACCTGTAGCAACAGTACCGCGTCCGGTAATCGAGAATACGTCTTCGACCGGCATCAAGAACGGCTTGTCAATATCGCGTTCAGGCAACGGAATATATTCGTCAACTGCATTCATGAGCTCCCAAATCGGATCCAAGCGAGGATCGTCTGCCGGTACGGATTCATCGGAAGCCGCTTCAAGCGCTTGCAATGCCGAGCCGCGAATAATCGGAATTTCGTCGCCAGGGAATTCGTATTCGCTCAAAAGTTCGCGAAGTTCCATTTCAACGAGTTCGATTAATTCTTCGTCGTCCATCATATCGACTTTGTTCAAGAAAACAACGATTCTCGGAACGCCAACCTGACGAGCCAACAAAATGTGTTCGCGAGTTTGGGGCATAGGACCGTCGGTCGCCGCAACTACGAGAATTGCGCCGTCCATTTGAGCCGCGCCGGTAATCATGTTCTTAACGTAGTCGGCGTGTCCCGGACAGTCAACGTGTGCGTAGTGTCTTTTTTCGGTTTCATATTCTACGTGAGCGGTTGCAATCGTAATACCGCGTTCTCTTTCTTCAGGGGCGTTGTCAATAGAATCGAAAGTTCTTTTTTCAGACAAACCTCTTTTTGCAAGAGCCATCGTGATGGCTGCGGTTAATGTGGTTTTACCATGGTCAACGTGTCCGATGGTACCGATATTAACGTGAGGCTTACTCCGATCAAATTTTTCTTTAGCCATTGAATTCTCCTTTAACTTTTTATTACTTCTCTATTTGTTTATTTGCTTGATTTAACAATTTCATCAGCCACGCTCTGCGGAACTTGGCTATAATGAGAAAATTGCATCGTATAAATGGCGCGACCCTGAGTCATCGAACGCAATCTTGTTGCATAACCAAACATTTCCGAAAGGGGCGCAAGCGCTCTAATAACTTGAGCGTCTCTGCGCGCGGTGAATCCTTCGATTTTTCCGCGACGCGAGTTTAAGTCTCCCATAACATCGCCGAGATATTCTTCGGGAGTGATAACTTCAATTTGCATAATCGGTTCG
>Ga0256914_1002155_pt1 | contig 16708 bp, 16 predicted proteins | sample HulkmetaG_FD_191571 | JGI IMG/M metagenome (GOLD analysis project Ga0256914, IMG submission 191571) | Hydrothermal chimney microbial communities from Main Endeavour vent field at the Juan de Fuca Ridge, Pacific Ocean - Hulk | ecosystem: Environmental > Aquatic > Marine > Hydrothermal vents ... | reverse complement strand
CAACTGGGAGTTCTTTTAAGTTTTCTGAAAACATCTTTTGAAATGCTGTGTCAAGCGTGTCATCTTCTTTCACATATACTGGAGGAAGCATTATATCTTCTGCGGTAATCTCTTCAATAGGCATTACTGCTTTATAGTAGAGGAATTCATCTGGCACATACTCATAAAATAAATACTGTGTAAAATTAATCACCGGTATAATACCGAGCAGTTTGTTGTCACCATCTACGACATAAACACTTCTTGTCTTTGGATCTTTTACAATAGCCCTGGCTATTTCCATTGCATCAGCATCTTTTTTTACTGTTGAAGCACTTTTTGTAATTAATGTTCTTACGGACTTTACTCTAAGTGATTTCATTTTTTAACCTCCTTATTTCCATCGGAAATTTCTCCTGCTAATTTAAACGTTAATTGGGTTATTGGTGGACCAATAACTTCAAGTACAAGTGTTGTTGCCACAATTACAGTCATAATATAGTTTCCTGCCTGCGGGAAATATTCCCTGCCAAGTATAGCCATTCCAAGAGCTACCCCTGCCTGTGGAACAAGCCCTAATCCAACAAATTTGCGGACAGTTGTTGGAGCCTTTGACAAAAATGCACCTGTTGTTGCACCCAGATACTTTCCTGTAAATCTCATTCCTATATATATTGCACCTATTAATCCTATTGTTGTTATTGCCTTAAGGTTAAATCCTGCACCTACCAGGACAAATAGAACAAGCATTAAAGGTTCAGCAAAGAATTCTATACCTTCAAAATACATTTCTTCATTTTTTGCAAAGTTAACAACCACTGTACCTAAAGCCATACATGCAAGAAGTGGAGAATAGTGAAAACTCATTGCAATTCCAGCCGTGAGAGAAATAAAACCAAGTGAATAAATTAATCGATATCCTTTTGTCTTAATAAATCGTGCGAGATAAGAAAATATCAATCCGATACCAGCACCTATTCCAAGCGTATAAATTATTTCAAGAACTGCTCCAAGCAACATTCTGGCGGGAGAAATATTTGCAGAACTTCCGGATTTCATTTGTATTGCAAGAATCATTGATATAACAAATATAATTAATCCCCATGCATCATCTATTGCTACAGTACCAAGTAAAACGTTTGTCACTGGTCCTCTAGTTTTGTATTGTCTTGAAACCATAAGTGTCGAAGCAGGATCAGTTGCAGCAGCAAGAGCACCGAACAAAAGAGAGACATAAAGAGGTTTATGTAAAAAAAGAAAAACCCCAAGAGTTACAAAAAGCCACGCACCACTTGCTTCTAACATAGAAACAAATAGAATTTGTTTGCCCGTCTTTTTGAACACCGAATATGAGAAATTTCTCGAAATCATAAATGCCACTATGCTTAATACAAAGTTTGCTATTATATCAGTATTTCTTAAGAAGGTTTTGGGCACGAGGTTTAAAAGATAAGGCCCTATGAGTATTCCCATTATGATATATCCCGTTACATAAGGGAGTTTTATCTTTTCAATAATAAGAGCCGCTATTAACCCCAAAAGCAGCATTGTTCCAAATGCAAATATCAAATTCATATTTAACTCGCCTCCCTATTCATTATGTATTAATATAATCCTATTTTTAGAAAAACCAAAACGTATTATAATACATTTGAATGAAAAAAACAGTGCTTATCTTTTTAATAATAATTTTTATTTTTGCATTAATTCCGGGTGCTTTTGCGGAAAGTACATCTCCATACACAAAAAATAAGTTCGTTTTAAAAGGTTATGTGATTTCAAATATTCCAATCGGTGATTTATTTTCAAAGTTCTACAATGTTCTTCCAGGGTTAGACAAGGTAAACAATGCTGAAGAATTAAAAGCTAATGAATATACAGACAATGCAAATGATATACCATTATTCGCAAAGGTCAACCTTTTTTCTTACGATATTATCGGAAAGAAGGAAAAGACAGTTTCCGATATACAAGAGCAGTATACTTTACTTCCCATAGAAGATTATTACGAAAAGGAAAATATTATTTCTGCATTAAATTCTCTGTATGAACAGAATGGAATTGTTACTCCTTATGTTACAAAATCTCCTCCTGAAATAAAAGTTACATACAAAGAAGTTAGTACTGGAAGAAAAAGTTCCCGTATAGCAGTTAGGCATGTTGTAAAAACAAACAATGTAATAACACACTTTTTAATGAATCCATATGCAAGGCCGATAAATGAGAGAATCAACAGATTTGATTTTGCTGAGACCTATGATATAAATCCATGCTTCACGGCAACTCTAATACAACGAAGCACTTCTGGAAATAGCAAAGCAGATTTTACTGGATTTTTCGTAGATATACCTGAAATTCCTAACCAACAATATTATTCTATTGTAGAAAACTCTTTAAAGCAGTTTTCTTCATATGTTCACAGAAAGAATAAACTTCTTTTAGTCGAGAACCTTTCAGATGAAAATTATAATTTGGGAAAATATGGAGATATTATTGGAATAGTTTATCCGAAAAAAGATGTAAGCAACTTTTTAGAAAAGGTGCGAAAAGCTTATCCTGATAAAATTATCTTTGCCTCAATAGATGCTGATTTTAGCAACTCTGCTGTTCTTAAAAAGATATTACAGAACCTTGCAATGTATGGAATTTATCCTGAATTTATGAGAGACACGGTAACTGGAGACTTTTTCTACTACGAAAAGACATTGGGTGAAAACTCAGATTTAATAAATCGGTATGTTAAAATTATAGAAACGGAAAATGGTTTTAAATTTGAAAGACATTTTTCATACAAAGGATTTTCAGTTTCCGAGTTTAAAAATAAAAACGGAACAATTTATGCAGTAATGGGAAATGGTAATTTCACATACCCAGTTACAGGATTTGAAAATTCAAGCGTTTATGATTTTTATGGAAGAAAAATTCCAACTTTTGAAAGGGCGAGCGAACTTTACACCAATGTTAAAATAGACGATTTCAAATTCTTATTTGCCAGGATAAACAACGCTTCAGATATCGTCTTGCTTGGTGTGATTCCTCACACTTCTGCTGGTGTAGTTTCTTTAGTTTTCCGTAATTTAAGCAGTAAAAAGATCACAGCACCGATTTCGATAAAATTTAAAAATAAAGTACTGTTTAGTGACAATTTAACGTTTCTTCCGCTTTCTGTTAGGTTGCTCTCTGTGAAAACAAAGGCAAGCGTTAAATCAAGTTCTATAAATGTTTCCCTTCTGGGAAATACTTTTAAGTTCTGGATTTTCAAAAAACAGTTTCCCTTTTCTGGTTTTATTATTTTTACGCTGCTTTTTGTTTTGATTGCACTCTCTTTATTTGTCAGAAAGAAAAGACCAATTAAAAAAATTTTAAATGTAAAAAAGTTTATACTTGCAGTTTTTCTGTTTCCAGTTGTGTTGATTTTACTAAACCGCTATTTTATCCATTATTCGTTGCATACAATTACATTTTTTGTATTTTCTCTTATGTATCTGCTACTTGCTTTTTATGATACAGAGTTTCAAGATCAGTCTTTTTCCGCATTTGCTATATTGTTGTTTTTAGGACTTTTGTTCAACTACATCGAGTTTGGTACACTTCTTCCTCATTATTTTAGTGGAATTTTACCATTTCCACGATACAACATCATGATATACATCATTCCATTTTTGTTCAGCGTTCTATTCTTTGGAATGTACGGAAATGCAAAGATCGGAAAAGTAGAGATAATTCTTTTCATTCTTTCTATTGTTGGACCAACCTTTTCATATAGACCCATTTTAAGTCCATTTGTTAATGGATTATTTATCAATTCTTTTTATCCAGTTTTGATACTTCTTGTTGGTGGTGCTTTACTTGGAGTTTTTCATAAAAAAGGCTTCACAGCCTACTTAATAGCGTTTGGAATATTTTTGGGAATTGTAGCGCTTGGCATTTATACCTCGATTAAATTTTATAATCTTGCCGTAATTTACCCAGATAGTACGAGAGCACTTATCATAATGAAAGATCTGTTTTTATTTTCTTTGCCGTTTTATTTTTTACTTTTACTACATCACAATATAGTTAAGAAGAATCCCCATATTTCTTTAAATAAAATTGTTTCGGTATTCTTTTCTCTCATTGCTCTTGCAGTTTATCTTACTCAGTGGGGAATTAAAATTATGGGTTCAGGAATTATTGAAAGAGTCTTTGCTATGCCTCTTTATATGCTTGTTGTGTTCCTTATGTCCATTATCTTATTTGAACCAATAAATAAGAAAAATTCAGTCTAACTTATTGCAAATATGTGAAAATTTTCTATAATAAAATTTGGAGGTGAAATATGGCTAAATACAAAATCACTCAGGACAGAGACGCTTGTATTGGTTGTGGTGTTTGTGCATCTATCTGCCCCGAAAATTGGAAGATGGATGACGACGGTAAGGCAAGTCCAATTTCCTTTGAATCGGATGCAGATTGCAATAAGGATGCGGCAGAAAACTGCCCAGTTCAATGCATCCATGTAGAGGAAATCGGATAGATATTGAAGGGCGTGCAACACGCCCTTTTTTCTGATGAACATTTTGGTAATGAAAGGAGGCACCATATGAACGATGTCTATGAAGTGAGAATGCATGCAAGGGCTGGACAGGGTGCAAAGTCTGGTTCTCAGTTACTTGCAGAAGCAGCCTTTAAAGAAGGCAAATGGATACAATCCTTCCCCGAATACGGCTCTGAAAGAAGAGGGGCTCCAACAGTATCCTACACAAGAATTTCTAACAAGAGGTTGAGAACACATGAACCTATCGTAAATCCTGATGCTGTTTTAGTGTTTGATCCAGGACTTGCAAGAACCATTGACGTGATTCATGGATTATCAGAGGAAAACGGTATTTTAATTGTAAACAGTACGGATTCAGTGGAAGAGGTCAAAAAACAAACCGGTTTTAAAGGAAAGACTTATGTTCTTGATGCTACTGGAATCTCCCTTGACTTGCTTGGTATCGATGCACCCAATGTACCAATGCTTGGTGCATTGATCAAAGTTACTGGAATTGTGAAACTTGAATCTCTTGAAGAAGTAATTAAAGAACACTTCCTGGAGAAGCTTGGTGAAGAGAAAGTTAACAAAAACCTTGAAGGTTTAAGAAAGGCTTACGAGGAGGTAGCAAAATGAGTGAGAAGAAAGGCTGGAAGGAATTAATGCGTGGCTCGGATTTGCCACCTGCATCCTCCCTTGAATACAAAACAGGTTCCTGGAGAACATTAAGGCCTATTTGGGATCCTGATAAATGTACCCACTGTATGTTTTGTGTGGCATATTGCCCGGATATGGCAATTCCTGTGAAAGTGACTGAAGAAGGTGTAAAAGGTTTTGGTGGAAGAGTGTATAAAGGAACAGTAAGACTTGAGACAAATTTTGATTACTGTAAGGGCTGTGGTATTTGTGCAGAGGAGTGCCCTACGCATGCAATCAAGATGATAAGAGAAGAAGAAGCCGCAAAGGCTTCTAAATAGGAGGTGCGAAGTATGAGCAAATGGAAATCCCTTACCGGTGCACAGGCAGTTGCCGAGGCAATGAGACAGATTAATCCCGATGTTGTAGCAGCTTATCCAATAACTCCGCAAACTCCAATTGTAGAGCAATTTGCTTCTTTTGTTGCGAATGGAATAGTGGATACAGAAATGATTCCTGTTGAATCAGAACATTCTGCTATGTCCTGCACAATAGGTGCATCTGCTGCAGGTGCCAGGGCAATGTGTGCAACTGCCTCGCAAGGACTTGCACTCATGTGGGAAGTGGTTGCAGCAGCACCTGGTTTAAGACTTCCCATCGTTATGCCTATTGTAAATAGAGCACTTTCCGCTCCAATCAACATTCATTGTGATCATTCTGATTCTATGGGTGCAACTACAATTGGTTGGATTCAAATATATTCTGAAAATGCACAGGAAGCCTATGAAAATATGCTCCTTGCAATAAGGCTTGCTGAACATAAAGATGTTTTGCTCCCTGTTATGGTGATGCAGGACGGCTTTATTATCAGTCATGGGGTAGAAAATGTAGAGATTTTTGATGATGATGCTGTAAAAAAATTCGTTGGAGAGCGGAATCCTGATAGGTTCCTTCTCGATGTTGACCATCCTTACACAATTGGTCCTCTTGCACTTCCTGATTACTACTTTGAAATTAAACGCCAACAGGAAGAAGCAATGCGAAATGCATTAAAGGTTTATTTAGAAGTTGGGGATGAACTTTCTAAAATTTCAGGACATAAATATCCATATTTTGAAGAATACAAAACCGAAGATGCTGAAGCAGTGATTGTAGTTCTTTCTTCGACTGCTGGAACGGCAAAGGATGCTGTTGACGAACTTCGTGAAGAAGGTAAAAAAGTTGGTCTTATTAAGCCAATTTTGTTCAGGCCATTCCCATACAAAGAGATGAGGGAAGCACTCAAAAAGTTCAATGTGATAGGAGTTTTGGACCGTTCAATGGCATTTGGCGCTTATGCTCCCCTGTATTCTGAGATCAGAAATACTTTATTTGAATTAGAAAAAAGGCCAAAGTTACAGAGTTATATTTATGGGCTTGGAGGAAAAGATATATTCAAGAGCGATATTAAGAAGGTATTTGAAGAACTGCTTTCCGGTGATGTAAATCCGGAAGAGCAGAGATACATAAGGTTAAGGGGGTAAAAATTATGGCTACATTACAAGAGATAATGGCAAAAGAGCCCGCACTTGCTTCCGGGCATAGAATGTGTGCGGGTTGTGGAATAGGCTCTATCGTTAGAACAGTACTCGCCGCCTCAGATAAACCGGTTATTGTTGCAAATGCTACAGGATGTCTTGAAGTTGTTACAACAATTTACCCATATTCTGCCTGGAAAGTTCCATGGATTCATCTAACATTCGAAAATGCTGCTGCTGTTGCAAGCGGTATAGAAACTGCTTACAGGGCATTAAGAAAACGCGGTAAAATTGGAAAAGAAGTCAACATTGTTGCATTTGGTGGTGATGGTGGAACGTATGATATTGGATTCCAGGCACTTTCTGGAGCGTTAGAAAGAGGTCATAAGTTCCTTTACGTTGTATATGATAACGAGGGTTACATGAATACTGGTAACCAGAGAAGTGGTGCTACTCCTTATGGCGCAAGTACAACAACGGTTCCTGCAGGAACAAAGAGTTTTGGTAAGCCTCAATGGAGAAAGAATATTGTTGAAATTGTTGCAGCACACAGAATTCCTTATGCAGCAACTGCTGTCAATCATAATATTCTTGATCTTTACAATAAAGCAAAAAAAGCATTTGCTGCAGATGGACCTTCCTTTATTGCAGCACTTCAGCCCTGTACAACAAACTGGAAATATGATCCGGCTTTAACAATGAAATACTCCAAACTTGCAGTAGAAACCAATTTTTGGCCTCTCTATGAATTTGACCACGGAAAGCTCCACATAAATTACAAACCCAAGAATAGAAAGCCAATCGAAGAATTCCTTAAAGGCCAGGGAAGATTTAGACATTTATTTAAACCGGAAAATAAACATGTTATTGAAACAATGCAGAAAATGATTGATGAAGAATGGGAGAGATTACTCAAACTTGAAGAATCTGGAGCTGTGTTGTAATTATTGTTTAAAAAAGTTTTCTTTTGCCCCGCTTTTTGCGGGGCATTTTGATTTGAAACCAAAATATGCTATGTTATAGCAATGGAGGTTTCTATGGAAAAAGTAATAGCAGCATTTGGGCTTAAAAGCGAGAATCAACTTACAGATAAGCATTTTGGCGACTCTCTATTTTTTGATATATATGCAATAACTGAAAGCGGATTTTTAAAAGTCAAAAGAGTTGAGAATCCAAAAGTTGAGGAAAAAGTTCATGCTGATCCTAAAAAAGCAAAAAAGATTGGCAAATTGCTAAGCGAGGCTGGCGTGCTTGTTGCTTTTAGAATGGGACCAAATATTTTGCGTATGAAAAAAACTTTTGTTCCAGTTATTGTTAATTCAACAAATCTAAACGAAGCATTAAACTGCATTATGAGAAATTTAGATTTAATTAAACAAGAACTCAAAAAGCAAGGAGAAAAGAATTATATAACTTTAAAAGTAAAGGAGGATTAAGATGGAAAAACATGCTGACATTGGAGTTTTTGGAGGTTCTGGGTTTTACTCTTTTCTTGAGAACATGAGGGAGGTAAAAGTGGAAACTCCCTATGGCTCACCTTCTGACGTTATAGCAATTGGCGAATATGCTGGCAAGAAAATTGCCTTTCTTCCGAGGCATGGTAAGTTGCATCAATACCCGCCGCATAAAATTCCTTATAGGGCAAACCTTTGGGCAATGAAAAGTCTGGGTGTTAAAAGAATTATTGCCCCAACGGCAGTTGGAAGTTTACAGGCGAATATAAAGGTGGGTGATTTTGTTGTAACTGATCAATTCATAGACAGAACATCAGGAAGAGAATGCACATTTTATGATGGGCCTATAACAACTCATGTAAGTCTTGCCTATCCATATTGTCCTGAATTAAGAAGTATAGCAATTGATGTTTTAACTGAACTTAAATATCCTTTCCATCCAAAAGGAACAGTAGTTGTTATTCAAGGACCGCGATTTTCCACAAAAGCGGAAAGCGAATGGTTTACAAAAATGGGCTGGGATATTATAAATATGACACAATACCCGGAAGTGGTGCTTGCAAGAGAACTTGAGATGTGCTACGTAAACATTGCTACTGTAACAGATTACGATGCTGGTATTGTTGCAGGAGGTAATGTAGAGCCCGTTACTCAGGAAATGGTAGCAAAAAAATTCGTTGAGAATACAGAAAAACTAAAAATTATTATTAAAAAAATGATTGAAAGGATACCTGAAGAAAGGCACTGCACCTGTGGAGAGGCGCTAAAAGGTGCACGAGTAGGAGAATAATAAAAGATGCTTCCACTCAGGGATACCCAGGAAATAAGCATTTTCCCAATAGCGACGATTGCAATTATTATTATTAATGTGTTTGTATTTGTCGCAATGTACATTGCAGCATATTCATCTCCAAACCCGCAATATTCTCTTGCACTTACCTATGTAAAGTATGGATTGGTTCCATACGAACTTACGAAGGGGCACCTTATATATCCAACTATTCGCCCGGTATGGATTACACTTTTTACTTCTATGTTTCTACACGGTGGTTTTGCTCATATTTTGGGAAACATGTGGTTCTTCTGGATATTCGGGAACAACGTGGAAGACTACATGGGCTCTGTGAAATTTGTTCTGTTCTACATCGCAGGTGGAGTTATTGCAGCACTTACACAGGTTGCGATTAATCCATCTTCTAAAGTGCCTGTTATAGGAGCAAGTGGTGCCATTGCAGCCGTTATGGGCGCTTATTTTTATCTGTTCCCACGTTCTAAAATAAAAACGCTCCTCTACGTTTTTTATTTCATAACATTTGTTGAAATTCCAGCACCTTTCTTTTTAATTGTTTGGTTTCTCATGCAGCTTATTCCTGGGCTTACTCCCAGTGGCAGTTCGCAGGGCGTTGCTTTTTGGGCACATATAGGAGGATTTGTGTTTGGTCTTCTTGTTGCCATTATAATAAAGAAGATGAAGGAGAACGGAACGTACGGAGAATTTTACTATTGATGAAGTAGATTTATTAAAAACGAAAGTTCAAATACTGGAGAGGAAAGTACTTTTACTGGAGCACCTATTACAGGAGTACTTTCCTTTTTCTATTGAAAAACTAATTGAACGCAGAGGTGTTAAAATATCTGCCTCAGGAAGGAAAATCCCTGCTGTAATAAGCACTCAATTTTATGAGAACTTAAAGAGTTATTATTTTAGAAGGATTTTACACGATGTGCTTTTCTTAAAAACGGTTGACAAAAAGCACATTGATCTTCTGATAAAAAAATGGGGAACAGGTGTACCTGATTATCTCTTATTTATGGAACGATTAGGTATCATTACTAAGAAGAATAGAGTTTATATTGCAAATTTCCCTATTTCATTTATTGGCAACCTACTTGAATGGCTTATTGGAAAATTTCTATCTGAAGAGTTGCATCTTGAAACTCTTATCAATGTTCGATTAAAAGGATTTGAAAACGGCGGTGATATAGACATTATTTCACGCATAGAGACTAAACTTGTGATGATTGAATGTAAGGAGAGTCCTCCAAATAACGTGCCTTTTACAGAACTAAAGCACATCTGTGAGAGGGTAAACACCTTTAAGCCCGATATTTTTATTTTTGCAATCGATACAACACTTTCCATCAAAAGGAACATTACGGATAATCTTGAAAAGATATGTAAAACAAACTTCATAAAACTAAGAGAAGGCGTTTATAAGAATAGTGCCACATTTTTTGTCGTGAGTTCGAAAAGAGACCTGCTTCAAAATATCTCCTTTGCAATCATTGAGGGAACGAATGAGTTACGGTGAATTTAATAGGGCTATTCTTTGTAAGCCATCTCAATCCTCTTTTAATGTATCAAATTATGAATTTCACAATATAAATCCCGGGATAAAGAGGAAACTTGCAATAAAACAATTCTTAAATCTTGAAAACACACTTAAAAATTTGGGAGTAGACATTGTTTATACTAACGAACTGGAGGATCACCCCAATTCCGTGTTTGTTAGAGATACAGCAGTAATAGTAAAGGGTGGGTTTATTAGAGTTAAAATGGGACTTAAATCCAGAAGAGGAGAAGAAGAAAAGATGGCTTATTTCCTTTCAAAAATGGGTTTAGATGAATATGGCAGAATAGATCCACCTGGAACTCTGGAAGGTGGAGATGTTATCATAGGCAAAAATGTAGTTTTTATAGGGATTTCAAGTCGAACCAATGAAGAAGGAGCACGACAAATGTCTAAAATTCTACACTCACTTGATTTTGAAGTAAGAATTGCAAAATTCAAAGGTCCATTTCTTCACATAGGTGGAGGTATGAGTTTAATTGGTGAAAATACAGTGATTTACTGCAAGGACTCTTTTCCGAAAAACTTTTTTAAAGGATTTCATAAAATAGAAGTTAGTTGCGATAACTTTATTGGAGGAAATGTCATTTCTATTAATGGAAATAACATCGTTGCTGAGAAGAGAAATTTAAGCGCAATAGATAAACTCAAGAGACATGGGTTTAATGTAATTCCCATTGATTTATCCGAGTTTGTCAAGGGAAACGGAGGTCCAGGTTGTTTAGTGCTTCCTCTTGATTGAATTTTGAAATCATTTTATTTTGTGTAAAATTGAAAAGAAGGAGGAAATATGGAAAATATTGAACTTAATTTTGGAGATTACAAAGTTGTAATTCCAAAGAAAAATGATTTAAGAAAGATTTACATTGAGATTACAAATCGATGCAATCTTAATTGTAAAATGTGTTTCAGGCGCTTCTGGAAAGACAAACTTGGTGAAATGACTTTTGAAAATTTCAAGAAACTTTTTTCTCAACTTAAAGACTTTCCAGACCTCGAAACTGTGTATCTTGGCGGCATAGGTGAACCAACGATTCATCCTGAATTTTTAGAAATCGCTAAAATAGTAAAAGAGGCAGGGTATAAACTTGAATTTGGCAGTAATGGTACAAGACTTGCAGAGTTTGCAGACGACCTGATAAAAATTGGTGTTGATAAAATAATGGTTTCTATTGACGCTCCGGACCCTGCAATTTACCGTGATATTCGTGGAACAGACTTTATGGGTGTTGAAGAGAACATTATGAAATTACAAGAAGCAAAGAAAAAAGCAGGGAGTTTTATACCGGAAGTTGGAATTGAAGTTGTTGTTATGAAGAGCAACGTTCATCTATTACATGGTATTCTTCCACTGGCTCACAAACTTGGCATTAACTACATTTTATTCTCTAACTTAATGCCTTTTAGCAAGTCCCTTTCGAAAGAAATTGTTTACGATGGCTCCGTGGACTATGTCCAACTCACAGATACGTTAAATGCTGATATAGGAAAATACAAAGTAAAACTTGTTTTTCCTAAATTCAATTTACAAACCGACAGAGTTTGCCAATTTATAGAGAACAAAGCAACGGTTGTAAGGTGGGACGGTGAAGTTGCTCCTTGTTATAGATTTTTGCACAGTTATACAGAGTTTATCTTTGGTAGAGAAAAGGAAGTCATTGCATATTCATTCGGTAATGTTTTTGAAAAAACGTTAGCAGAAATATGGACAAGCAAAGAATACGAAACGTTTAGATATATCGTTAAAAATGCCATTTATCCTTCCTGTACAGATTGTTCTTTACGAGACTTTTGCGATTTTACCAAAGATACAGAATTTGACTGCTGGGGAAATCATCCGTCATGCGGAGACTGCTTATGGGCACGTAATCTTATTCAATGTCCTTAGTGTACGATTAACCTCCGCCCACTGGTGGAAATATAGTGAGTTTATCATTTTCTGAAAGAGGAGTATTTTCCTTCTGTAAGAAAACGATATTTCTTCCGTTTACAAGATATATATAATCATCTTTAAGTGAAAAGTTTTTGCTTATGATCTCGTCCTTTAATTGTGGATATTTTTTAATGAGGTTTTCAATTGCCTCTTTCACGGTTTTTCCTTCTACAAATACCGTGTCAGTTCCCACAATTTCTTTTAAAGTAGCGTACAGTTTTACTTTTGGCATTATCCACCCCCTACACAAAGATTATAAGCATTGCGGAAATTAAAGCAATTATACCACCAAAATAGAACGGCGCACTTGGAGCAATATACTGGTACAACATTCCTGCGATTACTGATGCAGGAAAAGCCATAATGCCCACTCCAAAATTGTATAACCCGTAGGCGGTGCCTCTTGAATCTTGATTCTCTACAAGATCGGAAACAAATGCTTTTTGTGCACCTTCGGAAAATGCATAGTAAATTCCATAAAGCACAAATATTACGTAAAGATAAATTGGATTTTTTGTGAGTGCAAACCCTAAATAGCTCAATGCGTATATTGTATAGCCAATGACGAGTGTTTTTTTCCTGCCAATTATATCGGATAAAGCCCCGAGGGGAGTGGAAAGGAGCCCATATACTGCACTGTGCAAGAACCAGAGAAATAAGATTGAACTTGCAGTGAGACCAAGTTTTCCAGAATACATTGTAATGAACGCATCAGAACTATTTCCTATGGTAAACAAGGTTACAATCGCTATGTAAAAATAAAATCTTTTTCCTAAGTTGAATTTAGATTTCTCTTTGTTCGTTTTAACAAACTTTTTGAATTCTTTTTCTTTCACAAAAAGCATAAGTATCACTGCAATAAATGCAGGAATTAGAGCAAATTTAAATATTGCGTCAAAATTCGATTTACCAAAAATACTCAGTACCCAAATTCCAAGAAGAGGTCCAACTGCAGCACCTAATGTATCAAGCGCTCTGTGAAACCCAAAATAAAGCCCTCTGTTTGTTTCATCGGTATAAGAAGAAATGAGAGCATCTCTTGGTGCAGTTCTTATTCCTTTTCCCACTCTTTCAAATGCTCGTACCCAGAATACACCAATTGGAGATCTCATAAATGGTAAAAAACACTTGGCAAGGGTAGATTCTAAATATCCCAGGAACGCAAACCATTTTTTGTTACCAAATTTATCAGAGAAATAACCAAAGAATATTTTAAGAAGGGAAGATACACTTTCAGCAGTTCCTTCAATAACTCCTATGAAGGCGCCACCCGCTCCTATTGACTCTAAAAACAAAGGAAGCACCTTTACTATCATCTCAGAAGAGACATCGTTAAAAAAACTGACAAATCCCAGAATTATCACATTTTTATTTAGTTTTTTCATTTAACTTCCCTCCTATGTATTTGTAACCCTTAAATGTACTTGCAACTTTTATAAACTCTGCATCTTTCATAAATTGTAAAATATATCGTATCTCTTTTCTATTTATCTCGCTCTTCAAAAATACAAGATCGTAATGCTCTTCTTTGAGCGGCATAAAATCCAATCCAAGTGCTTCTGCAACATATCTAATTCCTATACCACAATCTGCACCACCAAGTTTAACGTTATTTGCAACGGCAAGATGAGTGTATTCTTCGTGCGTATAACCATTTATCTGTTCAGGGAAAATTCCATTTTTCTTTAAGAGGTAGTCTGTTATTACCCTTGTTCCTGATCCCTTTTGCCTATTTACAAAAACAATATCTTTTCTTGTAAGGTCTTTAATGCCTCTAATTCCCTTAGGATTTCCCTTACTGACAATAAGCCCTTGCTCTCTAATAGAAAAAGGAATTGAAACATATTCTTTTGTGAGATACTTCTTTAAAAAAGGCCTGTTATAATCTTCTGTTGTTTCATCAAACAGATGTACTGCTGTTATGTTGCATTCTCCTCTTTCGAAGGCAAGCAACCCTCCAAGGCTACCACTGTTTACTATTCCAAAATTGAAATCATTGACTTTGCTTTTAATAAATGCAAACAGAAAATTTAGGAGTGGATCGTTGCTCCCTATGAAAATAATTCCTCGTTCAGCGCTTATTTTATTTAAAAGTTCTACTTTTACACGACTTCCTGCTTCAATACCTTCACTGTCAAAGTCGATTTTTAAGATGCCGTCTGCATTTGAAACAGATGATAAAACGCCTGCACCCTTTTTTAACGGTACTGCTATTTTTTCCCCATTTACTGTCCCAAGTTTCACTCTTACAAATTCAGTAACACCTATGGAAGAAGTAATAGGTCTTTTCACTACTGCATTTATTGTTTTTGGTTTTGGTGGCTTAACACCTCGCATTTTGTATACAGTTTCCTTTAAAAAAAGATGCCCAACAATAAAAGACGACACAGGAAACCCTGGCATTCCAAAAGCTGGTTTACCAAAAATTTCACCGAGTATAACTGGTTTTCCAGGTTGAATAGATATGCCATGAACAAAAATTTTACCTATATCTTTAAATACACTTGCGGAAAGATCTTTCAATCCTTTTGCCGAACCACCTTCAATAATAAACGCATCGAAATAATTTTTGCTCTTTGTGAGTGTATCACAAATTTTCTCCACATCATTTGGGTGTATTTCAGCAATTACTGCATCGCCGCCGTATTTTTCTATCATACTTTTAAACATATACGAATTTGTATCTATTATATCGCCTATTGATATTTCTTTGCCGGGCTTTTTAATCTCCTCTCCTGTTGGAATAATGAGAAACTTCGGCTTTTTAAAAACCTTTACTTTGCTAATTCCACCTGCAAGTAAAACACCAATATGCACAGGCGATATCACTTCCTTTGGAAAAAGAAGCGTTTCCTTTATGCCTATGTCCTCGCCTATCAGTCTTACATTCTTATACGGTTGAATAGAAGAAAAAATTTTAAATCTATTGGCTGTAATCTCTATGTTTTCAATCATTATTACCGCATCAAACTCTGGCGGAAGAGGATCGCCGGTATTTACAATCTTTCCATCTTTGCCAAGTTCTAATATTTTTGGAGAGGATATAGAAGCACCTTTTGTTTTTTCTGATTTAACTGCAATTCCATCAACTGCTGATGCTGTATAAAATGGTGAAGATTGCTTTGAGTACACTGCCTCAGCAGAGGTTCTACCTGATGCCTTAACGGTTTCTACAAATTCTGTTCCAAGAGATAAGGGGTAATTTCTTTCTAATAAAAATTTTGCCCAAATCTTTTCAGCATCTTTAAGTGTTTTTTTGTTCAAAAAAAGTTCTCGCTTTCTTACCATAGTTCAAATTTCACCTTTTCTCCTTTCTTAATCCCCTCACTCAGGAGTGGTATTGTGATAAATCCGTCAGATATAGAAAGGTTACCAGTAAAGGCAGATTCAGAAAATAGTGGTTCAATGAAATTCTTTCCATTTTTAATATGCAGCTTTCCTAAAACAAATTCTTCCCTTCCCTTTCGTGACGGAATATTTTCCATAACTTCACCAAAAATTTCATTTGTTTTGCAAATAAAACCGCATTTTTTACAGATCAGCGGAGATATTACTTTTCGAAAGATTAAAAAAGAAGCAAGCGGATTTCCGGAAAGCCCTGCTATAAGTTTTCTTTTCGCAACACCCAATACAGTTGGTTTTCCCGGGGATAAATGTAATCCATGAACAAGGACTTTTCCACCTTCAAGGCTTTCAATTGCAGAAACCGTATAATCGTAATTTCCTTTACTTGTTCCTCCACTCATCACGATAACATCGTTCTCTTCTAACATTCTTCTGAGCGTTTTCTTAATAAGTTCTTTATCGTCTTTGAGTATCCCATAATACTTTGGTAAAAATCCCATTTCTTCACTCTCAGAAAAAAGGGTATAACCATTTATGTCAAATATCTTCCCGAATTCTACTTTACCACTGTCTATGAGTTCATCTCCTGTTGAGACAATTCCCACTTTTATCTTTTCATAAACCGGGATTTTTTTGTAGCCAAATGCTCTAATTGCGGAAATTTTTGCAGAGTTTATTCTCTCTCCCCTCTTAATGATAGGAGTTCCTTTTTTAATGTCGTCTCCTATTTCGAGCAGGTTTTCTTTATCGGCGGCATCTTTGTAAAAGAAAATTTCATTCATATGCTCAACGGTATGTTCAATCATAACAACTGCATCTGCTCCATCTGGCACAACCCCACCAGTTGGAACAAAAACAGTTTCTCCATTCTTTAATCTCCCTTCAAATGTTTCTCCTATTTTAAGTTTTCCAACTAACTTTAATGGTACAGGATTTGAAGAAGATGCCCCTGCAATGTTGCTTGTCTTTACTGCAAA
>Ga0256914_1002154_pt1 | contig 16711 bp, 16 predicted proteins | sample HulkmetaG_FD_191571 | JGI IMG/M metagenome (GOLD analysis project Ga0256914, IMG submission 191571) | Hydrothermal chimney microbial communities from Main Endeavour vent field at the Juan de Fuca Ridge, Pacific Ocean - Hulk | ecosystem: Environmental > Aquatic > Marine > Hydrothermal vents ... | reverse complement strand
AAGAATAATAAACGGAATGTAATCGACCAGATAAATGTGCAAAATATTTTCCACGGCCACCATTTTGTAGGCAATCAAAAACGGAATGGCAAAAAGCAAAGCCCAAAATGCCGAAACCTTAGGGAAATGGTGGTGCCAAAATTTTGGAGCGATCAGGGGGAATAAAGCAATTGAGAGCAAAATACCCACAAAAGGCAAAGTGGACCACAAGGGTAAATGTGTGCCAATTAGGTGTTCGGCTTCTTCGGCATCCAATTTTTCCGTTTCGTGAGCAGCAGTTGTGGTATTTTGTTCAGCTTGTTGTACAATTTTAGTGGAATCGGCCGCAAAGGCCTTGGAAGGCAAACTAAAGGCCGCAAAACTTCCCACCAAAAGGGCCAAAACCGCCAACCCGAAAATCATTTTCTTTGCAAGCATATTTCCTCCATGCTTAAGAGCGTCCACGAAATCATATTACCCTTAATCGAACCGATCTGAAAAATTTTGAGGGATTTTTAAGAAGATGGTAATAATCGGTGGCGGGCAATGAATTCGTTTAACCATTCGTTAATTTCATCGCGCAACATGCGAAACGCATTCATTTTTTCGATTTCACCGCCTTCCACTTCCATCGGATCATCAAACGTTTTGTGAATTTTCGTTCCGCCAATTAACAATGAGGCGGCCTTCTCCCGTGCTTCGTCCGTGGTTGTAATAATAATATCCCACTTAGTATGGATATATTCATTAATGGAATGAGGTTTTTCTTTGGAAATATCAATTCCTATTTCCATTAGAACTTTTTGTACGTAAGGATTTAATTTTTTTGGGCGAATTCCTGCACTGGTTACATCAATACGGTTGAACGATATGTGCTTCATTAAGGCGGCAATCATAACACTAATACACGAATTATTGGTTCCAACAACTAACACTTTTTTCATTATTCCCTCTACCCGATTTATTGAAACGAATAAACACACCTAATTCGCTATAAAAATTACAAAAACTTTAATTACAATGCTATTTTTTTATTTGTTCACCTAATTAACTATTTAACCCTAAATATCGGTCTGATCTTTACATTTTATTAGCTCAAAATTTGTGTTTTCCTTTTTTCATTCCCCGATATTTAATTTGCACCGCAAGGGCTTAAATCTTAAAATAAATATTTTATTTTGGTATGAAGAACGGGTTGCCTATGGATTTTTTGTTCCATCGAAAAACGGAACCGAAATACGTCTTTTATTTTATCAGCGGATTAACGCTTTTTCGTCTCTTTTATTTACTTTTTATTCCCATAACACCGCAGGAGGCTTACTATTGGTATTATATTCAATACCCGGCTCTGTCTTATTTTGATCACCCCCCTGTGGCCGCTTATTCGATTGGTTTGGGCACCTCTCTCTTTGGTGATACCGTATTTGGCGTAAAGTTCATGGCCGTCTTGTGGTTCGCAGGAATCAATCTATTGTTTTTTGCAATAACGCGCCGGCTTCTAAAAATTGTCATTCCCACGCTTCCGCAAGAAGAATGCGTTTCTTTCTCTTTCGCCGGACTGATTTTTTTTAATTTAACCATTTTTGCCCATTTGTACTCTATTTTAACCGTACCCGATACCCCGCTACTCTTTTTCTGGCTGTTGTCGATCTACCTTTTCTTACGCCTTCTGCAAACCGGCCAAAAAAGGTGGTGGATTTTGTTAGGTATTTCTTTGGGGCTGGGGTTACTTAGCAAATACACCATGATTGCCCTCCTACCCGGTCTTTTTGCCTCATTGCTCTTAAAAAAAGAATGGCGGCGCTGGCTGCTTACTCCTTATCCCTATTTGTCAATGTTTTTAATGATTTTGGTGTTTAGTCCGGTCATCATTTGGAACGCACAACACCATTGGGCCTCGTTTGGCTTCCAATTTTCGGACAGGGCTTCCAAACTCAAACCTTTTACCACAAAATACGTGATCCAGCTTTTCTTTAGTCAGTTATTCATGCTAACCCCGCTTGTTTTTGTCTCTCTCTTCTGGTTCGTAAAAAGGATAATTAAAAACAAATTCAAGCCCGGGTGGGTAAGCATGTTGTTTTTTACCGGATTTTTTATCATCGGGGGCTTTTTGTACATTAGCCTGAAATCGTTGGTCAAAATGAACTGGCTGCTTCCCGGATACTTGGGATGGATTCTGGGCGTGATCGTCCTTTTTGTGCAAACAAAGCGTACCTTTACTCCCTGGATGAAGCGTGGCGCTTATTTTTCGCTGTTTCTTTTGTTTCTGGCCTATTCAATCCAAATTATTCCCAATATTCCCTTAGGCGAGGGAAATACCTGGAGCGGCTGGCGCGATGCAGCGCACCAAATTTACCAACTGCAGCGGGAAATGGGAGGAAAGAAAAAAGTTTTCATTTTTGCCAATTCGTACAAAAGTGCTTCCCTGCTGAAGTTTTATTTGCCGGATCATCAGGATACGTACGCACAAAACATTTACCAGCGTCCTGCTTTGCAGTTCGATATTTGGGGAACACCGGACACCTTAAAAGGGAAAAACGCCCTGTACGTATTCGATGATCGTCACGAGTACAAAAATGATTTAAAATTCGTAAAACAGTATTTCGATTCGCTTTATTTGAAGAAAAAATTCGAATATCGCTTTCTAAATCGCTGGCACACCCGAACCATTTATTGCTACGAGGCAAGGCACTATCGTGGAATCCATTAATCTTTCGCGTTTTAAGCGTATTATTAAATTCGGAATTATCGGTACCACCGGCTTGGTGGTAAACAACTTTTTTTTGTGGCTGCTGTTCAAAAAAGCGCACGTGCCCCTTTCACTGGCCTCGCCTATTGCCATTGCTATTGCTATTTTCAATAATTTTACATGGAACGATCTATTCACGTGGAAAGAAAACCGGGCTACACGACACTACACTTATTTTCACCGTTTAATTCGATATTACGCTTCCGCGGCTTTGGGGGGCTTTATCAATTACATTACATTACTGGGCTTAACGCATTTTCTGCACTGGCCGTACTTGTTAAGCAATTTACTGGGCATTGGTTTGGGAATGATCTCTAATTTTCTGCTAAGTGAATTCTGGGTGTTCAAATCACGAACGCAGTAGGCAGAAAATTTACTCGTGATTCTGTGCCCGCACTTCGCCCGCCAATTGAATCTCAATAGGATAGCCCTTAATTTTTAGAGGAATCTTCTTACGAATTTTTTCCGGATTTCTGGAAACCGCAACGATCACCCCCACCTTTCCTTGAGATGTTAACCCGATCCCAACGCTAACCACTTCATCAAATTTAAGCCATTTTCGTTCGTACTGTTTTTTGATGGCTTGTAATTCGGGAATGGCTAACCTCCTCTTCAACAAATTGGACTTCAAATAACTTTGAAGAAATCTTTACCCCAATGTATTTGTGTGCAAAAGGTATTCGTTTCCGGATTTTTCTCTAAGCATCAACTTTCCTGAAGAAGCTTAACCTGCAAAGCAGAAAAAACATTTTGAATCCGATTCATAATGGTATTCGTATTGCTTCCGGCAAATAGCAATCCCACAATCTCATTATTTTCATTCAAAACCGCAGAGCCGCTGTCCCCACCGGCACTCATGTTCCCTGCCATCAATTGATCCACAAACACGGCCGTTTTGTTTTCACCATAGCTCACCTTGACGGTGACATCAATTTGTTCAATAGTGCCGGTTGTCAAACCAGTTGTACGCCCACTCTTTTTAACGGCCATGCCCAGGGTCCCTTCCGCAACCCCGCGAATAGGGCCGATTTCCAGAATCTCATTTTTTACTTCCGCCACATTTAACGGTTCGGCCAAAGCGCAATCCACTAAGTTTTCGATGGCTTCTTTTTGTTGAGTACGCAGGGGAACTAAACGGGTCCGGCTGCCCAACATGGAAGCAAACGCATTTAAAATATCACTAATTGCACTGGCAATAAAGCAAGGGGAATCATTCTCTTCTCCCTCGAAGCGGATGGGCACAAATTCACTTAAACGCGCAATAAAGTCATTGGGAAAGCTTCCGCCGTCGTAGGTTCCCGGTTGCAGTATGGAGTCGCCTTCCTGGGCATTGTTGCTATTGGCCAAAACATGATTGTTTGAGAGAATGTAAACGCGGCCATTCTTTTCTACCAGGCACCCAAGAGTTCCGGCGGTAACATTTATATGACCGATGCTCACTCCACCCGGCGCCGGACGATAGCGGGCCGTGTGATCCTGAAACGCATAAAAATATCCGGTGGGCAACACATCGGTCGGAATGCCACCAATCTCCTGGGGAATCAATTCTTTTTCCAGCAACCGATGTTTGGCGATTTTCGTATCTACCGAGCAAATGATAGCAAGTTGATCGGTTTTCTTTCCGTTGGCGTATTTGTAACCGATGCCTGTCGCCACCACATTGGGTTTGGAATGCAGAAATTTTCGTTTGTTTTTTAATACCGCGCGAATTTTTTCTATTTCTTGGTGCATTTCGTTCTCCCACCGTTAGTGTCAAAACTTTAAAAAGCACTTTTTACTCGGATTTTACAAGCAAGATTAGCCTGTGTTCCGATTTGCATAATCAGCAAAAGGAACAATAAATTAAAGCTCCGATTTTTCGCGAAGTAGTAAAGATAGAGCTTAACCGATATAATTAGAATACACTAAATTAGCCCTGAATGCAAATCGCATTATCTCATTCCATGTTTTTAACGAAACATGCTTCCTGCGAGGTCCTTTAAAGGGAAGCGGAATAAAATACGACGCCTACCCATTAAATTATTTTTAATCCCTTATTATGCGGCTATTTAGACGAAACTATGATTAAAAATGTACTAAAAAATAAATTTTAGTACAAATTTAAATTAAAAATTTTACTTTGACGCTTCGTTTTTTTGATTTATCCCCTAATCCACGCTTATTCCGTCCGTTACTCGATGGGGTTCACCTTTCTATTAAACAGAAATTTTACTTTGAAAACGACGAGTAGTTCAAAATTTTGTTCACCCGCTTTTGATGGCGCTCTGCCCCACCCGGGGTTGTCAAAAAGGCCTGCACAATTTCTCTGGCCATCTGGCTGCCGATTATCTTTGCGCCGAGGGTTAACACATTGGCATAGTTGTGTTCCCGGGCGCTTTTAGCTTCCACTACATTATTGCACTTGGCTGCCAAAATCCCGGGCACCCGGTTCGCTGCCATTGCCGAACCGATTCCCACACTATCGATCATAATGCCCCGATCGGCCTGACCGCGTGCCACCGTTTGCGCCACCTTAAACGCAAAATCGGGGTAATCGCAAGGAGAATCATCGTTCGTTCCCACATCGATAATCGTGTAGCCTTTTTCCCGCAAAAATTGTTTCAGTTCTTCTTTTAAAGCAAAGCCTCCATGATCAGCCCCAAGGGCAACGGTTTGTGTTTCGGAAGAAGAAAGTTGCCCCGTCCCGCTTTTTTCAGAGGTTTTCACCAAAGCAACCTGCAACTCTTTGGCGCGATCTCTGGCGTAAGGGGTTACAATCGTATTCTCATCCACCGAAATTTCTCTATGGTGTTGATGGGCTGTTTCCACATCGCGTACCGTAATCACATGTTTCATATTTTTCCCTTCAAAGCTTGGCCATCAAATTCAACAGTTTCTGTTCCCGCTCTTCTAACGGAGGGTGGCTGGCAAAATACGGAAATGCGTTCTCTTCTTTTATTTGCCGGAAAAAACGCATGAGTCGCACCGCTCCCATGGGATCGAACCCGGCGCTGTACATTAAACGTAATGCAAAATGATCGGCTTCCAGTTCGCGCGCTCTGGAATAATGGCTTTCCACCAATTTTTTGACCACATCTTTTCCGAAAATGCCGGCCACGGAACCGGTTTTAAAAATTCGGGCCAGGGCATACATGGAGTAACCGGCCACCATTCGTTTTAGCGGATGCCTGGCAACCACATGGATCGCTTCATGTGCCAGAACAAAGGCCAGAGCATCCGTGTCGTTTCTAAAATATTCGATTAAAGCCGATGAAACGTAGATGAATCCACCGGGCAAGGCAAACGCATTCGGTTCTTTGCTCTGTATTATTTTAAATGTAAAATAGCGTTGTTGATTTTTAATCCGTTTTTTTAACTTTTTGAACAAACTTTCGATCAATAATTGATCAATCGGTGCATCCGCAAGAAGCAAAGTTTGCTCAACTTCTTTGCTCAAAATTTGGCCCAGCGTATATTCGGCTTCCAACGAACGTAAGGTATTCCCGGTTAAGCCTTCTTTCAGGAAACGCGCTTGCGCCAAGGCCGTGCCGACTTTTTTCCCTAAATAATAAAATATTTTCTCCATATCACTCCGCTTTAATTTTATTTTAGAATATCCTGTGATTGAAATCAAGCTTATTTGCAAGTGATTAAACTAAGTTCAAACCATGCCGAGAACTTAGGTTAAAGGTTTAATCATAGGAGCAAAACAAGCGATGGCTCGTGACGTAATCTTTGTAATCGATGACAATAAAATGAACATTCAATTGCTCGAATCTATTTTAAAAAAAGAGAACTATGACGTAATCTCTACCCTGCATAGTGAAAAAGCCTACGAAATTGCCGCCAGAAAAAAGCCTGATTTAATTCTGTTAGACATCATGATGCCCAAAATGGATGGCTTTGAGGTGTGTCAATTACTCAAATCGAGAGAGCAAACCAAATACATTCCCATTATTTTTCTAACAGCACGTAATGATGAAGATGGCATTTTAAAAGGTTTTCAACTGGGCGCGGCTGATTATGTTACGCGTCCGTTTAATCGGGTTGAATTGTTGGCGCGTATCGATACGCACCTGCGTCTCAAAAAAACCCACGAACGTCTACTGGAACTGGAACGGCAAAGTTCTGTGTATGCGATGGCTGTTACGGCTAACCATGAAATCAATCAGCCTCTCACGGTACTAAGCGGAAATTTGTTTTTGCTGAAAGAATCTTTAAGCGGACAGCAACTAAGCGAGAAACAATTAGAATACATGAAACGCATGGAGCGTGCTATCTTACGAATTAAGGATATCTTGGTAAAATACCGAACCGCCGATACCGTCCATTTTCAAAAATATTCCGAAGACACGCAAATGGTGGTGTTCGAAGAATAACCACTTTACTCACAGTTTTGTTTTTGCAATTGCAAAAAAAGCCGATTTCCGTAATTCCATATTTCAGGTCCGTAACGGGCAATTTTTTTTAACGAAGCTATGTTTACACGAACCGAATCTTCAGAGACCCTTCCCTTGAAAAACAGAAAAAGAATCATCATTAACGTATTAAAATAAGGAATACCGCCCTTTTGAGCCCTGAGTAAAAGTTTTTTGTCTTCTGACAGCATGGCCCATTTGTTTGACATGGCCAGATGCAGAAGCTGCTCATCCGGAGAAGAAGCAGGCGGCGCCGGGAAAATTTGTATGGCAACATCGGAAGGTGTAAAACTTGTTTCTGCCCACACGTCTGCGGTGGTACCAAGCAGAAGCGTTGTGCCGAGCTCGCGCAACAGCCCCAACTTGTGCAAATAAATCATGCTGCTGGCATCAATAGCCACATGCCTAAGTTCGGCAAACTGCCGCAGGCTTTGTTCGATTTTATTGTGCACTGTGGTAACGTCCCCACTTTTTTAACATCTAAAAAATAATTAAATTGCCATAAAAAAGAAAGGGAGAAGCGGTATGCCCATCTACGAATTTTACTGCGCTAACTGCAACACCATTTACAAATTTTTCAGCCGCCGAATTAACACCGAAACCATCCCCCTGTGCCCAAAGTGTAAAACCGTCCGTCTGGAGCGCCGTGTTTCTGCCTTTGCCACACTTTCCGGCAAATACAACGATGACGAAATGGACGATGAACTCGCCGGGATCGATGAGCAACGCATGGAACGGGTTCTGGAATCATTAGCCAGCGAAGCCGAACATATTGACGAGAATAATCCCAAACAAATGGCCGCCCTCATGCGCAAATTTGCCAAAGAAGCCGGGATTAATTTTGGTGAAGGCATGGAAGAGGCCATTCGCCGCATGGAAAAAGGGGAAGATCCGGAGCAAATTGAACAGGAGTTAGGTGATGTTATTGAAAACGAAGATCCGCTTCTTCTAAAAAGTTTTAGTAAAATTAAAGGCCAGCGTAAACGCCCCAAAATTGATGACCATCTTTACGACCTTGAATGAGTGAGTGCTTTGCCAAAACACCGAAAATCAATTTTACATGGCAGTATCCGGTGGCTCTGCCCCGTCCTCCTCATTCCGGGATTCCCGGCGCCCGCGGTAGCTATCGGCAACAAGCCCCAGGCCCATAATAATCAGCACAATCGGCCAATAGGTTTCGACAATATCTCTGAATTCGTAAACATCAAACAAATTGTAAACCGCGGCCAGCATGGTTCCCCCAATAGCCAAAAAGACTAAGGCTAATACGAGATTCGACGTTTTGAAGCGACCCGAGAAAAAATAGTTCATTAAATTGGCCCCACCCAGGGCTAAGAACAAAGCACCCAAAAACGCTCCCCGGCACGAAGCATCCACAAAAAATAGCGCCAGACCAAAAAACACAAAGAACGTTCCCCCCAGAAGGCCCTGCTTTTCCGGGTGTTTCCACGCTTTTTGCAATAACAAGACACCAATTGCTACAAACAATATGGCCAGGGCGTACGGGCCGGAAAAAACGATAAGATGGGTTTCGTGCAATAAAAACAATACCCCCACCAAAATGAACAAAATTCCGATACGTTGTTGTGTATTCATGCTAATTTCCCTCATTTTTCTTCCGGAACTGCCAAAATAAGAATAATGTACGCTACAATTCCGAACCCTTTGGAAAACAAAGTAAGCAGGACGAAAATCAAACGCACTACCGTCGGATCAATCGAGAAATATTCGGCCAGTCCTCCGCAAACTCCGGCAACCATGCGTTCCTTTCTGGAACGGTACAGGGTTTTCGCCTGAGTCTGCCGGGACTGATCCTGCGCCTGATTTGTTTCCGTCTCCGTTTCGGAAAGTGCAGCCTGCGCCGGTGTTTTATCCGTACCGGCGGCTTGATCCTGAACCGGCTTCTTCAAAACCAGAAACACTCCGAACCCAATGAAGATAATGCCCCAGATGGTTACCCAAGGCAATTCCCACAAATTAATTTCCGGAAGAAAAGTAAATTGAGGCACCAGGAATAAAAATCCCAGAATAATCAAAAGCCATCCCCAGAAGGCGGACGTATCGCTTTTGTTTTTTGCTTCTGCCACCGCTTGCTGATTCGGATTTTTGGGAATGATGATAATCCCGATTAAATACAGTAAAAAGCCGATGCCCCCGAAAATCGTTAACAAGATAAATGCAATGCGCACAATGACGGGATCAACGTTCATGAATTCACCCAGCCCACCACAGACGCCTGCGATCATCCGATTAACTTGAGAACGGTACAGGCGTCTGGGTGGTGCCTGAGAATTTTGCTCTTGGTAGGTCATGGTTGCCTCCTTCTCGATCATCCTTTTACTAAAAGGACGTAAAAAAAGGCAGGATGTTGCATCCGGAGGGCTATTTTAAATTTCAATTTTCAAAATTTTGTATTTTAAAATTCCGGCCGGAACATTTATTTCTACGATTTCATCGACTTTTTTGCCCAACAGTGCTTTGCCCACGGGAGAGGTAATGGAGATTTTGCCCTGTTTAAAATCGGCCTCTTCGGCAGAAACCAGGGTGTATTTTAATGTGCGGCCCTTGTTTAAATCTTCGATTGTAACCGTGTTCAGGATGGAAACCGTGTCGGTATTAATCTCGTCTTCACTAATGACCATTGCTCTGGCCAGCTTATCTTCCAGTTCCTGCACGCGCGATTCGACCATAGCCAGTTCTTCGCGCGCGGCATGGTATTCGGCGTTTTCTTTTAAATCGCCATGTTCGCGAGCCGTTGCTACCTTTTGGGAAATTTGCGGGCGGATTTTGTACTTTAGTTCATGCAGTTCGTTTTTTAATTTTTCCAATCCTTCTTTGGTCAAATAGACGTAGGCCACGTTCTCTCCTTTCTATTTTTTCCTATTTTGATTTTTCGCTCACAATAGAAAAATAAAGGGAAACGATGAAGTTTCCCTTGCAAAAAATAACGATTTTGTTTCTTCGCAAACCTAATAATTCATTCGGCCAAATTCAAGTAAATTTGCAAAGAGGCCTGTTCGTTCTTTCTTTTGGCAGCGTGCACATCAAGGTTACATTAAATTTCTCCGATTTTACTGAACGACAATCTCATCGGCAAAAAGCCACGGGGGTTGGCCTTGCCCCTGATGCCATTTTGGAATTTCTTTCAAAGGTACCGCCAAAATTTTTACGTAACGCGTTCGCAAATCGGAGTATTCTTTTCCGACTTCCACGCGCTTCCAGGCCTCGTTTTTCTGCGCGGCGGGCAATGTTTGGCTAAAGATGCGTGTGAACTTCTTTCCATCTTCGGAAACAAAAAATTCCACGGAAACCGGCAGGAAAATCCAATTTGCCTGCTTCAACAAAAAGCCCACGGAAATTTTCTTCACCGGCATTTCCCGCCCAAGGTCGATCACGGCATCCAGGGGAGTTGCCCGAAAGCCCTGCCAGTGATCCCACCACTTCACGTTACCCAAATAGCCGTCAATCAGGGCCCGCGGCCCGCCTGCGGCATATTGTTCGGCAAATGATCCGTGCAAAAGCAATCGTTTGCCCGCAGCGAGATTTTTTACTTTAACGGGAGGTTCCCGAAACGGAATAACCGCAGGAAAGGCGGCAAAATTTTCTTTTTGCTTGCGATTAAACACAGAAAGTGCAGGCAGTCCGGCAGCTTCTTTTGCCGCAACCGGCACAAATTCCACGGCCAGCCCGCCGGACGGAGAAAGGGCAATGTGCAAAGTATCGGCGTTTGTTACCCGATAGTTCCCAATCTCTATTGCCGTGGGATTGGTGCGCCAATGCGTTTGCGCGGCATCGCCGTAAACAACTGCGTGGTACACCTGTCCTTTTTTCAGGAATCCCAGCGGAACGGTCAAATAGCGTTTGTATTCATCCGTAATCGCTCCCAAATACCAGCGCTGCGCGTGCCGCCGGGCAATGGTAAGATAATCGCCGATTTTGCCATTAAGCACAAGCGTGGTATCCCAGTTGACCGGCACGTGTTCAATAAAGGTAAAAGCCGGCTGGCCTTCGTAATTTTCCACCAGATCGGCCGCCATTTGCAATGGACTGTACAAAACCACATAATAAGCCAATTGTTTGGCCAGGGTGGTGTACACGCGATGGCGATCCAGTGAATCGAACTGTAATTTGAAAATTCCCGGCGTGTAATCCATCGGCCCGGCCAGAAAACGCGTAAACGGCAAAATAAGCGTATGCTCCGGAGGATTGCCCTCGCTCCAGGCATTGAATTCCATGCCCCGTGCTCCTTCGCGCGTCAGAAAATTTGGCCAGGTTCGCGAAATTCCCGTGTCTTTGATGGGCTCGTGCGCGTCAACCATCAAATGGTAGCGGGCGGCATGTTCCACCACACGCTGGTAGTGGCGTACCATCCATTGGCCATGATGGTGCATGCCCGGCGGGTACATCTTACCGGCGTACCCCGTTTTAACCGCAGGAACGCCCAGCCGCCGGTACAAAGCAAAGGCCGCATCCATTTGCTTTTCGTAGTGGGGTACGTTACCTCCGGTTTCATGGTGACCAATCAAGCACACTCCCTTCTTCTTCCCGTAAGAAACCACCCGCTGCAAATCAAAATCGGGATAGGGCGTCAGGTAATCTTGCACGTTTTTGCCCCGGAGCCAGGTTTCCCATCCCTTGTTCCAGCCTTCGACCAAAACGCCCGGAATGCCGTGTTGTGCGGCAAAATCGATGTACTGCAAAGCGTGTTTTGTCGTAGCACCGTGCCGTGGCCCGTAGTACCAGGTCCATTTACCGATGTGCATGCCCCACCAGATGCCCACGTATTTCATCGGCTTAATCCATGACGTATCTTCGATTTTACAGGGAGCATTTAAATTCTGGATCAAATGCGAAGTAATCAACTGTCCGGGATTCCCGGCGATAAGAATGGTGCGCCAGGGTGTGTGAAACGGTGTCTGAGTTTTGACCTTAATTCCGTCGGGCCAGGGAACCAATTTGCTTTTGAACAAAGTGGTGTCGTAGGGCATGCGTTGCAACGTCATCCCGGCATAATCGTACAAAGCCGCTTCGTGCAAGGACAGATAGAGACCGTTGTTGGTTTGAACCGTAAATGGCGTGGCGCAAGAATCGCACCGGGCCAAAGGCGTACGCCGGTAAAGAAACTCGTACGAATCGTAATCCCCCGGAATCCACCAGGCCGTTCCTCCGGTTAATTTGAAGTAGGTCTCTTCCGAAACGATTTTTAGTGCATTCAATTGGGGCTGCCGGGGAAATTCGTAGCGAAATGCAACGCCGTCATTAAAAGCACGAAAAGTGAGAATCATTATTCGGTTTGGTGCTTTTGTTTCCCGAAGGGTCAGGCGCATTTGCCGATAGTGATTGCGAATATTTTTGTCGGTGCCCCACACGGGCTGCCAAACTTCATCAAACGCAGAGTTTTCTACCCGCGTAAATTCAAACGGCCCCAGCAAATCCGGCGCATCTTTTAATTTAAACCCCAGAGCGGAAGGCAATAGCACTCTTTTTTGCTCAAATGTCACCGAATAATAAGGCCGACCGTTCTTCAAAAAAACCGCGCATTGAATACGTCCGTCAGGGGAGGCAAGTCTCTTTTCCTGCCGCTGGCAGCTTGCCAAAATTCCGATGGCTAAAATTAAAGAAAGGCTTAAAAAACGCTTCATAACCATGCCTCCCGTTTTGCGTTATCCCAAAGTTTTATTTTAAAATGCCAGGGCAAAAGCCCTATTACTTTCGGGCCTGTTGCCTGCACCACTCTATCGTTTTTTGGTACCAGTCCGAAAACTCCGGTGGCAGTTTGGTAGAATTACTCCAGCTCAGATGCACCACCTGTTCCCCGCTTTTGTAGGTAAGGTGATAGGTGGGCTTTCCGCTCTCGTTCAATTTTTTTTGCAGAATCCCTGTTTTTTTAAGTTTGGCAATAATCGCCATTACTTCCTGCGAAGGCACCTCAAAATTTTGTTCATCGAACAAGGCATTGCCTGTATTGCGCCGCCAGGCAATCAAATGCCCGTTACTGCTCAAAGTCCAGCCGGTGGTAATTTCGGGAATCTGATCACTTACCGAGAGCACCAAAATTTCAACAGATGGGGCTTTGGGTTGCCCGGCTTTTGCCTGTTCTTTTTGTTTGGGTTTGGTTTTGCAGGCCGAACCTGCCAGAGCAAGCAAAAACAGCACTACGGTTAAAACCATAATTCGACGCATCATTTTATTCTCCTTGTTGAAAGTTTTGTCTTCCTCCGAAAGGAACAAACAATTCAAAACAGGCTCCTCCGGCGGATGTTCGATTGTAGGCATCTAATTTCCAGCCACATTTCAAGGCAATTTGGTAGGACAAGTAGCACCCGTATCCCGTGTTACGGCCTTCTTCTTTGGTCGAAATATTTTCCAGGAAAAGACGCCGAATGCCCTGAGTATCTTTTTCTAACAGTTCGGGTAAAATGCCGCGTCCGTCATCTTCGATGCGTACCAGGCCGTGCTTCTTTTCCGGGAAGTAGGCCGTTTCGATGCGAATGGTTACCTGTTCTTTTCCGCAATGATCGATCGCGTTTTGAATGAGCGGCTCAATAATCTCCCAGATGACAAATTCGTTAATGGACACCGTCGGGAATTGTTCATCCAGTTGCAAATCGAAACGCACATGTTGCAAATCGCGTGAAGTGCGCTTAAAAATGGCATCCACAATAAAGCGGATTACCGCATTCAGATCGGTGCGAAACATGGGATTGCGAATGGTTTGCAATGGCGGATCGTACCACTTCATGTCGTAAATAACGCGGCTGATAAAATTCGCGTACTTGGTTACCCGATATTTAATCTGATTAATATTTTCCGCATTCAAATCCCGCAAATCTTCCTTAATAAAGCCCATGATTTTTTCGGCTTTGTGGTGCGTGTGGTAAATCCGTTTGGTGAACAGTGTCTCTTTTTGCCGGGCAATGTGTTCTTTCAGATATTTTTCCCGTTCCTCAAAAAGCAGGCGTTGAGTCGCATCGCGTTCGTGGACGGTGTACGAAGAAATGTAGAACATGGCCAGCAGGCCAAAGAGAATCAAAACCGAAAAGATCAAAGCGGTTTCATCATAATTGGAGGTAATTTGTTCGGTAATGAAGCCGAAATCCGGTTTGATGCGCATGTACATGGCACCAAAGAACTCTCCGCGTGGCACCAACGGAACCAGCACCTGAAAAATTTGATTCTTTTCCACACTGATTATCTGCTCTTCTTCACGCAGTTTCTGTTCCAGCGAGCGATACAGGCGAATCGCAGCGCTATCCTGCTGCAGTCCGGCATGAAAGCGCGGCGGTCGGTAGTAAAACAAATGGAATAAATCCTGCCCGTTGTCAATGGCGTAATAATGCCCGCCGTAGCGGCCCACCAAACACACTTTCAGCACATTTTGCTGCAAAATTTGCTGAGAAAAAATAATGTTAAATGCCTGAATCAATTTTTGCTCTTGCTCGTGACTATAATGTTCGCTGGGTGGATTGGTTTCGATTAAAAGTTCAATGGAAGTCGTGGTAAGATTGGCAATCTTTTCCGCCGAATCTTTCTTGTACCAGTTCTGCGTTTCTTCCAGCAAGCGGTGCAGCGAAACTTTGTTAACGTAAGAGACAATGAGCTGAAAGATAATCAAGACGATAAAAAGAACCAGCAAATGTTTCCATTCGAAATGGTATTTTTTTAATTCTTGTCGAATTTTTTTTCTCATGGCACCCGTTATTTTAGAATGATTCGATGGGAATTTATGGCCGCTTCCGCCTTACGCAATGCTTCATCCACCGGAATTTCACCTTTTAATGCCTTGTTTAAATAAAAAGAGATGACGTCCGAAATGCGCGTGTAATCTTCCCGAATGGGACGAAATTGACCGTTTTCCATCAAACGCCGCAAAGAAGAGATTTCGGGATGGCTGCGTTGCAAGGAAGAATCGTCGTACACCGCTTTCAAGGCCGGCAAATAGCCACCGTGGGTAAAAAGAATTTTTTGGTTTTCCGGGCGCTGAAAGAACTTGATGAATTGCACCGCTTCGCGTTTGTGCTTGGACTTGTTGGCCACCATAAAGTGCCAACCGCCGTACACCGCCGATTTACGTTGTCCCTTAAAGTGCGGAACAGGGGCAATGCCGATTTTTCGCTTTTGCGCATGCGTCTCATTGTATTGATCCACCCGCAGCCAAAAGCCGGGCCAGCCGCGCAGAAAGATGCCGTTGTCTTCCAGCATCATGTTGTAACATCCGATTTCATCAAAATCGCACACGGCAGGTGGCGTAAAATGGTAAGTGTAAATAAAATCGTACAAAAGCTTTAAGGCGCGTCTGGCTGCCGGGGTATTCAAACGTACTTGCGGGCCGCTAAACATTTCTTGAATGTCACGCGGTGAAAGAAGCTCGTAAAACACGCACATCAAACCTTCGAAATTATTGGCCGAAAATAAAAAAATCGGGCGATCGGTGGGCTGAAAGCGTTTGCCAATGGTGATGAATTGGGACCAGCTCAATCCTTTTTCCAGTTGTTTTAAAAGAATTGTCGAATCCGGGAAGGAACGCAGCGCTTCTTCATTGAAATACAGCAATCCCACGTCCAGATAAAACGGAACGGTAATGAGCCGTTTTTTGTAGTAGCAGGTTCTCAGGGCCTGAGGAATAAACTTCTCCAGCTCTGCAGATGTGTAATACGGTGCCAGCGAAGCGCCCCATTTGGCAAATCGTGGCGTCCAAATAATATCCACGGTAAACACATCGATGCGCTCGCTTTTACTACGCAGAGAGCGGGCCAGAATTTCTTTGCGTTCGTTGGTAGAAAACTTAAAAAAAGGCAAATTAACAGCTTCTACATGAATTTTTCCCTGAAATTCCCGGTTGAATTTATCGATGAGAAATTGGTGGGTGTCGGAAATATTGTCCACAAAATAGAGTTTTACCACCTCCGACTTTTTAGCAGGAAAACGCGTAAAAAGCAAGAAGTAAAAAATCAAAAAACTTATTCCGATTAAAAAGGCGCTAATCCAGGCAACCTTTTTGACGTACTGAGTGTCCATCATTTTCCGGTATTTTGCTGTTTGAATTAAAAATATCATTTATTTAGGTGTTTTGCAAAAGATTAAAGCAGGAATTAAATCTCCGTATTTCACGTTTTACCTTTTAAACACCGGAAAGGAACTCCCGTGAATTATTCTCATTTCAAAACACGAAGCAAATTGCTTTTGATTTTAAGCAGCCTTATTTTGAGCGGGCTGTTGTTTATGGCGCTAAGCCCGAATGCAAAAAAAGTAAAAAAGGAGAAAAAAGTGCACACCACAACCGAAGTTGCCACATTGGGCGGCGGATGCTTTTGGTGCCTGGAGGCCATTTACAAACGGGTAAAAGGTGTCACACAGGTTAGCCCCGGTTATTCCGGAGGAACGGTGGCCAATCCCACCTACGAGCAAGTGTCATCCGGCACAACCGGCCACGCCGAAGTTGTGCAGGTGCAATTTGATCCTGACATCATCACCTACGAAGAGATTCTCGATATTTTCTGGCAAATTCATGATCCTACCCAACTCAATCGTCAGGGTAACGATGTAGGCACGCAATACCGTTCGGTTATTTTTTACCACACCCCCG
>Ga0256914_1002153_pt1 | contig 16718 bp, 12 predicted proteins | sample HulkmetaG_FD_191571 | JGI IMG/M metagenome (GOLD analysis project Ga0256914, IMG submission 191571) | Hydrothermal chimney microbial communities from Main Endeavour vent field at the Juan de Fuca Ridge, Pacific Ocean - Hulk | ecosystem: Environmental > Aquatic > Marine > Hydrothermal vents ... | reverse complement strand
AATTTAACGTTATAGGAGCCGTCGGCATCATAAACATGGCTGATGGTATCCTGGGTAATCCAGTTTGTATCAAAAACGCCGTCGCCGTCAAAATCCCAGCGGTACTGCAGGCTGTGGCCGTCTTCATAATCGTTACTGGCCGAGGCGTCAAAATGATATATTCTGTAATTAGTATTGTCTCTTGTTGCTGTAAATTCCGCCTGCGGCCGGGTGTTGACAAAGATTTCTTTCGTTGTTTCCACTGTCCAACCTGCTCCGTCTTTCAATTGCATTTTAACCGTTTTATCCCCGCCGCCAATTTGAAATTGGTAATTCGTCATTTGTAAGTTGTGCCATTCCGTATCAAATTTGCCGTCATTCTCATAGTCATAACGCACGCGTAAATCGCCTGCCGGAGCGATATTATCTCGGCTCCCGGTCGGATCAAACTGAAACGTTGTCTCGTTGGTAATTCCGCTGGTGGGTGTAATGGTTAAGGCGGCTGTAGGCGGGGTAGTATCAAGAATAATCTCATCTTTTAAAACCGCTGATTCAATCTCAAAATCATTTTTAAATCTGGCGTAAACCTTCTTCGTACCATCTCCGGTAGATAATTGAAAAGTGGGCGTTGCCGAATAGGGCTGCCAATCAATACCCGTAAAGGTAGAATCCTCGCTTAACTTCATTCTTAAATTACTGCCTGTGGCTGAAAGATTTAAAGACACCTGACACGCGGTTGTATATTGGGCGTTGTTGGCAATCGTAAGCGATGGATTCATCGGTTGGGGTTCAATGGTATCAAAAACTAACTGCGATTCAATCTCAAAATCATTTTTAAATTTGGCGTAAACCTTTTTCGTACCATCTCCGGTAGATAATTGAAAAGTAGGCGTTGCCGAATAGGGCTGCCAATCAATACCCGTAAAGGTAGAATCCTCGCTTAACTTCATTCTTAAATTACTGCCTGTGGCTGAAAGATTTAAAGACACCTGACGCGTGCTGGTATATTGGGCGTCGTTGGCAATTGTAATCGACGGATTCATCGGTTGGGGTGAAATATCATCCGAATATACTCTGGATATTAATCCCGATGCGTTTTTGAATTTTGCATACACCGTAAAGGGCCCGTTTCCGGTAGGCAACGTCCAGGATTTTGTGGTCACATAATTTTCCCAATTGGCTCCGCTAAAATCGGCCTTATTGGAAATCATCATTTGATCCGCGTTTTCAGAAAACAAGTTTAAGGTTACTGCTCGGGTAGAAGTATATTGCGCGTCATTGTTTATTTTTATGCCTGAATTCAAGCGCAAAAATATTTTATCAGAGACAGGATTAGTTTCCATTTCAAAATCATTTTTGAATTTGGCATAGACTTTTGCTGTATAATTATTCGCTTTTGAAAAATCCAAATGCCAGGGTTTTGTTTTGGTGTAATTTTCCCATTGACATTCAGCAAAAGTGTTATCATTACTAATCATCATTTTTTTTGCAAATTTTGCTTCAATATGTAATGTAACATCTAAAGTATTAATCGTATCCGTATTGGAAATGGTAATTGAGTAATCTGTTACGGGTTGCGGTTTAATGGTAGCTGAAACGGGTTGAGATTCCTTACCGTTGTCGTATTTTACCTTTAAATAAACCGCTTTTTCTCCATCGCCGGTTGGTAACTCCCATGTTTTGCCGTTAGTGTAAGCTTCCCACTGCGCGCCGGAAAAATCGGCCTGGTTGCTAAGCATCATTTGTTTGGCCGTGGCGGCTAATATGGTGAGCCGCACCAGGCGGGTAAGTGTGTATTGGGCGCCGCCGTTTATGACCAGCACAGGTTGAGTTTTAATATTCACCGGCGCCACATTGGTGCGCGAGCTTTCCTGGCCATTCTGTTCGGCCGTAACCAGATACCAGTAACTATGGCCGTTTACCACACTGGTATCCGTATAACTGTTTATCCTAATCGGCACGCTTTTAATTTTAATATATCCGGATTTCTCATGCTCGCTGCGGTAAATATTGAATCTGCTTAAATTTTTAAATGACGGTTTGGTCCATTGCAGTAAAATCCCTCCATTGGCTATTTTGGCTGTTAACTTAAAAGGATTACCCTTTGTTTGCGGATTTCCCAGATCAAACGGATTGGTATATTGGGGCGCGGTAGGCTTTTCCCCACAAGCCAATAAAAAGATAAAAACACTCCATAAAAGAACTATCTTTTTCATTGTTTATTCCTTTAATTTAGAAGTTCAATGTTAATCCAACGCTTAAACTTTTCCCGTTTAAGTTCGCATTATATTGAACGTTTTTCTCCCATTTGGGCGGAAAAATAAAAATATCCGCTAAATTCCATAGATATATCGTGCCGGTTAAGGCATAAAAGATATTCCGTAATTTAAATTTCGATTCCACCGTATCATAATCTTCTCGCATTTTGGCTTTAGCGAATTCTATATCCGAAAGAGTAATGGCCTTATTATATTCAGCCACACTTTGTTTATAGTTATGTACCGCATGGTTATACGCTATGTTGGCTAAAACAGAACCAAGGCCAAGGCCTAAAAAAGTAAAACGATATAAATTGGGGGTTATTGATTTTTGCTGAAAATCCTGTCCCCAACCCGGAGATACAGCAGAGCGAATAAACGCGTCCCATCGTGTTTTCTTTTTAATGAATCCGTCGATGGCGGTTAATTTATTATGCTTAATGACGAATTTACCGGATTTATCAAAATACCCCGGTTTGGAGATGGAATAGGTATATGAACCAATGGGCAAATGAATTTTCTTTTTACCCACCTTTATTTTTAATTTATCATTTAAAAGGAACTTAGAGTCTGGCACAAAATTTAACACCTTTAAATCGCCGTGGAAATAGACTAATTTTGTATTAATGGCAATAATTTCACCCTCTTTGGGCGTAATTGTCTTTTCCCATGTTTCATAAAGCGGTTTCGTAATTTGAATACGATAGGATATAAACGGTTTAAGATACCGCCTTGAGTTGTTTTGGAATTTAACCCTATTGATTAAAATAGATGCGTCATGCGGTTCAACATTAAGATTCAAAATAGCCAATCGTACTAAACGCGCATTAATATTGGTTATTTCTCGGGCAGAAACAGTAATATTTTTTGTGAAATCAATGCACCCCACCTTTTTTACAACCACATAATGCGGCCCCACTTCTAAAGGAATCTTTTTCAAAGGAGTGCTTCCAAAATCTTTTTTATCAATCAAAATCCTGGCGTTGGATTGGTTCGATAGAATGTTAATTAACCCCACCTTATTTTTCAGGGAAAACTCTATTTTGGTGTTCTTTCCAATTCGTATATAGGCATCTTGTTTCAAAATTACATTTTGTTCTTGGGGATTGTTTAAAGTGTAAACAGCCTTTACCTTATGAGAACCAGCCATAATGGGAAAAGTAAAGGGTGGCGGTTCATTTACGAAGTTACCGTCAATATAAATGGCGCAATCTTTGGCATATTTCATATCAGGAATTACGGTAATTTTCCCTAATTTTTCATTTATATCAAATCTGACAATGGTAATTTTATTTTCCCTTACGCGTATTATTTTTTGAATAACAACATCTTGCTCAAAAGGTTGGGTTAAATGGAAAACAGCCATAACGTTATGTCTACCGGCGCCGGCTTCCCCGGTAAAAGGCGGCTTTTCATTAACCTTTACACTATCAAAGTAAATCATACAATCCCCCGGATTCGTAAAAACGGTAATTTTCCCTTTGGACTGCTTTAATTGTTTTTCTTCATGGGGATTTACTTTAAGGCCGGATATTCTTTTTAAGACAATTTGTTTTTTGATAACTTCACCGGCCCTAATCGCAATAGTGACCGTTTTTTCTTCATAATTTTTATAGTAAAGATTAACCTTATGTTCCCCGGCGCTCAGGGTAAGGGTATTACTGGGCGTATTCCCCACATATTTTCCGTCAATTCTAATTTCCGCATTGGTTGGTATGGAAGTAAGAATAAGATAGCCAACCTCCTGAGCAGTACTATTTGTTGCAATGAAAAAAATCAATAGCCCGATATAAAGAATTAAATGTTTTTTCACTTTTAAAGGCTCCTGATCTTTGTTTAATTTTATTAGAACTATTTCTGCTTCAAATATTTTTCATTTAAAATTATTCTATTCTTTCAAATAGAATAGCCCCCTAATCTCAAAATTGTTAATAATATATTTGAGCCTCCACCTATTAGTCTAATTACGGACGCAATCTAAAAACATCAAGTAACTTTTTCATTTTATTATAATTAATCAGACTAACAAACTTCTTTTCTTTTTACTTTTTTGAACAAAGCTTTCAAGAAAGTTCCGCATTTAGTGTCCCAAAAGCAAAGAACGGCTTGGGCCTAGAGATTAATTAGCACGCTTGATAAATTTCCAAAATTCCCCAAAAACCGAACGCGTGATAATTTCCCTACAGACCGTTGTTAGCACAAGTGACAAAAGTTGATGCACTGATTATTGTGCATATTAAAAATCAAAACAAAAAACTTAATTTTAATAATGAACTCAACTAAACTGACTTTAGAAGAATCCATTGAATTAAGTATAGTTAATAAATTTTATTCCTTCTCGATGCGTTCCATTATTACGTAATAGCCATCAGCCGTAGTATATAGGAATAAAGTAACTATTAACAAAAGTATCCTTAAAATAGATAGTAAAAGATTACCGCTGGAAGAAGGAATAATTTGTATTACTCTCCATCCGTTTGCATTTTCTTTTTTTATTCTACTATTTAAAGCATTATTTGGTCTAACACCGATTAATCCAATAATGCCCCCAACCAAAGTGACATTAACAACTTTATTTAACTGAACAGTGCCTTTAGTGGATACATTGCTATCTATAGAAGAATCTTCATCATCTTTACTAATTAAAATTTTTATTCCAAAACCGATAAGTACTATCGCAATAATGTGAATTATAAAGAAAGAATAAAGATAATAATATATCATATAAAGCCCAATTGATCGTAGAATAAAAGGAATAATGAAAAATGATAAAATTCCGCCTATAATAAATGCGATTCCTTTTTTCTGATTATCACTCATAACGTTCCCTTTCTTGGTTAAATAGTGCTTTCAATGTCCTTGCTAGTTAACTTCTGACACTCCTAATACATATAAACTATCAATCCATAAAAATGATTTAATTTCTATAATCCAATGGCATTAATTAGTATCATTTTCATAAGCTTTTTTAAAGACTATATGGTAAACATTGCTTAAAAAACAAATGAATTCTGCTTCTAATACAAAAAGCCATGAAGCTACAACGGTAATAATAACCATGGTGATCGGAGCAAAAATTGAATAAACAAAGCCAAAAACGAATAAAGAATTTAACGCACCTAATGAACGTGCAGTAAATAAGATAAAGAAGAAATCCAATATCAAATAAATTAATCCGATTATCACGATCAAAAGACCAATCCAGCGAAATATTAACGAAGTGCTATTCGTGGCAAAGTAAATTTCATGGGTTGACTTTTTGGGTAGCCCACTTCTTTTAATAATCGTGAAATACCGGATCAAAACAAACCACATCATAATTGATGTAATGGCCAAGAGTAAAGTCGCATACCATCTATTGTAGAAATACTTTCTTACTTCTTTTCTTTCAGAGGAAATCCTTTTGTCAATTTGTTTTTCTATTGTTGAACGTGTTTCATCAAGCATTCTCTTATCTTGATCAACAATTTGTTCAAATTTTTTTTCCTCATTTTCAAAATTAAATTGTTTTATTTTTGATTTATCAACACTTGTTTTTTCAAAAATATCATCATCGATTACAGGTTTTAATTCCTCCGATGAGTATGTATATTCAAAATTACTAAAGCGATGGAAACGTGCAAAAGGCCCAGCGACAAAAGAAAAAGTCACCCATTCTGAACTAATCGGGAAAAATACCTTTCCATATAATCGAGCCTTTTTAGCAAAATTGAGTAAACGATCGCAATCATTTATTTTTTCTTTGTATCTATCTATTTCATAATAAGCAGAATAATCTCTATATTGAGTATTTCTTATAGAATCAATTTTTGCCTGAAAGAAATTAACAAGTTGTTGATGTTTGTATAAAATCGAAGTAATAGCTAAAGACTTATCTATTGTTTCAAAAATTACGTATTTGTCTTGAAATTCTTTCTCAATTTTCTGGAAGATATTATTAATGGAGCTTCTGCTTATTTTCTCCTTATCAAACTCATTTAAAATTAATTGTTGAAAATAGGTTCTATCCAAAAACTGAAAATTCTTTACCTTTTCGAAATAATCAGATGCGGATTGGTATTTTTTTTCCGGAAAAGTTGGAAGTCTATCTTTGGGCCACGGTACTTTTACTATACCGTAAAAATACCCCCAAATTAAAATAAGCATGGCTAAAGCCAAAATTATTAATATCGAATTCTTTAATGTCCCATTTTTAATATGGGATTTTACATTGTTTGTAATCGTATCCAGATTTTTGAGATTTTCTTTTTCCATTTTAAGCCCCTCCTCAAAATTTTGAATAACTTGATTTTAAAAAGTACAATTCATTTTACAAACATATCTCACTTTTGGATCTTAATCCTTGCCAATACGAAAAAAATATTTCTTTTAATATCCACCCAACGAGCTATGAATTTTATATTGTGTAATACAGTAGACGTTTCTTCAGATGTAATCGCCTGACCCTCTCGGTCGTTTTTCTTTTGTAGCTGCTTAATTGTTAAATTCCCTTGCCTGGCTAAATCGATACGCGCTCTTTTTTCTGCGTTCAACCATGAAGATGTCTCATAATAATAACCCGGTGATTCGCCCAAAGCATACAAAAAATCAGGGCTGCTCGGAATATTAGTAATCCATTTGGGTGCCTTTTTATTTTTAAGATTTATTATTCTTTTATCCTGAGGAGCTATTGAACAATTTTTTTCTCCCAATAGAACAATAGCTATCCGCCCATTTGTAAAAAAATCCTTTTTTTCTAATTTATTTACGCACGTTTGAGTTTTTGCTGAATCAAAATAAGTATCTACTTGTGCCCATAATATAAATTTACCCCCTTCTGTTGACCAAAAGGCTTCTTCTCCATTTACAATTAATCTTTTATTTTTGGACCAGTTTATCCTGCCGTTTTTTAAAGCATCTGTTAAAATGGAATCTCGGTAAAAACGTATATTCGCATAACCAATGGCTACTTCCGAACAATGAATCTTACCCGTATTTAAAAACCAATACGGGTACGATTGCGGAAAAGCTATACCTATTGCGAAAAAAATGAAAAGAATATTTTTCATTTTTGATTTTGATCCAATTTTTGAACTTCTTTGTCTAATTCATCATACCCCTTTGATGCTCTATACCGATCATAAAGAATTTTGTCTTTTCGGATTTGTTCAACTAAGGCTTTATTGGCGGCACCAAGAGGGTATTCCAATAATACATAAGCCTGATATCCGTTTTCTTTTTCACATACTTGTCTTTTGATTACTCTGCTCCCTGTTAATGTTGTGCTTGCTATAATTTTGATAACCGATGAAAAATGCTGACTAACTTCCGGATTATTTAAATTTCCTACTTCTTCATTGAATTTTTTTTCCAACGTTTTTACATGGGCTTCTACCTGTTTAGCTATTTCTGCTCTTGCAGAGGCGGTAGCCTTGTCTAATGCTAATTGAAGGTCCTGAGACTTATCGGTTTTTGCTGCATAAAAATAATTCGGATCTTTGGGAACGTTCAAGAACCATTCCGGTATGCAGCCCTCTTTGCTCAGATTTTTACTTGGCCCTGCGCAGGCCACAAACAGTAAAGTGGCAAATACGAATGATAGTTTGACTAATGGTTTCATGTGTTAATTCCTTTATTTATGATTTTTAGTGTCAAAAGTTTCTTTTATTATAATGCCATAATTTTTTGTTATTCCGTAAATAACCTTCAACTTTGTTGAATAGGTAAATCTAATCTGTTTATTATATTGACGTGATACTTGAATTTTAAAATGGCGCATAGTTTAAAGTAAAACTTTTGTCGATTTTTTTCATACTTACAATCTCATTTAAAAATATCAGTTAATTCTCTTTATTAAAAAATAAAGAAAAGCAATAAAAGAAGCAGATGATATCCATGCAGCTCTAAATTTTCCATAAGGAACCTTACTTTTAAATCTATAGAAATAAAATAGGCCAATTAATAAAAAAAATAGAGCAAAAAGAAAATTATTCATCATACATCAGAATCCTCTTTTGTTTTACTTAATGTTTTCATCCCTTTAGTTAAATCATACAAGTCTCCATACACTGAGCAAACCAATGCTCCAAAGACACCTATAATTTCAAAATATGTCCTGTTAATCCTTAAATTACTACTGTTGCATATATAATTTGGTATTTTGATAAATATTCTATATAATCGTTTTGTGCAATTCTGTTCCTGATACAAATTGCATAAATTCATTCTTTGGAAAAAATTGTAGAATTTGACTAAAAATTCTCATAACTTTATTCATCAGACAGGCCGCTTTTTTATTTTTTGTGCGCCAAATACCAAATAAATTAAAAAAATCGATGACTATTTTTTACTTTTATTATTTTGGACAAGTATGAGCCAGCTACCCTGTCAACAAAACTTCAGATTATTTGACTGGTTAGATTCAAAAATCTTTAAGAATACAAACCTGATCGCTACAAGACAAATAGTCATTTCACCGAATGGATACAAAAGAGAGTAATAAAAGATATTATCTTTTATTACTCTCTTCACATTTGGTTCTGATCTATGCGGTTATAATCTTAAAGCCATATTTATTAAAAATCATGCTTTATTTGTATTTCCGATGAACATATAAAATACTATTTTACTAATATCATCTTCCTTACTTGTTGAAATTCCCCTGCTTGAATGCGGTATAAGTAAACTCCGCTTGCCAAATTATTTGCATAAAAATCGACATTATGTACCCCGGCTGGCAATATTTTATTTAATAGCGTTTTTACTAGCTTACCTTGAATGTTGTATATCTCAATTTTCACATTCGTTTGAACTGGAATCTCAAAACCAATATGAGTAGTCGGATTGAATGGATTAGGATAGTTTTGATTTAATTTATACTCTTGTGGAATTGTCAATGTAACCTGATGTTCAATTGGAGTAATTCCTTGATTTTCTATTGCAGTTATAATTTGATTTGCTTTAATGTTAGAATAAACATCCACTATACCAGATGGCCATTCAACTTTTAAAGAATCAATTATCGATGCATCGCCTAAACCAAAATGAGCAATCAGATCATTTTGAGAACGGAAACTTGCTTGAGAAGCAATTTGTCGAAGTTGCCATACCGGATTTCCATGAATAGTTGCTTTAACTCGTATTTTTGCACCAATACCAGAACGATTTGATACCTTACCATTAAGTTTCAATTCTAGCCAATTGTTATTGTTGCCATTATTATGATATAATCGATTTTTTTCTCCATTCCATACCGAGATAAATAAATCTAAGAAACCGTCATTATCATAATCCCCCCAGCAAGCTGCATCAAAATCCAATCCATCATTATTAAGAAATGGTTCTTTTTTTATTTTAGTAAATGTACCATCTCCGTTATTATGATATAAAAAAGGTGGCGTTGAATTTCTGTTAACCACAAATAAATCCAACCAACCATCGTTATCATAGTCTATCCAACTCGGCACATAAGAATAGCCACCATCATTTACGGTAATTCCTTCCGTAATTTTTGTAAAAGTACCATCCCCATTGTTTTTGTATAAATAATTATTTACATTATAACTACCCGAACCATTGCAAACAAAAAGATCAAAATCACCATCGTTGTCGTAATCGCCCCAACTAGCTCCTGTAGTCCAATTGTATTCTGAAAAAATATTATCTTGGACAAACTTTTCAAACTCTCCATTTCCATTATTTAAATATAATCCATTTCTATCATTTTGATTTGAAATAAATATATCTAAATCACCATCATTATCGTAATCTGCGGCAACTGATCCAAATGTTAAGGTATTATCATTGACAATTCCATAACCAGTGATTTTATTAAAATTACCATTATTATCGGCAAAATATAAATGGCTAGAAAAACCATAAGCGCCCACAAACAAATCAACTATCCCATCATTGTTAAAATCTCCACAGCTTATCCCGCCTTCACTTTGGAATGTATCTGTACCAATTATTCCGTTAGTTATTCTTTCAAAAGTGCCATCTCCATTATTTTTATAAAAGTAATTTGCCTTATTTTTAATAGTTGCAAAATATACATCTAAATCACCATCATTATCATAATCTGCCCAAGCCGATCCAACTGCAATTATTCCATCATGTTTTAAAAACGCGTCATCAATCATTTTTGAAAATGTACCATCACCATTATTTTTATATAGTAAATTCTCATCATTACAAAGTACAAACAAATCCTGCCAGCCATCATTATTATAATCCACCCAGGTACATCCATTAGACATACTTGAATCGTTAACGATATTCCCTACCATAATTCGAGTAAATTGTAATGATTTTTCAATACCATTTACTTCTACGGAATTTAAACATGCGACCTTATTATACCAACTCGATGGCGCCGTTAAGGTGTTTACGGTAATTCTGACCCCTTTAGCTTTTACCGGAGAAAATTCAAAAAACAAATCCGGCGTGGTCTTATTTATTGAATATAATTGCTTCCAAGTATATCCATCATAATACTCAATTATGCCAGTATTGATATATGCATTATCTTTCTCATCAATATAAATTTTATTTATGTTATATTCTTTGTCAAAATATATCCACATCTGTTGGGGAGAGTTACTTTGTAAACCAGCCCAATACGTTGTGCTATCTCCATCTATCGCCAATGTAGCATCTTGATCTGTACCATAATCGGAAAATGAACCGTTATCTTCCGCTGTTGCCCCCAAACTTAACAAGGCAATGTTATTTTCAATAATATTTGACGTGCTTTCAATACCATTTACTTCTACGGAATTTAAACATGCGACCTTATTATACCAACTCGATGGCGCCGTTAAGGTGTTTACGGTAATTCTGACCCCTTTAGCTTTTACCGGAGAAAATTCAAAAAACAAATCCGGCGTGGTCTTATTTATTGAATATAATTGCTTCCAAGTATATCCATCATAATACTCAATTATGCCAGTATTGATATATGCATTATCTTTCTCATCAATATAAATTTTATTTATGTTATATTCTTTGTCAAAATATATCCACATCTGTTGGGGAGAGTTACTTTGTAAACCAGCCCAATACGTTGTGCTATCTCCATCTATCGCCAATGTAGCATCTTGATCTGTACCATAATCGGAAAATGAACCGTTATCTTCCGCTGTTGCCCCCAAACTTAACAAGGCAATGTTATTATTGATTTCTGTCTGCGCTTTTGAAATACTAAACAAAAAAAACATTGCAAAAATGAACACTAAAAATTTCTTCATGACTACTCCTCCTACTGATTATTAGTTTTACATAATGAATTTCACTAAAAATAAGAACAAATTATATGCCATAACCAAATATTAAAGGATTCTCTTGGTCGAGCTTAAATACGTTGCATTTTCTGCAACACTTCCTCGTGCGATATGTTGAATTTTTTGCAACGTTTTCCGTTTTATCGCTTGCAATTTATCCCATAATCGCATATCTTTTAGACGGATTTATATTAACCCCCATTAAAATAATTTTTAATGATGGCATTTTTACCATGGATAGGTTGGTTCGTTTTAAAATCAAATCATTAAAACAACTTTATCTGCTGTTTTTTATTATCTCTTTGGTTATAGCCCTAATGGTTTTTCTTATTATTTTAAATTTAACTACGCCCTACAAATTGCATTTAATCGATAAAATCTCTATTAAAAATGAAGGCTTTGTTCTTTATCACGATTTTAATTTGGATGGTTTTAGCGAAAAAGTGCAAATCGTAAACAAGAAAAACAAAAATGAATATTACCTTCTTTTTTCCCCTTATTCTCAAGACATCGATAATAAAGTTATAGATCAATTTACTTTTCAGGAGCCATTAAATCCCAAATGGATATTCTTTGGCGATTATACAAGGGACGGATACGATGAAACGATTGTATTTACACAAAAAGGTGACTCTCTTTTTCTTTCCGTTATCGATATAAACCTTAAAAAATGGATATTAAAACCTCAGTACATTTTAAGCGTGCATAAGCCTAATCCCTACAAACTATGGGACATTAAAGAAATATTTTGCCTTTTATTGGATGTGAATAATGACTGGAAACCTGAAATAGTTTTTGCCATTCATTCCGGTTTTTCACAACACCCCCGTGGAGTATTTATCTTTGATATTGGCAGACGTCGGATAATCAATCAAATTAAATTCGATGCAGGACTTAATAATTTAATCATTTATGATTTAACCGGAGATCAAAAACCGGAAATAATTGTAGCCGGTCATGCTACCGGAAACATTCATAAAAAGTCTAAATACACAGATTTCAAAACATGGTTATTTGTTTTAGATCAACAATTGAATTTTGTCTTTACGCCCCAAAGTTTTGGAGAATATCCTTCCAATTTATATTGTCAACCGATCGAAATTAATGGCCAGCATAATTTATTGCTTACTTATAGTTATGCTGGTGATAAAGCGTTACCTGATTTTATTTATTTAATGGATGCTGATGGAAAAATTATTCACAAGCAAGCGTTAAAAAACCTAGATTTAAAACTATCTTTTGTCGATCAGGAAAACCAGAAACCTGTTATTTTTACTTATGATGCGAATGGCAAAATTATCAAATTTGGTTGCGATTTGGAAATTATGCAAAAAGTTGATCTCCAAAAAAGGAATATGGCAATACTGGGATTAGATGATTTAAACGGAGATAGAAAAAACGAATTTATTTGTTTATCATCAGATGAATTATTTATTCTAAATAAAAAATTAAAAAAGATCGCCCGATTTCCCCAAAATTTTGAAAATTTTAATTTTTGTTTTTTCTCAAAAAGACATACTGGGCCTATGGCGCCCATTGAATTTGTGGTTCATAATTCGAACTACTCCTATCTTTTTTCTTTAAGAAAAAATAATATGTATGCATTGTTACCATTTATTTTTATTGGAATTAACGGTTTATTATTTTTTTTATTATTACTCTTTCATCGCATTATGACTATTCTGAATATTTATATTACTTTCTTTCTTTTTTCCTTACGTAAATCCAATCAGGGAATCATGCTTCTGGATCATAAGGGAAAAATTTTTTATTTTAATGCCCGCATGCAAAGGTTAGTACACCCTTCTGTACCCATTTTAAGGAAGCTGCATTTTACAGAACTTTTTAACAAGCAGCCATCCGTTCTGGGATGTTTTCAGAAAGTATTTGAATTACAAAAATCTTATGAATGCAGTCTTAACATTCATGATTCAAACAGACATTTTCAAGGCGAAATGGTTCTTACCCCCTTTGTTTCACCTTTTGGTTTTGTTTATGCATATTTAGTTGAAGTTTCCGATCACACCCAACCGATTCTAAATGATCGTTTAAAAGTATGGAGTCGCTCTGTGCAAAAGATGGCGCATGATATTAAACAACCGCTTTCTTCAATAAGCTTAAATCTTAAAGCATTACAAATGCGACTGGAAGATATTGGAATTTCCGATAATGAAGGAATTCGCGACGATATTCACGTAATGCAAACGGAAATGGAAAAAGTTCGTCAGATAACTAATAACTTTTTGAAATTTGTTAATCTGGAAACGCCCAAATTCCAATGGATCGATCTTCATGAAACGATTCAGCAAAGCCTAAACCGGTTCAAACCGTTACTCAATGGAAATTTACAATGTGATTTCGAATTTGATCCAGATATTTCTTCTATTTGGGCAGATCCCCGGCAACTGGAGATTGTATTACACATAATCATAGAAAATGCCATTGATGCCATGAAAGGCAAAGGACAAATCCGAATTAGCACTAATTTAATAGAAGATTTAGAAAATTTTGATAAACAATTTATTCAAATTGAAATTGCAGATAGTGGACCTGGTATCAAGAAATCTATTAAGAATAATATTTTTGAACCTTTTTTTACGACTAAGATAGATGGAACTGGCATGGGGCTTGCAATTGCAAAAAAGATCATAGAAGACCATGGTGGAAATATTAAAATTTATTCAAAAGAAAAAATCGGAACAATTGTTAGAATTATACTTCCGCAAGTAGATTCTTAATCCCATAAGGAAAATAGTTATGTCATACAGAATTTTAATTATTGATGATGATGAGAATGTGCTCAAATCTCTAAAAAAAATACTTAAACTAAAAAATTATTTAGTTGACACCATTGCTAATCCTGTCCAAGTTGAAAAATTATTAGAAACTTACCATTATCATTCTATTTTATTGGATGTAAAAATGCCTGGCATCAACGGTCTTGATCTGTTAAAACGGATCATACAAAAATCGATTATAACACCGGTGATTATGGTTTCTGGACAGAGTAGCATTGAAGTGGCCATGCAGGCAATAAAAGAAGGGGCGTATGATTTTATTGAAAAACCCATTGACCCAGAAAGACTTTTAGTAGCTTTGAAAAATGCTTTACAACACCATGAACTTGTAGAAACAAAAAAAAACATTTATCAGGAATTATTTGAAAATTTCAAAATGATTGGTAAAAGTTCAGCATTGCAAGAAATTTATGATACGATTAAGAAAATTGCCAATACAAATGCAAAAGTTTTAATTTCCGGTGAAAGTGGTACAGGTAAAGAATTAGTTGCCTGGGCTATACACCACAATAGTAAGCGTCAAGGGAAACCTTATATTAGTATCAATTGCGCTGCAATACCAAGGGATTTGTTAGAGAGCGAACTGTTCGGTTATGTGAAAGGTGCTTTTTCTGGGGCTGTTTCAAATCATAAAGGAAAATTTTTAGAGGCAGACAGAGGGACGCTATTTCTGGATGAAATTGGAGATATGGATATTCATCTCCAGGCAAAACTATTACGCGTATTGGAAGAAAATGAAGTAAATAGAGTTGGTGACAACTTTCCTAAAAAAATAGATGTTCGTATTATAGCTGCTACAAATCAAAATATTGAAGAATTGGTCAGAATCGGTAAATTCAGAGAGGACCTATTCCACCGCATTAATGTTGTTCGCATTCATGTTCCTCCTCTCAGGGAAAGAAAAGAAGATATTCTGCCCTTAGCTTATCATTTTTTAAAACAATTCAGGGAATCATACAATCGCCAAATTTTAAAAATTAACCGCCGAGCCGAGTCATTTCTACTAAATCACAACTGGCCCGGGAATGTACGAGAACTTAGAAATGTTATGGAAAAACTGATTATCTTTACCACTGGAAATGAGATAAATATCGAAGATATTCACAAAATAATGAACACAAATTATTTTAATCCTACCAGCAATGCACTGACATTTGAAAATGATATTGTAAACTTAAAAACGGCACATGAAATATTTGAAAAAAACTATATTTTACAGGTTCTTGAAAAAACGAACTGGAGCAAAAATAACACGGCCCAAATATTAGGAATCGATCGCACGAATTTGTTCAAAAAGATGAAAAAACACGGAATAATCTAATAATTCAAATAATAAAAGGATAACTTTGAATCCCTTTTGGAAGATTATCGTATTTTAACTTATTAATAAATAACGGCTTTTAACGATTTTACGAAAATTCTCTTAATTCCGATATAAATCAAACTCTTATTTTTAAAATTGTATATACATAAGAACAAGTACTCTCAACAAATTAATTAAAAATAGGCAACAATTTAATTTTTTTGTCCGAATTGTTTTTTATTGTATTTCAAAGAAATTGTTCTTATTATTTACTGTATGTTTTGATTTTTTGTTAAATTAACCATGCGAAAAATTTTTTTTAACCTAAGATTATTCTTTTCCTATTTTTTGCTTTAAGCGGCATTTTGTGATTACCAGCCTTCAAACAGTAATGTTAGTAAACCGTCGCCCATCCCAATCAAATTCGGAGTCGAAGTGCCTAAAGATACCCATATTCCCTGAAACAAAGCTTCTATTCATTATTATCGCTCTCCCACATTCCAATACTCCCCTTATCCGTTTTTTACCCGGACAACGAACGTTTCAACTTTTCGATTTTGGCTACCTCTTTAAGATAGCGATTGCGGATTTTAAAGGGAAAAACGCATTCTAAAATTGCCTTTTAAAATGATTACGTCAATCCACAACGGCCGGGCTTGTGCAGCGGAATGAGTGCGGAATCGATTTTTAAATTCTGTTTCCCTGAAAAAATTGTCAGTTCGAATAAAGCGCTATATTCTTACCGAAACAATTGCTAACAAAAAAAGGCTTATGATCCGCTTCATAAGCCTTTATCTTTTTTAGTGCCGAGGGCGGGACTTGAACCCGCACGGCTCAAAAGAGCCAAGGGATTTTAAGTCCCTTGTGTCTGCCAGTTCCACCACCTCGGCACAAAAGAGCATTTTTTTGAGGCGACGGCCGGATTCGAACCGGCGAATAGAGATTTTGCAGACCTCCCCCTTAGCCACTTGGGTACGTCGCCTAAAAATATTCTCCAAACACTTTCAAGTAAAAAAGAGCGAGAGACGGGACTCGAACCCGCGACCCCAACCTTGGTCCCGACTCGTCGGGATGCTCTACCAACTGAGCGTAAAAACATAAATCCTGCAAAAATCATTTG
>Ga0256914_1002152_pt1 | contig 16721 bp, 8 predicted proteins | sample HulkmetaG_FD_191571 | JGI IMG/M metagenome (GOLD analysis project Ga0256914, IMG submission 191571) | Hydrothermal chimney microbial communities from Main Endeavour vent field at the Juan de Fuca Ridge, Pacific Ocean - Hulk | ecosystem: Environmental > Aquatic > Marine > Hydrothermal vents ... | reverse complement strand
CGTGACGAGGACGCCCGGGGAGTGGCTCCACCCCGAACCACACACCAAACCACGAACACCCACACTTCCCCAGACGTCGGGGAATCCTGTTCTCCGAACAGGCTTCCCCGCCGGCAGGGGCTGACGAATATTTCTTTCGTACGTCAGCCCCCGCCGGCCGAGCCACGGTCGAAGACCCCTTCTCCCCCCTTCGTCAGCCCCGGCCGGCCAAGTTACGGTCGAAGACCGTGACGAGGACGCCCGGGGAGTGGCTCCACCCTCCAAAGCGCCACCCCCCCGCCCCCCTCAGGCCGTGACGTCCCGGAATGCCCGGAGAAAGGTCTCGGCCTCTTCCTCTCCAGCCGTCAAGGGAGGAAGGAGACGGAGGACCTCGGCCTGGATGGCCGAACCGGTGATCACCGAGTGCTTCTCCAGGAGGGCATCCCTTACAGGCTTGGCCGGCCCGTCCAGGACGATCCCGAGCAGGAGGCCTTCCCCCCGGACCTCACGGACGTGCTCCCGGGAGGAAAGCTCTTCCGCCAGGAAAGCTCCGAGCCTGCCTGCCCGTTCGGCCAACCCCTCCTCCTCGAGGACTTCCAGGGTGGCCGCCCCGGCTGCACAGGGAAGGGGGCCTCCGCCGAAGGTGGAACCCAGGTCGCCCAGGCCGACTCCCCGGGCAAGCTTCTCTCCCACGAGAAGCGCCCCCAGGGGAAGCCCCGAGGCGATTCCCTTGGCCAGGGTCAGGCCGTCGGGGATCACACCGTAGAGCTGGGCCGCCGTGAAGGCACCCGTCCGTCCCGCCCCGCACTGGACCTCGTCGAAGAGAAGGACGGCCCCCCTCTCGTCGCAAATCCGCCGGGCCGCTTCCAGAAAGGGCCGTCCCGCCGCCCTGGCGCCTCCCATCCCCTGGACCGGTTCCAGGAGGACCGCCGCCGTATCCTCCCCCACGAGGCTCTCCAGGGCGGCCTCGTCGCCGAAGGGACAAAGGTCGGTCCGCTCCAGCAGGTCCCTGCCCGCCGCCGAGAAAGCCGCAAGTTTCCGGTATTTCCCGATGCCCGACACGGCCAGGGTCGCCAGGGTCCTTCCGTGGAATCCACCCTCCATGGCCACGACCCGGGAGCGTCCCGTGGCCCGCCTGGCCAGGGCCAGGGCCTGTTCGTTCGCCTCGGCCCCGGAATTCACCAGGAAGGCCTTGTCCAGCTCCCGGGGAGCCGCCCGGAGCAGAAGGTCGAAGAAGCGGTCCCGCACATCCAGGGGCACGGCGTTGGAATAGAAAAGGAGATCTTCCGCCTGGGCCTTCAGGGCCTTCACCACCCGGGGATGGCAGTGGCCCGTCAGGGCAACGGCGTGGCCGCCGTAGAAGTCCAGGTAACGCCTTCCCGAGGAGTCCCATATCCAGCAACCCTCTCCTCGGGAGGGTCTCACGGGAAAGCGGGCATAGACGGGAAGTTCTCCGGGATGGGAGTTCAACACGGGTAGAGGCCTCCGAAAGAGATGCCCTGGGTTTCGGGGAGGCCCAGGGCCAGGTTCATGCACTGGACGGCCTGGCCCGCCGCGCCCTTCACCAGGTTGTCCTCGGCGCAATCGACCACGACGACCCGGCCCCCCTCGCGGGAGAGGGCGTGGATGTGGGCGTAGTTCGTCCCCACGACGGCGGAAAGCTCCGGCGGAGAGTCCAGGATCGAGACGAAGGGACGGCCCCCATAGACCTTCCTGAAGAGGGAGGCCGGGTCTTCCAGGGGCTCTTTCAGGTGAGCCGCAAGGGTGGCGTGGATCCCCCGGACGATGGGGGCCGAATGGGTGAGGATCCTCAGGCCCGCCGCCGGGTCGCCCGACCAGGCCCGGACCTGCTCGGCCGCCTCGGCCTCGTGGCGGTGCCCGGCCTGGGAATACCCGAAGAAATTGTGGGCCCTGACGGGATGGTGGGTCGTGCGCTTCGGCTTGGCCCCCGATCCGGTTGAGCCGGTTACGGCGAAGACCGTGGGTGTCCCGGCAAGGAGCCCCTCGGCTGCCAGGGGGTGGACGGCCAGGAGGGCGGCAGTGGCGAAACAACCGGGCACGGCGATCCGCTTCCTCCCGCGCAGCCCCTCCCCCAGGACGTCGGCCAATCCGTAAACGAATCCTTCCAGGGCGGCCGGGGCCTTGTGCTCCCCGTAGTAGAGCCGATAGAGATCCTGGTCGTGAATCCGGAAATCCGCGGCGAGATCGATCACCAGTCCCGGGTCGACGGCCAGGACCTCCTCCATCACCTCCTGGGACTTCCCGTGGGGAAGGGCGAAGAAGAGGACGTCCGCCCAGGAAGCCGCCCCGGCCGGGTCGGGGGCCTCGAAGCTTCCTCCCTCCAGGTGGAGGAGGGAGGGATGGACCTCTCCAAGGGGTTCGCCGGCGTGGCTCTCCGAGAAGGCTCTCACCTCCTTCACGGCCGGATGGGGAAGGAGAAGCCTGAGGAGTTCCCCTCCCACATAGCCCGACCCTCCGATTACGGCAACCCTGATTCCATTCTCAGACTGCACCATGCAACGCCTCCTCCACGAGGGCCGTCAAACCTTCCGGGTTCCTGCGGGCGTTGGCCGCGGGGATTCCCAGTTCCTTCTCGATGAACGAGGTCCCCACCTCGTTGTCCGTGGCCGGCCCGGAGATCACGTCGGGCCGGAGGCCGAAACGCTCCTCCAGGACACGCCAGGCGCCCCAGGCACCCACCTGGTCGGGGGCGCAGACCACCAGGGCCGCCGCCAGGGAACGGATCCCCGGGTCGGAGAGCAGGACGTGGACACCGTATTCGCCCAGGATCCCGTCGCCGAGCTCGGCCACGATCACGTCGGGCTTTCCCTCCCTCGCCAGGTGGTTCAAGAGACCCCGGGCGGCGGGGAGGACGTCCTCGTCCCGGGTGGAGACGACACCCGCGTCGGTGAAGGAGAGGGCCAGGACCGCGCCCGAATCCTCCATGGAGAGAGTGTCCCTCCTCAGGGAGACCCCCGTGAGCTTCACCGCTCCCACGCGCCGGCCGGCCCGGGCCAGGCCCCGGATGATCTCCGAGGCGGCCACGGTCTTTCCCGAGTTCATGCAGGTGCCGGCCACTAGCACCAGGGGGACCCTGCACCGGAGGGCCTCCCCTGGAGGGATTGCGCCTGCCCTGATATGGGCGGGGACCCCGACTCGGTGGCCGATTCTCGGGAAGGCCAGGACCGCCCCCAGGACCTCGGCGTCGAAGGGGCGCCCCAGGTCGGGGTTGGCCGCCGTGCACCGGCCCAGGACCCCGCCAAGGTTGAGGACGTTGACCACGTCCCCCGGCGCCAGGCGATCCGGGACCTCGCCGGCGTAGCCTCTCAGGGCCCTCCGGGATCCCAGGACTCCGGCCAGGACGTCGCCCTTCCTGAGAGGGACCATGCGGCCGTCCACACTCTCCACCTGGTTGTAGACGGCCTTGTCGAAAAGGATCCTCACCGCCAGGACATAACCCTCCCGGCAGGCGATCTCCTCGCCTACGAGGACCTCCTTTCCCAGCCCGGCGTTGCGGGTGGAGGAAGCGATCCGGTCCAGGGAGACCCGCCTGGTCCTCACCCCTCCTTCTCCTTGCCCGCCCGGAAATGGAGCCAGGCCGGAATGGCGCTCACCTTGGCGAAGGCCCGGGCCTCCGCCCCGTTCCAGAGGGCGTTGGTCTCGCCGTAGCGGGCCACGGCCGGATCCATCAAGCTGAAGGGGCTCCTCACCCCCGTGACCAGGAAACGACCCTCCTCCAGGCGAACCCGGGTCTCCCCTTCCACCCGTTCCTGGGAGGACCGGATCATGGCGGCGATGTCCTTCATCACCGGGTCGAAGGCCTGGCCCTCGTGGAGCCTGTCCCCGAAGAAGGAGGCCAACTGGTCCTTCCAGAAGGCCTGCCACCTGGTGAGGACCAGCTTCTCCAGCTCCCTGTGGGCATGGATCAGAAGGATGGCCGCCCCCGCCTCGAAACCGATCCTTCCCTTGATGCCCAGGACCGTCTCGCCCAGGTGGATGGCCCGGCCGATCCGGTAGGGCCGGAGGATCTCAGAGAGGGCCTCCACCAGGTCGGGTCCTTCGAGGGACCTTCCGTCCAAGGAGACCGGCAGTCCCCCCTTCCAGCCGAGCACGATCTCCTTTGGCGGAGGGGCCGGAGCCCCACCCTCCTCCTCGAAGGCGTCGGCCGGCGGACCCGTCCAGGGATCGTGGGTCCAATCCCCGCCCAGGGTGGTCCCCCAAAGCCCCCGATTGATGGAATAGCGGGTAGCGCCTTCAGGAACAGGGAGCCCCCTCTCCCTCAGGTAGGCCGCCCCCTCCTCCCGGGAGAGACCCAAGTCCCGTACAGGGGTCAGGATGGGAAGATCCAGGAGGACCCGGAAGGCGATGTCGAAACGGACCTGGTCGTTTCCCGCCCCGGTGGAACCATGGGCCACGGCGTCGGCCCCCACCTGCCGGGCCACCTTGGCCACCTCCAGGGCCTGCTGGGTCCGCTCGGCCGCCACCGAAAGGGGGTAGACCTGGCCACGGAGGACATTTCCCTGGATCAAGGTGGAGATGAACCCCTCGTACACCGCCCGGCGGGCATCGATCTCTTTGTGCTCCCAGGCTCCCACCGCCTCGGCCTGGCGTGCCACCTGGTCCAGATCCTCCCTGGTGGCCCCGCCGGTATTCACCGTCACGGTGATCACCCGGGCCCCCTTCTCCTCCTTGAGCCAAGGAACACAGAAGGAGGTGTCCAACCCGCCGGAAAAGGCAAGAACGACCTTCATGGAAAACCAACCTCTCTCTTGAATATTTTGTGCATAATGCAATCTTATGCACCCCCCGTCAACCCACCACCCCCCCATTTTTTGCCGGGAGTAGTTTTATAACGAGGTGGGTGGCAGTTTTTGCCGGGAGTAGTTTTATAACGAGGTCACTGGTCTTTGCAGGTGACCCGCCATTCGTTGGAGTTGGCCCTCAGCTCCGGGGCATACATGGCGCTTCCCTTGGTGGGGAGGGCGTGGAAGAAGCCGGGGATCTCGGCCCTGAGCTTGTAGCTCAGGCTGTGCCGTCCCCGTGCCAGGGTCCTCAGGAAGAAGACGACCCGCTCGTCCCGAAGCTCCATGTAGGCCCCCATCTCGTTCCCTCCATAACCGGACCTGAGGGCCACGGGCTCGAAACCGGCAGGCTTCATGTCCTCGAAAAGGATGTACTCGTAGTCGTTCTTGGACTCGATGGTGAGCTCCACCAGGACGAGATCCCCGCTCTTCACTTCGGCCCCGTCCTCGAGGGGGACTCTCTTGTACTTCTCAACCTTCTGGTCCACCACTTGCCCCCTGGACCCGGCGGCCTTCACGGTCTCATCCAGGGGAACCAGCTTGAAGTAGTTCCTGTGGACCTTGATCTCCAGACCCGCTTCGGTGATGGGATCCTCCAAGGTGAAATAGGTCAGGTAGGCGTTGAAGTAGAGGGGACCCTTGCCCTTCTTGACGAACTCCAAGTTGTGCCGGCCCGAGGTAAGAGCCTTTCCCTCCACGACGAGCTTGTTGTCGAAGGAGAAGAGATTCGTCGAGTCGATCTTCACCTCCTTCATCACCTTGCCGTCGAGCTTCACCTGGAGGGTGAGGTCGGGCTTCATCTCCCCCGTGGCCTTCAGGTAGTCGGCGAAGGCTTCCACGCAAAGGGCCGTATCCCTCGTGGAGTTCCAGTACGTGGCGTGCTTGCGGTTGTTCAGGAGGTACTTGACCAGCCTGGAAGCGACAGGATCCCCGGGGCGCACGGCCGAGAGAAGCTTCAAGTACCACGCTTCGGCCTCGAACTCGCTCCCATACCAGTACCACCAGTATCCTCTGTTGGGAAGTTCCAGCCAGGCCGTCTGGTTCTCGTCGTCCTGCCTCAGGTATTGCTCCACGTTCCGCAACAGCATGTCCCGCTTGGCGGTCTCTCCGATCCTGTGGCACGCATACCCCAACATGGCCTTGGCGTAGACGGACAGCTTGTTCCTGTCCTCGTAGAGGAAGGAGAGCATCTCCTTGTTCACCTTTTTCTCGCCGGCCAGGACGGTGAACACCAGGGCGTCCAGGTTGTCGGCGTGGGCCTTCCAGGGCCGGACCTTGGGATCTTTCCGCCCGTTCAGGATCCTCCGCACCTGCTCGGCCTGGTAGTTCTCCAGCCAAGCGATTCCCCGGGAGATCATGGAGGGGGGCACCGCCACGTCCACGGCCCTTGCCACCTGCAGGCCCCGGACGACCAAGGCGGTCGTGTGAGGCCAGGAGGACTCGCCCCAGCCGCTGAACCACCCCCAGCCCCCGTCGGAGCACTGCATGGACGCCAGGCGCTGGATCCCGGCCTTCACCATCTCGTCCACCGTCTCCTTGTCGAAAACGGGATTGCCCTTCCAGTGCTTCCACTGGGCGGCGCGCGCCTTGTCGTTCCCGATCTCCTGGGCGTTCAGGTTGGTCCTCTTCTTGCGGATCTCCGCAAGATCCAGCCCCATGTCGAGTAGGACCTTCCTGGTGATCACCGTCGGCAGGAACCGATTCAGAGTCTGCTCGGTGCAGCCGTACGGGTAGGAGGCCAGGTAGGGGAGGGCGTCCACCATTGCTCCCGCCAGCGTAGGAGACCACCGAACCTCCAGGCGGCTCTTCTCGGGGAGCCTCTCGGCGGGCACATCGAGGGTGAGGGTCGCACCCGTCCCGTCGGGACGAACGGCTCCGCTGAAGCTCTCGGTCTTGAGCATCCCGTGCACGAGGACGGGGAAGGTGACCTCCATGGCGTCCGACTCCTCGTCGGTGAGGGCTTTCATACGGATTACCGCTTTACCTGGCTTTACGACCCTGACCATCCAATCCACCCGCTCCTCACCCATGGAGTCCACGTGGATCGTCTTGGCGGCCTTTTCGTCTCCGGCGAGGGCCAGAGTCCCTCCGCCCAGCTCCAGGACGGCCCGCACGTCCTTCGCGCTCTCGAGGTAGTTGTGGATGTTCGCCGAGAGGACGACCCTGTCCTTCTGCACGAAGAACCGTGGGGCCTGGAGCCGGAGGAGGAGCTTCTTGGTGGTCACCACCTCGACTCCCCCTTCGCCGCACCGGCAACCCTCGCCCATGACCCAGGCCCGGGTCTTCCAGGCGGTCAGGTTCTCCGGCATGGTGAGCTTCACCGTGGCAGTCCCGTCCGGTGCCGTCTCGAGAGCGCCCACCCAGAAGGCCGTATCGGCGAACTTCTTCCTGACCTTGGGAACGACCTCTCCCCGCGGCGGAGCGCCGCCCTTCTTTCTCGCGGCCGATCCTCCCTCCAGCCTCTCCTCGGCAGGCATTCCTGTGGAGGGCCCACTGGGCGGAGCGGGCATCCCCTTCCCACCCGCCCTGGCCTTGGACTTGCGGAGCCCCCTGGATGCAAATCCCAGGGCCTTGTCCATCGCATCGGTACCTTTCCCCCCGCCCTGGATGGAATTCACTCCCTCATCCTCGTCCGCAACGGACCAGCCGAAGACCCCAAGGAACTGCATTCCCTGCTTCTCAGGAACCTCATAACCCCAGCGACCCAGGTTGTGGACCGTGGAGGGATAGTGTCCCCTCCTCCATTTCCAGAAGAAGGCGACGATGTTCCTCACGTTGGAACCGCCCGAGACGTATTCCACCGCCTTGTCGTACATGGTGAGGACGACCGAGCCGCGGACGGGCTCGCCCGTGGAATCGGTCACCCTGACCTTCACCTCGGCAGCCTCGCCGGGTTTGTACTCCTTCTTGGAGGGAAGGACCTCCACGTTGAGCACCCTCGACTCCGGCGGCACCGCAACCTGGCGGATCTCCGTATAGATTTTCGCGTCGCTGACGGTGAGGGCCTCGACGAAGAAGTTGGGCATGTCCCCCTTCCTCACTGGGATTTTCACCAGGGTGCTCTTTCCACGGAGCCGCAGGACCCTCGGGGCCCGGTAGACACCGCTCACGGGCCGGAGGAAGAGAAGGACCGTCGATCCGACCCGGTCGGTGTTGACCAGGAGATTCACCGTGTCCCCCGGCTTGTAGGTCTTCTTGTCCGTCACAAGCTCCAGCCTGTTGAAACGGAAATCCTTGCCGTCGAAACCAGGCCCGGTGACCACGAAGAGGCAGCCCCCTTCCTCGGTGTGACCCTTTGCGTCGGCCAGGGTGAAACTCAGCCTGTACTGCCCGGCCGCCGAGGCCTGCAACTTCAGGGAAGCACGCCCGTCCGAACCGGTCTCCAGGCTCCACTCCCTGACCAGAGTCTCCACGGGTTTCTTTCCGCCGGCATAGGTGACTTTGAAGAGCCTGGCCTTGCCGCGCCCCTTCACGCCCTTGCCGTCCAGCCGCCTCGCCGCGAACTCGGCCCGCACCTCGTCGCCGACCCGGTAGTGCCCCCGGTCCAGCCAGACGAAGACTTTGAAGGGGCGGCGTGCGACGAGGACAGAGCCCGTTCCGACGATGGTGCGCCTGGACTGATCGGTCACCTCCGCAGTGATTGAATACCTGTGATCCGTATCCCCGTGGATCGCCTTGGCCAGGGCGGTGTCGATGGTGATCGTGAAGGTCCCGTCCTTCCCGATCCGGGCCTCGCCCCTGGCGACCACCTCGGGCCTCGGGGAACCACGCCTCCACCACCAGGGGATCGGCCGGTAACACCCCCACTTACGCCATCCTGGATACCACGTGTAGTCGTAGGAGAACCACCAGAACCCGTTGCCGTAGAGCCAGTCCCACCTGGTCACCGGATACCAGGACCCGCTGAAGGAAGTCCTCAGGACCTTGAACTTGACCTTCGCCTTCGTGACGGGGGCCCCGAAGTAATACCGCGCCCGCACCTTCGCACGGATCTTCTCCCCCAGCATGACGGGCTCCGAGGGAGCATCCACCAGGACCTCGAATTCGGGCTTCTTGTATTCTTCCACCCTGAAGGAGATCCCGCCGTAGGGCTTGGCGGCGACCTCGAGCCTGTAGACTCCCAAGGCCGCACCCTCGGGGAGGGTGATCTTTCCGCCGAAGCCGCCGTACCGGTCGGCCTGGAGCACCTTTTCCCAGATCTTCTTCCCCTTCGGCCCCCGGAGACGGACGGGGAAACTCCGGCCGGCGAAGGGACTGTCTCCCTCGATGTCGTAGCGGGCCTCACCGACCCAGAACTTGAAGTTCACAGGCTGGCCCGGCCTGTAGACCGGCCGGTCGGTGATACCGAAAGTCCGCACCGTGTCGTAGGAAGGATCGGCCAGGCGCCTTGTCCAGACTCCCTGGAATCCGAGGTAGGCGAAGCGGCCGTCCTTGGCGGAGGCCGTGACCAGCCAGTTGTAACGGCGATCCAGGTCCGCCCCCCGGACGACCACCGTCCCGTCGGGACCCGTGACGGCCGAAGTCTCCCGCGTGTAGACCTCGTAGTGCCCCTTCCAGCCCTTTCCTTCGCGGACCCAGACCTGCCTGTAGCCGAAGAACTCCAGCTCGGCCCCCGCCACGGGTGCCCCCGTCACCGCGTCGGCCGTAAAGTACAGGAAAGCCCCGTCCAGGGGCTTCCGGGCGATGACCGTGTCCGCCACCCAGACCACGGCGTGGGTGACGTTTCCCTTCTCCACCTCGGCGGTCACCAGGTAGGCCCCGGCCTTCTGGAGGGGTGTCGTCACGGTGATCCGCCTGTCGAAGTGGTTCGGCCTGGGTTCGAGCTCCAGCTCCCAGGACGCGACCTCCTTTCCGACGTATTTCTTCCGGTTTCCGAAGACCAGGTCCCTTCCCAGGCGGTCCAGGTTCAACCTCCGCCAGTCCAGCCTCTTGGGATTGGATTTCAAGTAGGCCTTCACGTCCCGCAGAAGGGCCTTCAAGTCCACCGCCCGGGCGGAGAAACGGACCTTGCGGGCGTTCCGGAAGAGGAAGCCGAAGGTGGCGCCCTTTCCCGCCGGCTGGGTGGGAACGGCCTCGATCTTTCCCCAGTTCCCCTTGATCTGGAGGACCTTCTTCCACTCGCCGGCCTTGGCCCAGAACCCGGCGGCCTTCTCGTACTGCCTCCGGTTCTCGAAGATCACCGCCAGGTCCCGCCAGGCTCCCAATTCCTTGTAGAGGGCGATGAAATTCTGGTCCGCCGGAAGCTTGAAACGGGCCACGCCCGTGGCCAGCCGGGCCAGAGTCTCGTCCTCGGCGAGAGTGTGGAGCTGGAAGGTGGGTGGGGGCTCCTTGCCCTCACCCCCGCCCCTCAAGAGCTCCGGGTAGTCGGCCAGGGTCTGGACCCCGAACTGGTTCCTCAGGAAATCCGCCAGGATCCTCTTGGCCTTCTTCCCTCCCTCCGGATCGTATTCCTGGGCCTGTAGGAGGGCCCAGCGCCAGCGCTCCCCGTCGTTGGCCGCGCTCTCCCAGGAAGATGGAACGTGGTAGAAGACGGGCTTTCCGTCGGGCCCCACAGGGGCACCCTGGACTTCGCCTCCGAAGCGGGGTGAGTAGTAGCCCGGTTCGAAGTCCGGGAGCTTCTTCAAGTCCGTGAGGTACTGGAGCCTCCAGGACTCTCCGTATCCCCTCTGGCCCAAAAGGACCCGGGCCAGGAGGTAGTAGAGACCCGCCACCCCCTTGCGGTCCCCGTCCTTCGAAGCGGGCCCGAAGGCGCGGACGAGCCAGCGCAAGGCCTGGACCCGGTCCCGCTCGTAGGAATTCACGAACCTGGCCCTTCCCCGGTGGGGACCCCGCTCGAACACCCCGGCGATCATGGCCCCGTAGTGAGGTCCCAGGAAGAGAGTCCGTGCCGCCACCACGAGGACCCGCCAGTTGGAAGGATCCCGGGAGACCACTTCCTCGCGGAAACGGTCCTCTTCCTTCAAACGCCCCAACCGCCTCAAACAGAGGATCCCGTGGGCCAGGTCCCGGGCCCTTTCCTCGGCGGAGGTTCCCTTCGCCAGGGCCGACCGCCTGAAGAGGTCGAAGGCCTCCTTGAAGTTCCCCTCCTTCTCCAACTGGAGGGCCTTCTTCGTGCCTCCCTGGGCCTCCTGGGGCGGAACCCCCGTTCCGGCGAACCCTGCGAGCAGGAGAGGCATGAGAAAGGCGAAAGCAAGAGCGGATCGTTTCATGGCAGGACTTCTCCCTGGTCTCTTTTCATCTTCTCTCGGCTCTCTCCTCCCCCGATCTCGATTCTCCCCGCCCTCCCGCGCCGGGAGGTAGGGAAAACCCCTGGAAACGCCTCTCCCCTCCCCCAGTTCCCCTGGGGGGAGAAAACTCCCCTCGACCCCACCCCGGCGCCCCAACTCGCCGGCCCCTGTTCCCGCCCGGGAAGGGGGCTACACTAGCCATCCCGGACCTGCCCTCTCCCCCGAGGACCTCGCCCGCCGAGAGGGACGAGAAAGGAACCAGCCTTGCAAGACGCCCCTTCCTCCCGCCCCACTCCCTCCCCCCCCAGAGTGGACCCCAGGCCCCTCCATCCTTCGGACAGGAACCTCCTCCAGGCCGTCCGCTTCGAAAGGCCCGGGTGGATTCCCATGATCTTCCACGTCAACGCCTCCTGCTGGTACCACTTCCCCCAGGAGGCCCTGGTGGAGCTCATGGCGGACCATCCCCTCCTCTTTCCCGACTTCGAAGGGCCGACCCTTCCCTACGAGCCCGAACTCCCCCCCAACGCCCGGGCCGGCGTCCCCTTCACCGACCCCTGGGGCTGCATCTGGGAAACCTCCATGGACGGCATCGTAGGGACCGTGACGGGCCATCCCTTGGAGGACTGGCAGGACTTCGAAACCTTCACCCCCCCCGACCCCGAAGAGGGAGAGGGAATGGGGGAATACCTCCCCCGGCCGGACGACCGGGGTCTCCCCTTCCGCCGTCTCAGGACCGGAGGACTCCGGCACGGCCATACCTTCCAGCAACTTTGCGACCTTCGAGGCTACGTGAACCTGGCCTACGACATGGCCGACGAGGATCCCCGCCTGTGGAGGCTCATCGCCATGGTGGAGGCCTTCAACCTCCGCATCGTCGAAAAGGCCCTGCAAGAAGGGGCGGAATGGATGTTCTATCCCGAAGACCTGGGCATGCAGTCGGGCCCCATGATCTCGCCCGCCCACTTCCGGAAGTACATCCAGTCCGTCTACCGGAGACTCATCGCCCCCTCCAAGGAGGCGGGCGCCCTCGTCCACCTCCACTGCGACGGTGACGTGCGGGCCCTGGCCGACGACATCCTGGCCTGCGGGATCGACGTCCTGAACATCCAGGACCTGGTGAACGGGGTGGATTGGATCGCGGAGAACCTCAAGGGAAGGGTGGCGATCGACCTGGACATCGACAGGACCGAAATCACCGTCCACGGCACGCCCGCCGAGATCGACGCACTGATCCGAAAGGAGGTCTCCACCCTCTCCTCCCCGGAAGGGGGCCTCACAATGATCTACGGCCTCTATCCCGGCACGCCCCTGGAGAACGCCAGGGCCGTGGCGGACGCCATGGAACGCTACGCCGGATTCCACTCGGGCTGACCCCGGATGGCGGCCCGTCCCGAACAAGGAGGAACCACAGTGAACCGTCTCGACACTCTCCTCCTCGCCGTCGCCCTCTTTTCCTCCTACCTTCCCGCCCGGGAACCGAAGTACACCAAGGACACCACGATCTGGCCCAACCGCCGCTCATTCAGGAACTCCGATCCCTGGATCGCCCGGAACCACGACAGGATCCGCAGGATGGAACCCAGGGTCCTGGTCCTGAACTTCGCCAACGGCCCGACCATGGAGGTCGTCACGAAAAAGACGGCCCGGCTGATCGACGCCCTGGCGGAGGGAAGCCGGTATCACGGATACAAGGACCCCGAGGCCCCCGCCTTCCTCCGCTACAAGGTCTTCAAGTTCGTCGATCTCAGGGACCCCGTCCCCCCCGAGGGCCGGGAGCGAAAGAACAGCACGCTCTACCCGCGCAGGAAGGCCCGCAAAGGGCAGAACTGCGACTACTCGGCCTTCTTCTCCCCCAAGTTCACCCGCCTCTACGGAGTGAAGGACCCGGACCGCCCGAAGCACCTGCTCTCCCTGGAGGAGATGATCCAGAGGGGGTTCGTCCACGAGCTCTGGTTCTGGTGCTACCACGACGAAGAGGGCGCCCCCTTGGAGACCATCGAGGACAAACAGTTCTACAACGCCCGCTTCAAGCCAATCCGCGGAAAGCACGGGCCCGCCGGAAACGGCCACAGCCCCACCCTCCCCTGGGTCGGCCGGAGTTTCCGGGTGAGCTTCTTCAACGTCCGCCGCGGCATCGGGTGTTGCATGGAGAACCTCAGCCATGCCATGGAGGGAATGGCCCATTCCAATTTCTGTCCCTACTTCCGCCGCTACTTCTACGAGTACGCCGAGTTCGACCTGGACAAGAAATACGGCCTGCCATTCAACAGCTTCTACCGGGCGCCCTCCGCCGGCGGATGGAAGATCCGGTGGCTCTCCCCCACGAGCTTTCAATATCATTGGAAGGGAAAAATCCGGACCTTGAAGGGATACCTGGCCGTGGGGGGAAACGTCCACTTTCCTCCCGGGGCCCGCAGCGATTACGACATGGCCTCCAACGTTCCCGTCCTCAGCACCATCGAGCACTACAGGCTCGGGGACGGAAGGAAGGGGAGGGACAAGGCCGAGATCTGGCGGATGGAACGATTCTACCGCTACAGGGGGACCGCACCGGACTGCATGGGCCCTTGGCTCGTCTACTGGCGCCAGAACATGCCCGGTTACAAGAACCGGTGCCGCGACGACCGGGGGAGACCCATGAAGAACTGGTGGGTCTTCCTCTTTTATTGAAGGGAAATACGCCCATGACCGGTTTCACAGCATCCTTGCTCCTCCCTCTCCTCCTCCCCGCTCTTTCCCCGCCCCCGGGTTCCCTCCTCCCCTTGATCCCAAAGCCCACTTCGATCCGGTCCGCACCGGGAAGCTTCACGCTCACTCCGAAAACCCCCATGTACACAGGCCCCCTCGGCCGGAAGGCCGCTGATTTCCTTGCCCGGGAGCTCCTGAAGTGGAGGCATTTCTCCCTTGACCGGCGGCAATACGCGGCGACATCCAGAGGCAAAGGAGCCATCGTGTTCCGCCCGGAGGAAGACCGTCGCCGGACCGGTCTCCGCCCCGACTCCGGCGGCTACACCTTGACCGTCACTCCGGAAACGATCCGAATCACCGCCTCCGGCGAAAAAGGGTTCTTTTACGGAGCCGTCACTCTTCTGCAGGCCGTTCTCTTCAGCGGAGCGGGAGAACGGATCTCCATCCCCTGCATGGTCGTCGAGGACGAGCCCCGGTTTTCATGGCGCGGATTGATGCTGGATTGCAGCCGGACATTCCAGTCCGTTTCCTATATCAAGAAAACCATCGACCGCATGGCCTTCTACAAGATGAACATCCTCCACCTTCACCTCACGGACGACCAGGGGTGGCGCCTCGAGATCAGGCGATACCCCGAGCTCACCCGAAAAGGCGCGAAGTTCCCGGCCCAATACGAGGAACCGCCGTCCCACGAGGGCTTCTACTCCCAAGCCGACATCGTGGACCTGGTGAAATACGCCAGACAACGCAACATCACGATTCTTCCGGAAATAGAAATGCCCGGCCACTCCCTGGCCGCCTTGAGTTGTCACCCCGAACTCTCCTGCACCGGGGGGCCTTTCCAAATCTACCCCTACTTCAAGGGCCCGGGAGTGACGAAGGACATCTACTGCGCAGGCAAGGAAGCGACTTTCACTTTTCTGGAAAACGTCCTTTCCGAGGCGGCCGACCTCTTCCCGGGGAAATTCTTTCACATCGGAGGAGACGAAGCCCCCAAGACGAGGTGGAAGAAATGTCCGCTTTGCCAAGCCAGGATCCGTAAACTTGGTTTGAAGAACGAAGAGGAGCTTCAAGGCTGGTTCATCCGCCGGATCGGGAAATTTCTGGCAGGGAAGGCCAAGCGCATCGTGGGCTGGGACGAAATCCTCCGAGGCGGTCTTCCTCCCGGTGCGGTCGTGATGAGTTGGCGGGGTGTGAGAGGAGGGATCAGGGCTGCAAAAAACGGGTACGACACGGTCATGTGCCCGACTTCTCACTGCTATTTCGATTATTCGTACCGGCGGACACCCACAAGGAAGGTCTACTCCTTCGATCCCCTTCCCAGGGGACTCGCCGGCGGGGAAAAGAAGCACATCCTCGGCGTCCAAGCCAATTTCTGGTCCCACATCGACAGGGAGCCCGGAAAGGCGGACCGGAAGATCTTCCCAAGGCTCCTTGCCCTGTCCGAAGTCGGGTGGTCCCCCCGGCAGGGCAGGAACTGGAAAGATTTTCAACGCCGCCTGGCCGCCCACCTTCCCATCTTGAGGTCCATGGGGATTTCCCCCTTCTTTCCGGAAAAGAAGAATGGAAGGACTCCCAAGCCCCCCTCCGGTTCGTCCAACCTCCCCTGACCCTCCCACATCCCTTGTCTCAGGGGAAAAAAAAGGATAATTTCCACCGCCCCGGAGATTTCGCCCGGTCACACCCGGTTCCTGGAGGTGGACATGTCCGACTCGATGAACAGAAGAGACTTTTTCTCCCGTGTCGCAAAAGGAGGCGCAGGGACCATCCTGGGCGGGATGGCCCTCTCCGCTTGCGCGACGAACCGCACCACGCCCGCGGCGCTTACATCCCTGCGACATCCCCCTCTCAAGAAGGTCAGGATCGGCTTCGTCGGGGTGGGCGGTATGGGAAGCGCCCACGTGAAGAACCTCCTCAAGATCGAGGGAGCCGAGATCCGGGCCGTCTGCGACATCGTGAAGGCCAAGGTGGAAAGGGTCCAGGACTGGTGCGTCAAGGCGGGGCGCCCCAGGCCCGAAGGATACTGGCGTGGCGAATACGACTTCAAGCGCCTCTGCGAGAGGGAGGACCTGGACCTGGTCTACACGGCCACGCCCTGGCGCTGGCACGTGCCGGTCTGCCTGGCGGCCATGGAGGCGGGCAAACACGCGATCACCGAGGTTCCGGCCGCAACGACCCTTGCCGACTGCTGGAAGCTCGTGGAGACCTCCGAGCGGACCGGGCTCTACTGCATCATGATGGAAAACTGCTGCTACGACCGCTTCGAGATGATGACCCTCAACCTGGTGAGGAAGGGTCTCCTCGGGGAACTCCTCCACGGCGAAGGGGGCTACCTCCACGACCTGCGGGCCATCAAGTTCTCAAAAAAGGGGGAGGGACTCTGGCGTCTCGCCCACTCGATCCGCCGCAATGCGGACCTCTACCCTACCCACGGCCTCGGTCCCGTCGCCTGGTGCATGGACATCAACAGGGGCAACAAGTTCGACTACCTGGTCTCCGTCGCCACCAAGTCCCGCGGCCTCAACCTCTACGCGGAAAAGAAATTCGGCCCGGAGAGCCCCCAGGCCCGGCGCAGGTACGCCCTCGGGGACATCATCACGACCACGATCAAGACCGCCCGGGGCGAGACCATCGTGATCACCCACGAGACCGGAACCCCCAGGCCCTACAGCCGGAACTTCCTCGTCCAGGGCACACGCGGGCTGGCCCGGAAGTATCCCGAGCCCAAGGTCTACGTCGAGGGCAGGAGCCCCCACGACAAGTGGGAAGACGGCAAGAAATACATCAAGGAATTCGATCATCCGGTCTGGCGCAAGCTCGAGGCCCGGACCAAGGGAGCCGCCGGCCACGGAGGAATGGACTTCATCGAAGACTACCGCCTGGTCCAGGCTCTCCTCAGAGGGGAACAGCCCGACCTGGACGTCTACGACGCCGCGGCCTGGAGCGCCGTGACCGAGCTCTCGGAAAAGTCCATCGCCGAAGGGAGCATCCCGGTGAAGTTCCCCGATTTCACCCGGGGCGATGG
>Ga0256914_1002151_pt1 | contig 16726 bp, 10 predicted proteins | sample HulkmetaG_FD_191571 | JGI IMG/M metagenome (GOLD analysis project Ga0256914, IMG submission 191571) | Hydrothermal chimney microbial communities from Main Endeavour vent field at the Juan de Fuca Ridge, Pacific Ocean - Hulk | ecosystem: Environmental > Aquatic > Marine > Hydrothermal vents ... | reverse complement strand
TTTTTTAATTGTTGTTTGAACATATTAGGTTCACCCCCTGGGCAGAACAATATGCAGTATGTATTAAATTCAGATCTGTCAACTTAATACATAAAACATATTGGTTGTTAATTATATTTTAGCACAATTTTGTGCGAGAATTAAAACCAGGTTTATGTCTTACTGTTATTATTTTATAACAAGAAGGTTATCTAATTCTATCAAACAAAACTAATAATCTTTCAAGCCCCAAATAAGTATTAACATTTGTTATAGCAATATCATTTTTAAACTCATGTATCTTTGAAATGAAATTTACATATTTCTTTTTTTCTACATTATTTAAATCATCGTTGGTCAACAATTCATGTCTAATTATTAATTCCATATTATTTAAAATTTTTAAGACCCACTCTAAATCCTTTGCATTTTGTTTATTCTGAGTTAGCCAATCTATTTTTTCGCCGATTGTAAAAGATAGCAAATTTTTAACTTCTTCATCAATTTCATCATTGGCGTTAGATAAATTAACAATGATACACCGCGACTTAATAGTTGGTAATAGGTTTTCAATATAATCAACTGTAAGAAAAATTTGTGCATATTCCGGAGGTTCTTCTATCACCTTCAATAGTGCATTTTGAGCTTCGGTAGATAAATCCTGTGCATTTTCTATTATTGCAATTTTAAATTTTTGATTTACTGGTTTTAATTTTAATTTATTAATTAATAGTCTAATTTGATTAATAGAGATGTTTTTTTTGCCATCCTGTTTGTTTAGCAGAATAAAATCTGTATTTGAGATATTTGGGATATTAAGAATGTTTTTAACATAATCATTGCAATAATCCCTTCTTTGCGTTTGATTTCCACCATAGATTAGTCGTGTTTGCATAAGTAGTTTAATGATATAATATATTAAACATATGTCGATAGACTCTGCCCAAAAAACAATAGAACAAAAAGTTCTAGAATATGGACTTATTTCTGAGAACCAATATAAAGAGGTTAAAAGAACTCAAATAGAACGGGGAATAAGTTTTGAGGACGCTCTTATAAGCGAAAATATACTTTCCGAAGAACAACTAATAAAACTTAAGTCTGAAATTACAGGAATACCATTTGTTGATCCAACAGAGATGGTAATAAAACCAGAGGCGATTAAACTAGTACCAGAAACAACTGCTAGAAAGTATTCTATAATTCCAACAGCAATTGATGACCGTTATATATATGTTGCGATGACAGACCCAGATGATTTAGAAGTAATCGAATTTATAGAAAGAAGCTCTAAATTGAGAGTAAAACCGCAATATAGCACACAACATCTTATCCAAACCGCGATTGATAAAGAATATAGCAAAAGTTTAGGAAAAGGTGTAACCGAAGCAATAGAGCAGGTAACAGAAACAAGTGCAACAAAAATGCAAGAAACACTTAAGAACATGGATGAGGCGGAAACTATTATAAAGGTTTCTCCTGTAGCTAAAATTGTTTCTGTTATATTAGAATACGCTGTTAAGTCTGGTGCATCTGATATTCATATTGAGCCATTTGAAAATAATACAAGAATCAGATATAGAATTGACGGAATTTTACAAGAAAAATTCCCTTTACCAAAATCGATTCATGATTCAATTGTGGCCAGAATAAAGATTCTTGCCAATATGAAAATCGACGAAAAAAGAAAACCATTAGATGGGCAATTTAAGGTAATGTTTGGAGACAAAACAACTGATCTTCGTGTATCTACGATACCAACTGTGTTTGGCGAAAAGGTCGTTATTCGTCTACTAAAGGATCAAGGCAAAACTCTTTCGTTTGCTGATTTAGGGTTATGGGGAAAATCGCTTGTTCAATTTGAAAAAAGTATCAAAGAAACCACAGGTATTATTTTAGTAACAGGTCCAACTGGTTCTGGTAAAACTGTAACACTAGCAACAAGTCTTTCTAAATTGAATTCAGTCAAAGTAAATATTGTTACTTTAGAAGATCCCGTGGAAATTCATATCCCGGGTGTAAACCAAATACAAGTAAATCCACAAGCAGGTTTAACATTTGCAAACGGATTAAGATCTATTTTGCGACAAGATCCAAACATAATTATGGTTGGAGAAATTAGAGATGGCGAAACTGCACAACTTGCTATTCAAGCGGCCTTAACAGGTCATTTAGTTTTGGCCACATTACACACAAATTCAGTGGCGGGTGCAATCCCAAGACTTATAGACATGGGAGTAGAAAACTTCTTAATTGCATCAACTTTAAACATACTTTTGGCTCAACGGTTAACTAGACGTGTATGTCAATATTGTAAGGAAGCTTATGAGCCAGATGAAGGACTCAAAAAAGACATACTTAAAGTATTAGGACCAAAATTGCTGAAACTTGGTGTAAATGAATCCCCATTTAATCAAGACGACGACGGGCATATTCATGTTAAAAAAGATTTGGAATTAGATTATTCAGAAGAAATAACAAAAGAACAAGCTAATGAGTTCTTAAATAATATAAAATTATACAAAGGTAAGGGGTGTGATAGATGTAACCAAACAGGATATTCTGGCCGAATAGGTCTTTTTGAAGTATTGGAAATTGAAGAGAATATAAGAAAGTTAGCAATGAAGAAATCATCAACAGAAGAAATTCAAAAAGTCGCATTAGAAAACGGAATGATTACTTTAGTTCAAGATGGTTATTTAAAAGCTCTGTGGGGAATTACCACCATTGAGGAAGTTCTCACAGTAGCAAGCACAACAATATAATGAAAAATTCAATTGAAATAGATGATATGCTTAAAAAAGTTTTTGAGGCAAATGCTTCCGACTTGCATATAACCTCAAATTTACCACCAACTATAAGAGTAAATAATGTTTTACAACCACTCGTTGGATACGATGCATTACCGCCAGAAACAGTAGAAAATATAATTGACCAACTTGTAAACGAAAATCAAAAGTTGAAATTAATAAAGGAAAGGTCATTAGATTTTTCTTATCAATATAAAAAGTCTGCAAGATTTCGTATTAATGCGTTTTTTGAAAAAGGCTTACCAGCACTAGCTTTTAGACTGATTCCAACTGTAATCCCAACTGTAGATGAACTTGGACTTCCACATATATTATACGAATTTGCTAAATTACCAAAAGGCTTAGTATTAGTTACAGGTGCAACTGGAACTGGTAAAACAACAACACTAGCTGCAATGATAAACTGGATGAATCATAACAGAAATGGACATATTATTACTATTGAAGATCCTATTGAATTCATATTTGAATCAAATAAATCATTAATTCAACAGAGAGAAATGTATGTTGATACATTAACATGGAAAGGAGCTATTAAATCTGCACTAAGAGAAGACATAGATGTATTGCTAGTCGGGGAAATGAGAGATTATAAAACAATGGCTGCTGCAATTACTGCAGCTGAAACAGGCCATTTAGTTTTAGCTACATTACATACAAACTCAGCGGCACAAACTATTGATAGAATTATAGATGTATTTCCGGAACATCAACAAATTCAAATTCGCATACAGTTAGCTGCAGTATTAGAAGGAATAATAACTCAAACATTGATTACAGGTATTGATAAAAGCAAAATGTATCCGGCATTAGAAATCTTAATAGCAAATGATGCTGTCAGAAACACAATTAGAGAAGGAAAAACGCACTTTATTGATAATATAATTAATACCAGTTACGACATCGGAATGAGATCAATGGAAAGATCTTTAGCTGAATTAGTTAAAGAAGGTAAAATTGAACTGGAAGAAGCCTTAAAAAACACACTTAAACCAGATGAAGTTACTAGATTACTTGGTTAATATAACTATTATTGTACTTAATAAGCACAAAATATGAGATTTAAATATAGTGCAAAAACAAAAGACGGCTCAAAAACTCAAAGAGGTGAAATTGATGCACCAAACAAGGATATTGCGATTAGTTCACTTAGAGAAAAAGGACTAATTGTATATTCTCTCGTACCTGCAAACAAAGAACGAGACATCGCGGGAATTGTTACATTCTTTCAAAAGGTTAAGCTTGGCGACTTGGTCGTATTTACAGATCAATTAGCAAATATGTTAACTGCTGGATTACCAATAGCACGTGCTCTAGAAATCATTATTTCACAAACTAAAAACAAAACGCTTGAATCAATATTAGAAAGTATCTTAACCGATATAGAATCTGGAACATCTTTGTCAAAAAGCATCGCAAAATATCCAGAGGTATTTGACGAAACATATATAAGTTTAATTAGTGCAGGGGAAGCATTAGGTAAATTAGATGTCGTGTTAACGAAATTAGCAGAAAGTTTAGAGAAAAAGAGACAATTTAGAAGCAAATTAAAATCAGCGATGTTATACCCTATTATTATAATCGTTGTAATGACACTTGTATTTATAGGGATAGTTATACTAGTAATTCCGCAAATTAGCACATTATACGAATCATTAAACACAGATTTACCAACATCAACTAAATTAATGATTGGGCTTTCTGATTTTATTAGACATAATTGGTGGATATTAGCAATTGGAATAGTAGCTATTATACTAGGGTTTAAATATTTTAAATCCACCACAACAGGTGAATATTTTTTAGCAAAAACTTCATTAAAATTACCAATTTTTGGAAACCTATTACGACAATCTAATCTAGTAGAATTTACATTTACATTAGCGTTGCTTCTTGAATCCGGGGTTTCAATATTAGATTCATTAAAAATAGTTAAAAATACATTTCGAAATGTATTATTTAGAGATTCTGTAGATAGAATGGTAGAAGAAGTTAAACACGGGGTTCCTTTATCACAGGCGATATCAAAAGAAGATTTATATCCACCATTAGTATCAAACATGCTTGTAATAGGTGAAGAAACAGGTACAGTAGACGAACGACTAAGCAATTTATCGACATATTTTGAAAAAGAAGTTAATAAGATAACTAAAAATTTATCGACGGCAATGGAACCTCTTATTATGATTATGTTAGGAATTATGGTATTAATTTTAGCATTAGCAGTTATTACTCCAATTTATAAATTAACATCGTCATTTTAAATGAACTTATTAGGAATATTTTGTTACACTATGAAAAACTTCACACAAATTGTAAATATGGTAAAGTAGTGTAGTAGAAAATCTATATTGTGTAACAATAGTTTTTAATTAAAATATAAATATGGCAAAAGATAACGATAAAGGCAATAAATACTCAGCACAAAATATTGAAGTTTTAGAAGGTTTAAAACCAGTAAGAGTTAGGCCCGGAATGTATATTGGTTCCACAGATTCAGTAGGTTTACACCATACATTAAAGGAAATTATTGATAATTCTGTTGATGAAGCACTTGCAGGTTATGCAGATCATATCGTCATAACAATAAAAAAAGATAATTCTGCAATTGTTAGTGACAACGGCAGGGGAATTCCAACAGATATAAAGAAAGAGTATGGTGTATCTGCATTAGAACTTGTAATGACAAAGCTTCATGCCGGCGGCAAATTTGGAGGTGGTGGCTATAAGGTGTCTGGGGGACTTCACGGTGTAGGAGCGTCTGTAGTTAACGCACTATCTGAATATTGCAGGGTAGAAGTAAGAAGAGATAATAAATTATATTACCAAGAATATGAAAGAGGAGACGTTAAATTCCCATTAAAGACAGGCAAATTATCGGAATCAAAATTTGAAGATAAATCGGTAGCGAGTTTAGAACATGGAACAACTGTTCATTTTATGCCTGATTCTGAAATATTTGAAACTACAGATTGGGAATATTCAAAAATAAGAAGTCAAATAAGACTTTTTGCGTATTTAACCGCAAGATTAAAATTTACGCTGATTGATGAAAGACAAGATTTAATAGAAACTTTTTACTTCGAAGGTGGTTTAAGATCTTTAATAAGCTCAATAAATAGAAATAAGACTACAGTACAACCAACTGTATTCTACGCAAAAGATTCTAAATCTGATATAGAAGTAGAAATTTCATTTCAATACACAGATAGCTTTGCAGCAACTGAATTGAGTTTTGCAAACAACATTAGAACACCTGAAGGTGGAACTCATTTGACAGGTTTTAGATCAGCGTTAACTAAATCAGTAAACGACTATGCAAAAAAGCATGGATTATTTAAGGATCCAAAAGAAAAGTTAACTGGTGATGATACAAGAGAAGGTATTACGGCAGCGGTGTCTGTAAAAATTCCATCAAACAAATTACAATTTGAGGGACAAACAAAATCAAAACTTGGAACTTCAGAAGCAAGAACTGTTGTCGAATTAGTTGCAAAAAATGCAATTGATACATTTTTAGAGGAAAACCCCAAAGATGCTGAAGCTATTATCAATAAAAGTTTACTTGCAGCAAGAGCGAGAAAAGCAGCTAGAGCTGCTAGAGATGCAGTTGTTAGAAAAGGTGCACTAGAAGGTGGTGGTTTACCTGGCAAATTAGCAGATTGTAGAACAAAAGACAGAACTAAGGCAGAACTGTTTATTGTAGAAGGAGATTCCGCTGGAGGTACTGCAAAACAAGCTAGAAATTCAGAATTTCAAGCAATCTTACCTTTATTTGGGAAAATATTAAATTCAGAAAGAGCAAGGTTGGATCAGGTAATTAAAAATGACAAATTAAAATTATTAATACAAGCACTAGGTGCTGGAATAGGTGACACTTTTAACATTGAAAAGATTAGATATCACAAGATAATTATTATGGCTGATGCCGATGTTGATGGTGCACATATAAGAACACTTTATTTAACATTTATATTTAGACACCTACCAGAATTGGTTTATAATGGCATGCTTTATGCGGCAGTTCCACCATTATACAAAGCAACTTGGGGAAATAAAGGTAAAAAATATATATTAACCGATGAAGAGTTAGAAGAATTTCAAAAAGAAATGGAACAAAAAGGAATTACATACACATTAAGTAGGTTTAAAGGGCTCGGGGAAATGAATTATCAAGAACTAGCCGTAACAACGATGGATCCAAAAACAAGAGTTTTGAGAAAAATAACAGTTGAAGATGTAGAAGAAGCAGACAAAATATTTGAAATGCTGATGGGTAAAGAAGTCGCACCAAGAAAGCATTTTATACAGGCTAATGCTAAACTGGCGACATTAGATTTGCAAGCATAAGCAATACTAATAATCTGCTCAATATCTTATGAATAAAGCAAATGTTTTTATACAAATTATATCAATACTTTTAATTGCAACTTCTTTGTATTTTCTTTTCTCAATGAATATTTTTAGCATAATTATTTTTATAGTAGGATTATTATCTACATATTTCTTGATTAAGGCATATGGTAAAGAATCAAGAGAAAATCCTTTTTATTTTGCTTTTGCTGGTATTGGTGCATTTTTAACTTATTTCTTTTTTAATAATATATTATTTATCGGTACGTTTTTATTAGGAGCAAATATAATTGCGTTTTTTCTATTTACCAATGACGACACTCGCATTAAAAAAGGAATTCAAATAATGAATGTAACAGCACTGTCTGGGCTTATTTTAGAAAGTGGGATACGAAAATTTAGGGGATTTAACAAATTAGAATTTGACGATATTCAAATAACGATTCTACTAATAGTTTTGATAACATTTGCAGTATATTTTTTAGTTCAAATATTAAAACTTTTATTTAAAAACAAAAAAAACATTGGGAATTACTTGGTAGTTTTATCAGTTATATTAACGGCATTAGGGTATTATGCGTTAACCTACTTTTTTTACCAAGAGGTCGGATTAAGTAAAATCTACATACCATTATTATATGGCTTGACTGTAGCAGTTGTAGATTACTTTTTTAAAGGTAGAAATATAATAAAAGATTTTCTTCAATTAACATTGTTGTTTGTTTCCCCTTATGTATTATCGGGAATTTTAGGTATCTTTTTATCATTTCTAAGCGCTTATTTATTTAAATACATAATTGGAAACCACATATGTATAAAAGATTCTACGAATGCACATAACAAAAAACAGGGAATAACAACAATCTCTGAAAGTACACACTTATCTATATTGGATTCCACATCTCAATTGTTATTTCTATTTGGTGCTATAGAAGTTCAAGAGAATCTAGGAATCATAATGCGATTTAATTTAGCAGCGGGGTTTCAAACAGGTTGGATACTGGTTTCGGTTATTTTATATGAATACGGTTTACAATTTTATAAATGGGGAAAAGATTTGTTAGAAAAATACGCAATGACTCCAGTTTTATCTATAGTAACAACGCTTTTTGCAATTTTATTTATAGCAGGTATAATAAAAGTTGGCCATAAAGAAGCGCTTGCTTCTTTGTTAATAGCAAGTAGCATATATTTGTTACTAGTAGACTTGATTGTAAAAGATACACGAAATAAATTATTTGTTACATTTTTGTCAAATGTGGTAGGCGTAATGGCGTTTATGATGTTAGCAGTAACATAGTTGATGCCTATAGAAGTAGTTTAATAATTATTATAAAATAAAAAGATGTCAGAAAAAGATCAAAGTACAGAAAAATCAGAAAACATTCAATCTGGAAAAATTTTAGAAACACCAATTACAGAAGAAATGAAAAAAGCGTATTTAGACTACGCTATGAGTGTTATTGTATCCAGAGCTTTACCAGATGTTAGAGATGGACTTAAACCTGTTCAAAGAAGAATTGTTTATGCGGCAATTGAATCCAAGATGACTTCCACTGATAAATATAGGAAGTCTGCTACTCTAGTAGGTAATGTAATGGGTAAGTATCATCCACACGGAGATTCTTCTATTTATGAGGCATTAGTAAGAATGTCACAAGACTTTTTATTAAGGTATCCTCTTATTGATGGGCAAGGTAACTTTGGTACTATTGCAGGTGATCCTCCAGCGGCAATGAGATACACAGAATGTAAACTGGAAAAGATTTCAGAATACATGTTAAAAGACATCGATAAAAACACTGTTGATTTTGTCGACAACTTTTCAGCTGAGTATCAAGAGCCATTAGTTTTACCCGCTGTAATCCCAAATCTTTTAATGAATGGTGCTACAGGTATTGCTGTAGGTATGGCTACTAATATTCCACCTCATAATTTGGGTGAAATAATAGACGGCATTAATCTTATATTAGATACTGGTGATTTAAATGTTGTAGATACAGAACAAAGAATAATAAAAGCTTATGACATATCAGAAACTACTGCTGAAATTGCACATTGGGAAGTTGTAAATAATGTGGAATTAAAAGAACTCGTTAAGGTTATAAAAGGTCCTGATTTTCCAACCGGCTGTACAATTTATGATCAAAAAGAAACTTTAAACTATTTTGCCACAGGAAGAGGAAGAATAGTTCAACGAGCACATGCAGATATTGAGGAAAGTAAATCAGGCAGATTTCAAATAATAATCAAAGAAATTCCATATCAAGTAAATTTAAAAACACTGATTGAAAAAATTGCTGATTTAGTAATAAATAAAAAGATTTCTGGGGTATCTAATATCATAGATGAAAGTAGTGGCGAAGATATAAGAATAGTTATTGAACTTAAAAAAGATGCTAATCCACAAAAGGTGTTAAATTACCTATATAAATACACACAATTACAAAGCACTTTTAATGTAAATATGATTGCTTTGGTTGATGAAGAACCACAATTACTGGGAATTAAAGCAGTTTTAGATTATTTTATAAAGCATAGACGAGAAGTTATTACAAGAAGAACTCTTTATAATTTAAGAAAAGCTAGAGAAAGAGAACATATATTAGAAGGACTTAAAAAAGCATTAGATTTTATAGATGAAGTTATTGCAATTATTAAAAAATCGAAATCTACGGATGATGCTAGAGAAAAGTTAATGAAACGATTTGATTTAACAGAGATTCAAGCACAAGCGATATTGGATATGAGGCTTAAAAAACTTTCCGCATTAGAAAGAGAAAAGATTGAGGATGAATTAAATGAAATAAGAAAAAGCATTGATAAAATGTTATTAATACTAGCAAAACCAAAGGAGATGATTAAAGTAATAAAGGCTGAATTGAGTGAAGTCAAGGAAAAATTTGCAGATGAAAGAATGACTAAAGTAATAAAAGGAAAAATCGGTGAATTTAGTGAAGAGGATTTAGTTGAAAATGTAGAAACATTAATATCGGTTACAGAGTCTGGATATATTAAAAGAATGAAACCTTCAACCTACAAAACACAGGGTAGGGGAGGAAAAGGCGTTATTGGCATGAAAACAAAAGAAAGTGATGAGGTTTCAATGTTAAGATTAGCCGAAACACACGATAGGTTATTTTTCTTTACAGATAACGGAAAAGTGTACGAAAAAAGAGTATGGGACATACCGGAAGGTAGTAGACAAAGTAAAGGAACTGCAGTTGTTAATTTACTTGAAATGTCTACCAGCGATAAATTAGAAGAAATTATAAGAATTACAAAAGAAGACGATGAAGATTCAGAAAATAGATACATATTAACGGCAACAAGGCTTGGAAACATAAAGAAAACTAAACTTTCCCAATATAAAAATATAAGAAAAACAGGAATTATTGGTATGAAACTAAAAGAAGGAGATTCTTTAGTAAGAGCGAAGTTAACAGATGGTAACAATAATGTAATATTGGTTACAGCTAAGGGTAAAACAATAAGGTTTAAAGAATCCGATGTGCGAGATATGGGCAGAAGTGCAAGTGGTGTAAGAGGTATTAGATTAAAAGAGGGAGATTATGTAGTAAGTATGGAAGTAGTACCTGAAACTGATGATAATGCTTTAAGTATATTAACCGTAACAGCAAAAGGGTATGCCAAAATGAGCGCCGTTTCAGATTATCCACTATACAAAAGAGGCGGAAGTGGTGTTATTGGTGCAAAAGTAACAGATAAAACAGGTGAAATTGTTGGAGTTAAATTGATTACACCTAAATCACAAGATTTATTATTAAGTTCTGTTTCTGGGCAAATTATCAGAATTTCTGTTAAAGATATTCCAAAATTAGGTCGAAGTACGCAGGGTGTTATTGTTATGAGATTAAATTCTGGCGATAGCGTTGCGGCTGTAACAGTTTTTGATAAACCAGAGGAAACAGAAAATCAAAAATCTGAAACTTAATCTACAAACTTAACATGTTACCAATTCTAAAATATGAAAATAAACTGTGGGATAAGGGTTATCACATTATTGCTGGTGTAGACGAAGTGGGTAGGGGGCCTTTGGCAGGTCCAATTGTAGGTTGTGCTGTTGCGTGGAATTATAAAACTATTGATAATTTGCTAAAAATTCCACATAAAAAAGAATTACTATTAAAAATAACAGATTCTAAAAAAGTAACAAAGAAAAATAGAGAGATTTTAAGTGAATTTATAAGAAAAGAGTGTTTAGGATACGAAATTTGTGAAATTTCAGCAAAAGAAATTGATGAAATAGGTATAGGCATAGCAAATAAAAAAGTTTTACGAAATGCGGTAATTAATTTATCAAGAAATTTAAAGATAGATTATGTTTTGGTAGATTATTTTTCAATTTGTACAAATGATTGCAAAATATCTGAATTGTCGTTAAAAAAAGGAGATCAAGTGTCTTTTGCAATTGCAAGTGCATCAATTGTAGCTAAAGTTTACAGAGACAACTTAATGTATAAATACAGTAAAAAATATTCACAATACAGTTTAGATACAAATGTTGGATACGGAACAAAAAAACATCTTTTAGCAATAAAGAAATACGGATATACGCCCATTCATCGCAAATCATACAAGATAAAATTACCTACTGAAAAGTAACATTACTTAATATATAATCAAATTAATGCCATTTTTTATAGTAAAACCGCCCAAAAATAATGAATACACATATGAGCTTGCCCAAGCGGTTTTTAATAGTTTGGTAAGTGGCATAAAATCAAGTACCATACCATTTTTTAAAGAATCAAGTGAGAATTATTATTCGTTCAATATAATATCAATCAATCAAAATATATATTTTGTGGCAGGTGCTTTACCAAGTAAATCAACACATTTAAAAAATCAGTTATTTGCTCAGTTTTCTAAGTCTGATATAGTTGAGATTCCAAATTTTAATGAATTAGGGGAAATCAATTATGATTTATTAGACATATCACAGGTTACATTAGATAAATGGTATGGAATTCCCATAAAAACGATGGATAAGTTTCAAGATGTTGATCCATTAACATCTTTTTTATCAGCCATGGCTAGAACAACCAGTTCTAATGATATCTTTTGGTTACAAATCATTTTAGACCAAACAAATAATAAATGGCAAAAGAAAATTCTATCAAAAATAAGCAAATTAACTGGTGCTGAAATTGTAAGTGAAAGTGCTCAAAAGGAAATCGCATTAATGCAAGAAAAATTAAAGTTTCACGGATTTAATACTTACATTAGATTAATTACGAATAATCCCCAAACAACAAATTTATTATTTCAACCATTCACCGCGTATTCTGACCCTAATGGCAACAAATTCACGCTAAAAAGTGCGGGCTTTATGAGGGAAAATAAACTTAGAGAAGCAGTTTTTGAGCACTTTCCGTATGGCAGTGCTAACATATTGAATACCCTTGAATTATCAACGATTTGGCATATTCCAAACAATCTTTCGGGAATACCAAACATTGTTTGGGGAAAAAGGTTGCATTTAGACCCGCCAGAAAATCTTCCAATTGTGCACGAAAACATGACCAAGGAAGAAAAATCTGAAATAACGTTTATTGGACGAACTATCTATAAAAACGAAGAAAGAATCTTTGGCATTAAACACAAAGATAGAATGAGGCATGTATATATTGTAGGTAAAAGTGGTAGTGGTAAATCGTGGTTATTAGACAATATGGCTATTGAAGATATAAGAAAAGGTAATGGTGTTGCTATATTGGATCCACATGGTGATGCTATTGAGACAGTATTAGACTTTATTCCCAAAAATAGAATTAACGATGTATGCCTTTTTGACCCATCTGACAGAGAATATGCTTATACTTTAAATATTTTAGAATTAGAAAACGAACATCAACGAGATATAATGGTATCAGGAATTATAGGAATATTTCACAAATTATACGCACATTCTTGGGGACCTAGATTAGAACATATTTTGAGAAATGTATTATTTACACTAACATATGCTCCAGATGCAACTTTACCTGATATAATGAAGATTTTGCATAATAAAAAATATAGGAACAAGGTACTTAAAAATATAGACGATCCAATGATTCATCAATTTTGGAATAAAGAGTTTGATCAAATGAGTGAAAGATTTTTAAATGAAGCAATTTCACCAATATTAAATAAAGTCGGACAATTTGTAACATCACCTTTAATGCGAAGAATTTTAGATAAACCTAAATCTAAAGTAAGAATTGAAGAAATAATGAATAACAAAAAAATATTATTGTGCGATTTATCACAAGGAAAAATAGGTGAAGATAACGCTACACTGTTAGGTTCTATGATTATAACTAAGATTCAAATTGCTGCTATGAACAGGGCATTTCAAAAAGAAGAAGAAAGAGTTCCATTTTATTTGTATGTAGATGAGTTTCAAAATTTTGCGACAAGTTCATTTACAAAAATCTTATCTGAAGCACGAAAATACAGATTGTCACTTACAATGGCAAATCAATATATAACACAAATAGATCCAGATATAATGAATGCAATTTTAGGGAATGTAGGAAGTTTAATGAGCTTTAATGTTGGTGCACACGATGCTGAAATACTTTTTAAAGAGTTTGGCTCTAATATCGAGCCTGAGGACTTAACAACATTAGATCAATATCAATTAGTGGGAAGAATTATGGTTGATAAGGTAATGTCGCCGGCGTTTACATATTACTCTCTACCTTTACCGAAAAACAGATCTATGCACAAACAAAAGATAATCGATCAATCTAGAAAGAGATACGGCGTAAAATCGCCGATGTAAAACAGAATATTATTACCATAAAGTTATACACATAGCGATTGTGTTAGTTTTGCGCTCTTTTTTCACAATCTGTTTCAAAAATTATAAAAAAAACAATAAAATCATAAAACTCATTCGCTCAAAAAACGGCTTGATAAACGCGTTTACACAAAGGTGTCACAAAAGGGAAGTAACTGCTAAGAATTATGCTACCTCGCACATGCACCAACCTTATAGTCTGCGCAGGTGTTAAGCCGATAGCTTTTATATTGCAAAGTCTTATAGTTTTTGTTGGATTTGACCAAACGATTTGGTGATTTACATTCGTTGAATTTGTTCATACAATAAGAGGTAATGCCTACAAATGATAGTTTTACAAAAATAATAGCTACAATAGGACCCGCTTCAGAATCGGAAAAAACCTTAGAACAACTGCTTTTAGCCGGTGTTGATGTGTTTCGTTTAAACATGAAACACAACACGCATGAATGGTATGCAAATACAATAAAAAAAATAAGAAAAATATCAGAGAATCATGGTGTTAACACTGCTATAATGGCAGACTTTCAAGGTCCTGAATTAAGAACTGGAATATTTCCAAACGGGATAGAAAAAATAGTTTTAAAATCAGGTCAAACGGTTGTACTTTCAAAAACTCCAAAAGATAAAAAACATATATTTATACCATTTGATTTTGTCCATTCTATAAAAGGATTACAACCAAAACATAAAATATACTTAGATGATGGTAGGGTGGAATTAGAAGTAGAAAAAGTAACGCAAGCGTCAATTTATGCGAAAGTATTATTCGGAAACGCGTTAGGATTAAGAAAATCGGTTAGCATTCCACAGGCAAACATATTAATGCCCACATTAACAGAAAAGGATAAAAAAGACTTAAAATTCTCTGTTGAGCATAATGTTGATTTCGTCGCATTATCTTTTGTAAGAGACAGGCAAGATATTGCGACGTTAAAAAAGAAGATAAAATCATTAGGTGGACATCAACATATCGTCGCAAAAATTGAAACACTAAAAGCAATTGAAAATTTTGATGAAATTTTAGATGAAACCGATGTTATTATGGTTGCTCGTGGCGATTTGGGCGTTGAAGTATCAATGGAAAGACTTCCACGAATTCAAAAACATATGATTGAAAGATGCCGTGAAGAAGCAAAACCAGTAATTGTTGCAACACAAATGTTAAAAAGCATGGTAAGTAGTTACATGCCAACAAGAGCTGAAGTGGCAGACATCGCAAATGCAGTTTTTGATAAAACAGATGCGTTAATGTTATCCGAAGAAACTGCAACCGGTAAATACCCCGTAAGAGCTGTATCTACGATGAGTAAAATTGCCAGGTTTAACGAACAACAACAATTTGCCCAAGATATTGTTAAATTACCTGAATCATTTGAGGAAATTATAATCACAGCATCAATAGAGTTCGTAAATAAACAGCCCTCAAACGAAAAAGAAGTTCAGGGTTATATTGTATTTACAGAATCAGGAATGTCTGCAAGAATTTTATCTAGATTTAGGCCACCTATACCGGTATTTGCGTTTACTGAACATTCAACAGTAGCAAGACAATTAGCAATGTCTTATGGTGTTCAAGCATTTAGAATGAAACTTTCATCAAATCCAAATACAAACACTAAAAATGCAATAGATTTCTTAAAAAGAAAGCATTTGGTATTAAAAGGCGAAAAGATAATTGCAATTTTTGGAAATAATGTTGGTACAATAGGTGCAAATAATAATTTAAGTATTGTTGATGTAGTGTAAAATTTTATTCTCTTTCGTGAAACTTTTCATGAACCTCTTTTAGTCGTTTATTTGTAACATGAGTGTAAATTTGCGTTGTAGATACATCTGAATGCCCTAATAACTCTTGAACTGATCTTAAATCAGCACCTGCCATTAGCAAATCAGTAGCAAACGAGTGTCTTAACACATGAGGTGTAACATCTATAGATATCCCAGCCATTAATGCATATTTTTTTACCATTCTTTGTACAGATCTAGGTGTTAATCGTAATGACTCACCATCTTCATCATTAGGATCCATAGATTTACCGCTGTATCTAACAAATAAAGGTTTAAAACTATCTTTTCTTGTGGATAAATACTTTTTCAGCCATTCTACGGCTTCTTTTGATAAATATACTGTTCTTACTTTGTTTCCTTTTCCAACTATTGTAAATTCTCTTCTTTCTAATATTTGTGGTGTGATATCATCTTTATTTAAGCTTGTAAGCTCGCTTATACGCATTCCTGTACTAAAAAGAAGCTCTAATATCGCTTTATCTCTAATGCCGCTTTTTTTAGATAAATCCTGTTGTTTTAATAAATCTTCTATTTGGTCTAAAGTTAAAAACTTGGGAACTCTAGGTTCTGGTTTTCCCAATAGTACTTTATCGGGGGGTAGGGCATCTTCAAACCCTTTTTCTATTATTAAATACCTTAAAAATGATCTTAATGCTGTTAAATAGCGGTTTTGTGTATTTCTTTTTAATGTATTTCTACCTTTATGATGATATGTTTCTTTTCTATTTAAATACACACGAAAATCTCTTACAGTATCTTGTGTAATATCCTTATAACTTACGACATCTGAATTTTGCACTTGTGTTAACCAAACATAAAATTCCTTTAAATAGAAATGATACATCTTCACTGTGCCTTGTGACAAATTTTTGTCTACTTCACAATACTGAAGAAAGTCTTGAATTAACTTAGCTAAGTCATCTTTTGAAGCACCTCGTTTTTTTGATGCTTGCGCAAAAACATCAATTGAATCACTTATTGA
>Ga0256914_1002150_pt1 | contig 16736 bp, 17 predicted proteins | sample HulkmetaG_FD_191571 | JGI IMG/M metagenome (GOLD analysis project Ga0256914, IMG submission 191571) | Hydrothermal chimney microbial communities from Main Endeavour vent field at the Juan de Fuca Ridge, Pacific Ocean - Hulk | ecosystem: Environmental > Aquatic > Marine > Hydrothermal vents ... | reverse complement strand
TGAAAAAATTAAAAAAACGTTCGGCAGTAAATTCATTAAGAACGGAAAGATAGATAGAAAAAGACTTGGTAACTATGTTTTTTCAAAGCCAGATGCTCTAAAGAAATTAAACGATATTATGATTCCATTAATGACTGAACAATTAAAGAAAATTCTTGAAAAAAAGAAAAAAAATGGGGCAAAGATTGTAGTAATCGATGCTGCAATCTTATTTGAAGCAGGATGGGATAAATTTGCAGACGAAACCTGGGTTGTGTATACTCCCAAGGAAAAACAACTGGAAAGACTTATAAAAAGGGAAAAAATTTCGGAAGAAGAAGCAAAAATGAGAATAGAGGCACAGATGGATATAAGAGAAAAAATGAAACGTGCCACATACATTATCAACAACAGCAGTGATACAGATGAGGTGAAAGAACAGGTTTTAAAATTATGGAACAGGGTAAAGAATTCCATCTGAGTTTTTCACGAATTGCAATCTACAATGAATGCCCGCTTAGATACAAGTATATATACATTGATAAACTTCCCACAGAGGCAAGAAGCTACTTTAGTTTCGGAAATACAATTCACAAAGTATTAGAAAAATTTTACCACCCTGAGGAAAATTTCAAGAAAAAAGACAAAGCGCCGCTTGAATATCTTATGGAATTACTTGAAAAATATTGGATTTCTGAGGGATACAAAACAGAAAACCAGGAAAATAAGGCAAAAGAAGAGGCAAAAAAAATCCTCATAGAGTTTTACAGAAAAAATATCTTCGGTTTTAAACCAGCATACATTGTAGAAAAAACTTTTTCTTTTGAACTTGATAAATTTAAAATAATTGGAAGAATTGACAGAATAGATAAAACAAGTAAGGGATATAAAATCATAGATTATAAAACAAGTAGACTACTTCCAAAGTTCTTTCGGGAAATAGATTTACTGCAACCGATTATCTATAGAATAGCAGCAGAAAAATCTCTGAACCTTGAAAATATAAATGAAATTTCAATGATATACGTGCGGTTCAATGAAGAGATAAAGTTCAATATTGGATACTATCTTGTTCAAAAAGGGCTTGAAAAGATAGTGGAAACGGGAAACAAAATCCTGAAGGAAGAGTTCGAGCCACTCCCCAATGGAAGATGTTCAACCTGTGAATTCAGAAACATCTGTCCGGCATATAAAGAAAAATAAATCAATCTGTTGTTCGATAAAATGCAAAACTATGGCAAATACTTCAAAGGATTAACAGGTTTATCTCCAACATAAACACCAAAATGGAGGTGCGGACCTGTGGACCAGCCCGTATTATCTGAGTATGCTATAACTTGCCCTTGATGTACCGACTGTCCTTTTCGGACAACATAACGTTCAAGATGCGCATACAACGTTGAAACATCTGACCCATGATAAATTATTACAACGTTTCCATATCCTGTAAGCCAACCTGCATAACTTACAATACCAGCAGCAGCAGCTTTAACCGGAGTTCCAGTGGCAACAGCAATATCAATTCCCGGATGAAATTCACGTGTGTGCCATATCGGGTTTGTTCGCCAACCAAACGGAGAAGTAATAGGGCCTCTCACCGGCCAGATTAAACCTCCTTTCAAAACCATTTTTCCGTTGTTTGCCTGACGGATGAGTTCTTCTATTTTCTTCTGTTCATTCTTTATTTCCTGTTCAAGAATACTCTTTTGCGTAAGATATTCGAGTTTTTTCTGCTTTAAAGTTGAAAGAAGCTGGTTTTTCAACTCGACTTCCTGACTCAAAATTTCCTCCTGTTGTTTTTTTTCATTTAAAAATGCAGAAAGATTCTTTTCAGATTCCAGAAGTTCTAATTTTTCCTTTTCCAGAATCTTTGTTTTCTCAGTAAGTTCGTCAAGCAAGTTTTTATTAGCACCTGCTATATAAGAGATGTAAGCGATTTTATCCTCAGATGAATTAACATCTCCTCCTGAAAACAGCAATTCTACTGGAGAAATCTGACTCATCTTGTATGAAAGATTCAAAGCAACATAGATCGCTTTTTTATTTTGCTGAATCAAACTTTCATTTTTAGCAATAAGTTCTTTTTTCTTATCTATCTCTTTTTCAACAGCAGCAATTTTACTTTGTATTACGGCTATGTTTTGATTTATACTCTGCACTTCTGCCTCTAAGTTTCCCAATAGTGCAATTACATTTGTTTCATTATAATTAACATTTGCTATTTGTTGCTGTACGTATTTAAGTTGCTCCTTATACCTCTGCAATTTTTTCTGTTCCTCTGTGAGCCCTGAATAAGCAACAGAGTTTAATAACGAGAAAAGAAAAACAAACACCAAAATGAAGAGAACAACCTTTTTCATACCCGACTCACCTTCCTTAACGGTATTATACCGCCTAAAAGACAGATAGCAATACCAGAAACAAGCAATTCGCTAAAAAGTTTACCTGTGTTTACTGAGAAATTATAATTAGCAAAAGGTAGAAGCCCTTTTATAAGGTCAATACTCCATACATCAATTTTCTTCAATACATAAACGGATATAACCCAGGAAGCAAAAACAGTAAAAATAATTACAAAAATAAACGGAATTTCTATAAATAAATTATCTGCACCTATTAATTTTAACACTTTAATTTCAGTGTGTCTCAAATCAACAAGAAAAGACATAATACTTTGAGAAATAAAAACAAATTCTGCAACTACAACAACAAAAACAAAAACAAATAAGAGCCATGCAATTTTTGTAAGATTGTCTATTTTCCTGGCCATTTCTTCAGAAAAGATTACCGAGTCAACCGTTGGAAATGAAGCAATTAAATCTTTTATGCTATCACCAGCAGAAATATTAGAAATTTCGACTTTTGCAGTATAAGGAAATGGATTTTCATCAAGTGTTTTAAGTAAAGGAGCGTATTCAGGAAAGAGTTTTATAAAATTATTTTCTCCCTCTTCTTTTGTTATCAAAGAAACGTCCTTTACTCCATCAATTGCTTTTATTTCATTTACTGTTTTTTGAACATCTTCATAAGAATCGCTCGTTTTAAAAAATACAGTTATCGTTACCTTATTTTTTAAACTCAAAGAGGATTGAAAAAATCTTTTCCCTGTTATGTAAATGCTTCCCACTGTAACAAAACCTATTGTAAGAAAAACAATAGAAACAAATATCACTTTCTTACTTCTACCAATAAGTAATAAACTCTGCCTGAGCATGTAAAATAATCTAAACATAGCCCTTTGCTATAATCCTCCCATTTTTCAACTTTATAATCCTTTTCGGCGATGTCTCTCTTTTAACCATATGGTGAGTAGACATAACAACAGTAATCCCACTTTCATTTATTGCATCGATAAAGCGCATTATCAGGGAGGCAGTATCTTTGTCAAGGTTTCCCAATGGCTCATCAAGAAGCAACACATCCGGTGTGGAAATAACTGCTCTGGCAAGAGAGACACGCTGTTTTTCACCGCCTGAAAGTTCCCTCACAAGTTTATACATTTTATCTCTTAATCCAAGGGAAGAAAGCACAGTTTCCGCCCGCTGAACAAGAACAGAATAACTCGATCCTATTACCTGAAGTGGTAGAGTAATATTTTCAAAAACTGTTCTGTCTTCAATAAGCATAAAGTCCTGGTAGGCAAGTTGCACCTTTCTCCTCCATAGATGAGTTTTTGTAGATCTGTCAATTCGCTTTCCAAATGCAAATATTTCGCCTCGCGTTGGACGTTCATCAAGATGCAAAATTCTCAGAAGAGTTGTTTTGCCTGCACCAGATTCACCAACAATATAAACAAAATCACCTTTGTTAATTTTTAAATTCACCTTGTTAAGCGCAACAGTGCCGTTTGGATAAACCTTAACAACGTCTCTGAGTTCTATCATATTCGCTCCTTCATAGATTTAAAGCCACTCCCTATTACTTCGTTTAACTCTGCTATAATCATAAAACTATCAGGATCGGCATCTCTTACAACCTTCTTTATTTTAGAAACCTGTGTATGGGGAACAACCACCAAAAGCATCTTTTTATGCCTTCCTGTGTACCCTCCTTTTGCATCAATTTCGGTAACTCCTCTGCCTATTTCTGTTAACACGGATTCTTTGATAGGTTCCGGGTACTCAGTAATAATATAAACTGCCTTTGAAAAGGTAAATCCACTTTGAACAATGTCAATTGTCTTGTTTCCAACAATCTCTGCAATTACAGAATAGAGCGAAATGTTAATATTTTTGAAAACAACACCTGCTGCAATAATTATCACCACATCAATTACCATCATAGCCTGACTGAAAGGAAGCCCGGTGTAATCATACACTATCTGCGCAAGCAGATCAGTTCCTCCAGTTGACCCATACGCTCTAAATATAATTCCTATACCAATACCCATAATAAATCCCCCGTAAATACAGGCAAGAATCATATCGGTATGAATCACAGGCACATAGGGTGCAAGAATATCTATTAAAATGGAAGAAAGAATAGTGCCAATAATTGTTCCATACAGGAAATGCCACCCTATCCTTCTCAGCCCTATAATAAACAGCGGTATATTCATGAGAAGAATCATAGTACCTATTTTCAGCATTGGGAAATAATGATTAATAATGATTGCTATTCCAATAAACCCTCCGGGGGCTATATGGTTTGGATCAAAAAACATATCAACAGAAACTGCATAAATTACCGAGCCAATGAAAATGATAACTGTGTTAATAAAAATAAATTTAAAACTTTCTTTGTGTTTTGTCAAATGTCTCTTATGTCTTCGCTTTAAGATACGCCCAAATAAACGCATCGAGGTCTCCTTCCAGAACATCGTCAACTCGACCAGTCTCAACACCTGTCCTGTGGTCTTTCACTAACTTGTACGGTTGAAGCACATATGAACGAATTTCATTTCCCCACTCTGCTGACTTGTGAGAGCCTTTTATCTTCTTAATTTTCTCTTCTCTTTTCTTTTTTTCATAAAGTAACAAACGTGATTTCAAAACTTTCATTGCCATCTGTTTGTTCTGCAATTGAGAACGCTCGTTCTGACATTCGGCTGTTATCCCGGTGGGTATATGCGTAATGCGGACTGCAGTTTCAACTTTTTGAACGTTTTGTCCACCATGCCCACTTGAACGGAAAATATCAATTCGTAAATCCTTTTCATCAATCTCTATATCTTCAACATCTTCTATTTCAGGTGTTATTTCAACAAGCGCAAAAGAAGTATGCCTTCTCTTATTTGCATCAAAAGGAGAAATCCGAACAAGCCTATGCACACCGCTTTCGCCTTTTAAAAGTCCATAGGCAAAATCACCTTTCACATATACCAATGCACTTTTTATTCCTGCTTCATCACCGGGCATTTCTTCAAGAATTTCAGTTTTAAAATCATGCCTTTCCGCCCATCTCAAATACATTTTCAACAACATCTGCGTCCAGTCTTGAGCATCCGTTCCACCAGCACCAGATGAAAAGGAAATGAACGCATTATAACTATCATAGGGATCAGACAAAAACCTTTCTATTTCCCATTCTGAAACGAGTTTTTCGCCCCTTTCCACGATGGGAGCAATTTCCTCATCCATAATTTCATTAGATTCTTCACCTAACTCAAGCATTGTCTCAAGATCTTCTTTCAATCTTTCTACTTCTTCAAAACGCAAGATTTCTTTCTTAAGCAAAGAAATCTCCTTCAATTTGTTTTTTGCATCTGGATTTTGCCAGAAGTCAGGAGAAGCAGTAAGTTTTTCAAGTTCGGAAAGTTTACCTTTCTTCTCTTTTAGTCAAGAATAATCAAGCCCTTTTTTAATTCTTTCAAGCAAAGAAATAGCCCTTCTTTTTATATCATCAGTAATCATAACGTCTCTTACCTCTTTCTTTTCTTTTTTAATTTTTTCTTTAATGCTCTTCTTTTACGTCTTTCCTCTCTGGAAAGTTTGCTTTCAGGCTCACTCTGTTTATTGCTCAGGGATCGAGATTCAGTGCTTTCCCCGGAGTTTGCAGCCTGTGATTCTTCTTTTCGCACTTCTATTCTGAAAAGCGTTCTAACCGTATCTTCTTTTACTCTTTCAATCATTTCATCAAACAATTGATGCCCCTCTATCTGATATGCAATTAACGGATCTTGCTGTCCATAAGCACGCAAGCCTACACCTTCTTTTAAGTCGTCCATTGCATAGAGATGATCTTTCCAGTTTGAATCAATTGTTCTCAGTAAAATATATTTTTCAATATCATCAGCAAGTCCTTTCCCAAATGATGCATATTTTTCTTCATACACCTTTACAGCAAGGTCTTGCAATTCAGAAACAAGTTCCTCTTTCCGCATATTCATTGCAGATTCATTAAGTTTTACTGTTCTATTCAAAAGTTGAGAAAATGCCTTTTCAATTTCCTTCAAATCTTCTTCAGAAAGCCCCAAATCCTCATTGTAACGACTTAAAACTATCTTTTCCGCAATATCACGAACCATTTGAGCAATTTCATCATGAACTGATTCGCCCTTTAATATTTTATCCCTTTCGGAATAAACAACTTCTCTTTGCTTATCCAGAACATTATCGTAATCAAGCAAATTTTTCCTTATACTAAAGTTGTATGCCTCAACCTTCTTCTGTGCTGCCTCTATCTGTCTGCTCAACAGTTTGTGTTGTATTGGTTCATCATCGGGGATTCTAAGTGTTGAAAGGATCTTCTTTATAGAATCTCCTCCAAAAATCCTGAGCAGTTCATCTTCAAGAGAAAGGTAAAATTGGGATTCACCCGGGTCTCCCTGTCTTCCAGAACGACCTCGCAACTGATTATCAATTCTTCTTGCTTCATGCCGCTCAGTTCCAAGAATAAAAAGCCCTCCCAATTCTTTAACACCTTTCCCAAGTTTAATATCAACACCTCTTCCAGCCATATTTGTTGCAATTGTAACAGCCTTATACTGTCCAGCATCTTTTATTATCATTGCTTCTTTCTCATGATACTTCGCATTGAGTACATTATGAGGAATGCCTTCTTTTTTGAGCATCTTGGAGAGCCGTTCTGACTTTTCTATTGAGCGTGTACCTACAAGTACCGGTTGCCCTTTCTTATACAGTTCCTTTATCTTCTTTACAATTGCTCTAAACTTTGCATCTTCAGTTTTGTAAACCACATCAGGCCTATCAATTCGTATAACAGGTTTATTCGTAGGAATAACATACACATCAAGATTGTAAATTTCTTTGAACTCTTCCTTTTCTGTATATGCTGTACCCGTCATTCCAGCAAGTTTTTTGTACATTCTAAAATAATTCTGGAATGTAATTGTTGCAAGAGTTTGACTTTCACTTTTAACTGTAAGCCCTTCCTTTGCCTCTATCGCTTGGTGCAAACCATCACTGTATCTTCTTCCAAACATCAACCTACCTGTAAACTCATCAACAATAATCACTTCTCCGTCTTTTACAATATAATCAACATCTTTTTGGAAGTACATCCTCGCACGAAGTGCTTGATTAATATGTTTTACTACATCTACAAACCGTTCATCGTAAAGGTTATCTATATGAAGCATCTTCTCTACCTTGTGAACACCTTCTGGAGTAAGGGTAACTGTTTTAAGTTTTTCGTCCCCTTCAAAATCAACACCCTCTACAAGTTTTCTTGCCACTCTCGCTGCTTGATAGTACATATCTGTGGATTCTTCAGATGGACCAGAGATTATAAGAGGGGTTCTTGCCTCATCAATTAAAATACTGTCAACCTCATCGACAATTGCATAATAAAGTTCTCTTTGAACAATCTGATCAGGTGAAACAGCCATGTGATCCCTCAAATAATCAAAACCAAACTCATTATTCGTACCGTATGTAACATCAGCAGCATATGCTTTTTGCCTTTCTGCAAAATCAGAATCATGCTGTATCAAACCAACTGAAAGCCCTAAAAATTTATAGATCGGGCCCATCCACTCACTATCCCTCTTTGCAAGATAATCGTTTACAGTAACAAGATGCCCACCTTTCCCATGCAATGCATTGAGATACAGCGGGAGCGTTGCAACAAGTGTTTTACCTTCTCCAGTTTTCATTTCTGCAATAGCACCATTATAAAGAACAATACCTCCCAGAAGTTGCACATCAAAGTGCCGCATGTTTAAAGTGCGTTTTGCCACCTCTCTAACAACGGCAAATGCCTCCGGGAGAATAGAAGTATCAGGCTCTCCTTTTGCAAGCCTCTCTTTAAACTCGACAGTTTTATGTTTTAACTCTTCGTCGGAGAGAGAGGATATCGTTTTTTCAAGATCATTTATTCTTTTTACGATTTCCCAATATCGTTTTAAATTTTTCTTCGTGGGATCAAATATATCAAGTAACATACTACTCCTGCGGCTTAATCAAACCGTAATTACCGTCCTTTCTTCTATAAACAATGTTATACTCTCCAGATTCTTCATCTCTAAATACAAAGAAATCGTGATCAAGCAATTCAAGTTGTAATACTGCCTCTTCAACACTCATCGGTTTTATAGGAAAAGTTTTAACTTTTGCAATCTTCGGATATGCTTCTTCTTTAACTTCAGGAGTTTCCACTTCTCTAACCTGTTTTCTTGTACCTTTTATACGTTCCTTATATTTTCTTACCTGCCTATCCAATTTATCAGCCGCTTCTTTCAATGCCTGATCTATCAGATTGCCTCTACCTTCTGCACGCAGTATTCTTCCGGCAATATGCAAAGTTGTTTCAATGGAATACCTTCCTCTTTGCTTACTAACAACAACATCCGCTTTTTGAACGTTGTTAAAATACTTCTCAACTTTTTCAATTTTTGATTTAATGGCATCTTCCGTTGTTTGAGGAATCTTTTCAATACCTTTCAACGTAATATTAAGTTCCATGGCAAATGCCTCCTTTCGCTTTTATAAAGTATACAATCAATAACAGTTTCTGTCAAAGGTGAGGACTACTCAGAAACTATTTCTCCTCTTCGAACAAAACTCATAAAGATAAATGCAATCACAAAAAACCCTGTGGAAAAAACAAGCAGAGCAGGATATCCAAAATGATCTATAAAAATACCTGCAAGTGGAGGAGCAACAATGTTAGCAGCCTGAGAAGAAAAATAGTACAAGCCCGTGTATCCACCAACTTTTTTAAGAGTGGTCATATCAACAACCATAGGTAGAGAATTCACGTTGACAAGTGCCCAACCTATACCACCTATAAAGAAAAGTACTGAAAAAAGAATAAAGGAGTGGACACCTAAACTTATAAACATGATAATTGAAACAATCAAAAGGCCTACCTGTATTGTAATCCTCCTGCCAACACGAGCCCCAACAAACCCTGCAACAAGCGCAAATACCATAAAAGACAAAACAAACATACCAAGGATAAGCGCACCAGTACTTGCTTTTAAATGAAGATAAAATTTTGCATAACTCGTGAAGAACGTTTCAAGTGCGTTATATCCAATAAACCACGAAAAAATTGCAAGAAGAATAAACATCAAACTCTTTTCACCTACAATAACATCTTTTAAATTATCAACCAATGCTTCAAAAGATTCAGTAAGAGAAACGGGAGGATTTTCCTCATCAGGACTTTCAAGTGGTTTATCCTCATTAACAAAGAAAACTACAATCAAACTTGCAGCAAGCATAATCAATCCGCCAACTATAAACGGATATGCGACATTCGTATCGTACAATTTTTTGCCACCAAAGTACACAAGCAGAGCACCGACACCACCCATAAAGTTAATTATTCCATTCGCCTGACTCCTGAATTTAGACGGAGTAATGTCAGGCATAAGAGCGATAACTGGAGTTCTGAAAAGTGCCATAGCAAGGTTCATCAGGATAATGGCAAGCATCGTTAAAAAAAGATTTCCTTTGAGTGCGACAAATGGTATAAGTATAAAGAAAATTGTTGCAAGCGGAGCACCAGCGAGTATGTATGGTCTTCTCCTTCCTATTTTTGTCCTGGTTCTATCACTCATTGCACCTAAATAGGGAAGGAGCAATATTGCAAAAATGTTATCTATCGTCATAATGAAACCGATAATCACAGATGGAAGGTGATACCACTCTTTCAGGAAAACAGGCACATAAGCGTTATAAAGTGCCCAGATGACAGAAACCCCCAAAAATCCAAACCCTAAAACAAACGTTTTTCCCACTTTAAACTTCTCTTCCATTTTTCCCTCCTTATTTATTTATATAAACCCTCTCTACCCTTTTACCTATTCGAGAAACAATCTCGTAATTTATTGTATCTATTTTTTTTGCAATTTCCGTTGCAGTAATCTCTTCATTACCCTGTTTTCCTATTATGACAACTTCATTCCCGCTATGCACATTTGGAATCCCGCTCACATCAATAACAGTTTGATCCATTGTCACATTCCCAAGAATTTTTACTCTTTTCCCTTTTATGAGAACCTCACCCTTGTTTGAAAGTGCCCTTGGTAAGCCATCAGCATATCCTACTGGAATTGTTGCAACTGTCATCTCTTTTTTAGCGATAAAATTCCTTCCGTAACTTATGCTTGCACCAGGTGGAATCTTTTTCACATAAACAACCCTTGTTTTAAAGGAAAGAATAGGTTTAAAATCTGTTTCCCTCTCCTGAAATGGAGAAAGTCCATAAAGAATAATACCCGGTCTTACCGCATCAAATAAAGTTTCTTTAAAACCAAGAATTGCTGCACTGTTAGCAGCATGCACAAGTTCAGGTTTCAAATGAACCTTTTCCAAATCAAAAAGCACTTTTTTAAAACGTCGGAGTTGAGTATTTAAATACTCTGAATCTGAATCTGCCGTAGAAAAATGCGTGTAAATACCGTAAAATCTGATCTTCTCCATATCAGAGAGTGTTTTTACAATGCTCACGACTTCCTCAGGGAAAACTCCAATTCTACCCATACCAGTATCAACATTTATGTGGATATTAAGAGGTATATTCTCTTTATAATCTGCTAATTTCTCCAAAAAACGTTTATTGAAAAGAGTTATATGAATATTTTCTAATGCAGCAGTTTTTAAAGCAGAAGGATTAACATAACCAAGAACTAACAACGGTGTGTTTTTAATACCATTTTTCCTGAGTTGCATAGCCTCTTCAAATGAGGCAACGGCAAGAAAATCTATTGACCAACTTTCAAGTGCTTTTGAAATCTCTTCAGCACCGTGACCATAAGCATCGGCTTTCACTACACCAATAATTTTTCTACTATCTGAAAACTTTTTAATTTTATCAAAGTTATATTTTAAGCATTTCAAATTGATTTCGACCCAGGTAGGCCTTACAATTTCCATTTGCCCTCCTTGAAAAAACTTGTAATAAGTATATCATTAAAAACAGCAAATTGAAAGAGGTGAAAATGAGAATAGTAATAACAAATGATGATGGAATCGAGGCAAATGGTATAAAAAGTCTGGTGAGAGCAGTTGCGGATCTTGGAGAAGTGTTTGTTGTAGCACCAAGAGAACCGCAAAGTGCAGGAAGCCATGCAACAACATTACACAAGCCACTTCGAGTTGATGAATTTCCATTAAACCTTGGTGAGAAAAAATCTTTTAGGGTGAGCGGTACACCAGCAGACTGCGTTTTACTGGCAGTTGATATTCTGGTAAAGGGTGAAATTGATTTAGTTTTATCCGGAATAAATCAGGGACCCAACTTAGGAGATGATGTTCTTTACTCAGGGACAGTGGCCGGGGCAAGAGAGGGTGCATTAAACGGCATCGTTTCTATTGCATTTTCAATTAATGGATTTGAAAATCCACACTATGAAACAGCAGCAAAGTTTGCCAGAATGTTTACAGAAAAAGTGTACAAATCAGGCATAAGTGGAGAAACTTACTTTAATGTAAATGTACCCGACACAGATTGGGAAAGTATTAAAGGTGTAAGAGTTGTAAAGCAGGGAAAAAGAAGATATACGGATAGAGTTATGATAGGAAAGGATCCATTCGGAAAAATCTATTATTGGATAGGCGGAAAGCCCGTAGACAGTGAAAGCAGTGAAACAGATAATGGCGTTGTACATTCAGGATACATCTCCATCACACCAATGAAAGTTGATCTCACTGATTACAACTTACTTGAGAAAATTAAAGATTGGGAAGAAGATTTCAGGAAAACAAAATGAAAACGATAAAAGAGGCACTGAACGAACTTAAAACATTCTCCGAATTTGTTGTAACACTTGGATACGCCGCAATTTTGCAAAACGATGTGGATCTTGCAATTGAGGCTCAGTATGTAAAGGATAAAATACGCTCACTGAGTTATGATATCAGAGTAGCCACAATTTATGCAGTAAGAAGTTCAAGAAGCGATAAAAAAGAAATAACTCAACTTGCATCGCTCCTGCAGGTGGGAGTTGCAGCAAAAGAAATAAGCGACGGCATAGATGATCTTGTGGAAATAGTAATCAGGGGAGGAGGAGCACACCCGGTACTCAGAACAATCTATGGAAATAGCGAAACATTAACAAAATTCCAGATTGGTAAAAATAGTAAACTTCTTGGGAAAACACTTAAAGCAGTAAAAGATATGAATATTAAAATACTATTCATAAGAAGGGAAAAGGATTATATTATAAGCGACGACATTTACATAACCCCGCTAAAAGAAAATGATGTAATCGTTGTAAAATCAAGTGAAGAGGAAAACGAAAAAGTCAGAGAGATATTCGAGTAAGCCCGTCTCAAGAAATTCGCTTACAAACATCTTATACCAATCACTGCTTGTTTTATTTATTTCTGTTGTAGGTGAAAGCATAACAGGAAGCATTCTCGTTGGAATGAAAGAAAAGATTTTACTTATACCCGGGCTTCTCATAATTGTTCCAGCGCTTACAGACTTACGAGGAAATGTAGGAGCTGCATTTGGAGAGAGGCTAAGCACAATGCTTCATCTCGGAATAATTAAGCCAAAATTTAGTTTTTCTGATATTATAAGACAAAATATATTTGCATCATTTACATTAACCGCTCTTATCGCATTCGTAATAGGTATATCTGCACCTATGTTTTCTAAACTCTTCAAAATAAAAGGAGGAAATCCTATTGTACTATCCTTCATCTCAACAAGTGCAGGGATAATTTCCTCCATAGTGCTTTTACCAATTGTGTTTTTTATTGTTCTCTTTGCATTTAAACATGGAATAGATCCAGATAATATTGTTGCACCCACACTACCTGTAATAGGAGACATTGTAACTGTAAGTGCTGTATATATTAGCGCATTTATTGTATTAAAATATACAAAGGTTGTAACCATGCCAATCATAATTTTTACATTTCTCATTGCAAGTGGCTTTACCCATAGGAAAAGAAATTTTCCAAAGAGATATCACTATTTTTCAATTATAAAACAGAGCACTCCAATTTTGCTCCTGTGTCTTTCTATAGGAATCACCTCTGGGATATTCTTACAAAGTGCTGAACATACATTTGCCCTATTTCCTCTTATGCTCTCCTTGGTACCACAAGTAATTGCTCAAGGAGGCTCAATTGGGGGAATTGTAGGATCACGTGTATCCACAGCACTGTATCTTGGTACATCAAAACCATTCGTCTGGAACAGGGAAGTTTTAAAGAACTTTTTTTCCGGGATTATAATGGGTGTTGCAATCGGGCCTTTTATCGCAATAATTTCTCAAATAGTAGGCATTATTACAAAAACTCCATTAATATCATTTACAAAAACTCTTCTCATATCGACTATTTCTATGTCGCTTCTTTCACTTTTAACAGGCATTGTTGCAATATACATTGCGTTTTTTTCATTCAAAATAAAATTAGATCCAAGTAATATCGTAATACCCTTAATAACAAGTACGGGTGATATAGCAGGAGTGCTCGTGCTCCTTTATGTTATAAAAATTATACTCTTATAAAATTATTGGACCGTGAGGTAAATTTGTAAGGACTTCTCCCTCTGTTTTTTTGACAAAAATAGTATCTTCAATTCTCACACCAAATTTTCCGGGAAGATATATACCTGGTTCCACGGTAATTACCATACCTTCTTTCAATGTAATATCAGAGCGAGAATTCACAAAGGGAAGTTCATGAATTTCAAGACCTACACCGTGGCCAAGACCATGTATAAAATACTTGCCGTATCCCTTTTCCTCTATGTATTTTCTTACGGATCCATCTAATTCCTTGCAGGAGATACCTTCCTTTACAATATCTCTTCCAAGTTTTTGAGCCTCTTTGACAATATCAAAAATCTGAGCACTTTCTCCATCAATCTCACCTATGGAAACCGTTCTCGTTGTATCAGAGGCATAACCATTATAAAAAACGCCAAAATCCATTACAATAAGTTCATGCGCCTTAATTTTTCTTTCCGATGGCATACCGTGGGGAAGCGCTCCACGTTCTCCAGCAGCAACGATAGTATCAAATGAAGTTTTATCCGCTCCATTTTTTTTGAATCTGTACTCCAGTTCTGCAGCAATGTCCTTTTCTGTTACGCCTTCCTTTATAAACTTCAATGTTTCTGTAAACGATTTTGATGAAATTTCACAAGCCTTTTTGATGGTTTCAATTTCATCTACATCTTTTACCATTCTCATCTTTTCAATTAAACTATCAATTGGAACAACATGCAAAAAACCAATCTCTAAAAGAGCAATATATAGAGATGCAGAAAGCCTATTCTTTTCAATACCAAGCCAGTGAACTTTATGTTTTAGAAGTAAACTTCTCAGAAAGTTAATGAAAGGAGGTTTATATTCCACAACCTCTACCCCTTCAAACACTTCATTTTCTGCCTGTGTAGTAAACCTTGAATCTACTATGAGATAAATTTTCTCATCTGTAACTAATAAGTATGCATCCTCACCAGTAAAACGAGCAATATACCGTATATTCGGAGTAGCAGTAATAAGAAATGCATCGACATTATTATTTTTAATCTCTTCAAATAGAGATTTCATACGTTTCTTCATTTTTGAATTTCCCCTTTATAGACTTATTCAAAAGGATTCTTCTTGCCAAGATCCGTTTGAGGCGGAACAAGAGAAGGAATATTATTTAAAACTCTCTTAGAAATCTGCTCATTAACAAATTTTACGTCCCCACGCTTTACAGGAGGAATTTGCCCAACGGGAGGCGTGCTAATATTACCTACAATCAGAGGAATTAAAACAAGTTGCCAGACAATAAAAAGCACGACAATAATACCTATTGCGTACAATGTAGTTTTTGAAATTTTAATCTTCTTCTTTTTTACAACTTTCTTCCTTTTGCTTTGGTCTTTTTGCTTTGCACTCATCTTATTCACCACCTATCACTTTCGCTGAGAAAGATAGATAATTCCACTGATATCAGCAGAATAAACCTTACCCTGCTGCGTACCGCCTCTAAAACTGTTAAGCTCACCGTTCTGTAAAATTAACTTGTCTACATTAATTATCTGAGGAAAAGTATATATATGAGCAAAGAAATACCGTATATTGTCTAATTTCTTAGAACTAACTGTAATTTCAAACCGAACAACATTTTGAGGTGTACCTTTTGTTTTTCGCTTCGGAAAAGTTAAAGAATCTATGCTCACTCCACAAAGCTTCGCTGCAACCTGAAATTCCTCTCCGAATAAAAATTCGTTAGGGGTCGGGGGAAGAATCTTTTGTAACTGTGTAATTCTATCTTCCATTAACTTGTTTTCTGCCAAAAGATCCTTTTCTCTCCTTTGAGCAAGTAAAAGCGTTGCTAGTTTTTGTTCCTTCTGCATTATTTGATTTTTCAGTACTTCAATTTGTGTAAACTGTGGCTTTATTAAAAACCAATAAAAAGCACCCGCAAACAAAACAATTATTAAAATCCACACAACTAACTTAGTCTTAGGATTCGACATACTAATCTCGTTCATTTTTTCATCCCCTTCCACTTAAATATTATCGTGAAGGTTGTATTTTGATTTTTCTGTCCAGGAAGAGGCTTGTAAGGAACCTCATAATCCTGTAACACAACATCTGAGAATGCCTTGCTATTCTGAAGTGCGTAAACTGTCCATGCAAGAGTTTGAAGATTTTTCGTTTCTCCAGAAATCGTAATAAGCATTGATTTCTTATCGGCACTTATCTGATTTAATACTGTTTCTTTTGGTAAAACCTTCGCAATATCATCAATTAATGCATTCCAATCAGACTGTTTTAAAGTATAATTTTTAATGGAATTTTCGTAATAAAACAACTTTTCACCTAAAGAATTTCTCATATTTAGAACATCTTGAACGCTTTTTAATGCATTAATTCTTATCGTGAGTTCATTTAATCGTGATTCTTTCTGATACTTTATGTACAACACTCCACCATACATCGCAAGGAGTAAGAACAACACAAGAATAGCAATTGAAATTATTTGCCTATCTTCTTTGCTAATTTTTTTCTTTTTCTTTCTACCAGGTAATAAATTAATATCAATAGTTTCCATATTTCCTACCCCTTCTTATACTTAAACAGGCTCTTTTTTACAGTAACAGCCTGTTTCGTTGTAGTCTTGCTTCGTTTGTGTTTTTTTATAGAACTAACAGGATGTTCTCTGAGAGCAAGCCCGGTAGCAACAGAAAAAATTGGTGCCATTTCTTGGAGGTATTCTTGTGTAAATAAATTCGGATCAAAATAAGCAATATCATTAAACAATCTATTTATACCAACAGGATAGCCTATACTTTCCTCAAGACGTTGCCTTAACCCTTTGAGATTTGCTGTTCCTCCCTCAATTAACACCACGGTCTTCATTTCTTTACCTTCATTAAACTTATTA
>Ga0256914_1002149_pt1 | contig 16741 bp, 15 predicted proteins | sample HulkmetaG_FD_191571 | JGI IMG/M metagenome (GOLD analysis project Ga0256914, IMG submission 191571) | Hydrothermal chimney microbial communities from Main Endeavour vent field at the Juan de Fuca Ridge, Pacific Ocean - Hulk | ecosystem: Environmental > Aquatic > Marine > Hydrothermal vents ... | reverse complement strand
TCTCTTAAAGCGGGAAGAAAAGCAATTATTGGCAGCGGTGTATTGGTAATTATTCAATTTGCTCTTTTCCTTGTTGTGGGATTAGGACTGTATGCTTATTATGGAACTTATAATCTTGCCGAAATAGGAATTTCAAAATCGGACGAAATCTTTCCAATGTTTATTATTCATAAATTACCGGTCGGTGTATCGGGAATAATTATTGCAGGACTTTTTGCTGCTGCGCTTTCAACACTTGCCGGCTCCATTAGTGCCCTTTCTTCGTCAACCATGCTGGATTTGTATAAACCGTTTACCGGAATTAATGATGAAAAAAAGGAACTTAAAGTTTCCAGATATTTTACAATTATGTGGGCTGTGCTTTTAATTGGCTCCGCATTCTTTTTCATGTCATCTCCGCAAACGGTTGTTGAGCTTGCTCTTAGCATTGCTTCTTTTACCTACGGCGGGTTGCTGGGAACGTTTTTATTGGGGCTTGTTAATAAAAAAGCTACACAGGAAGACGCACTTGCAGGATTTACAGCCGGAATTTTTGTTATGATTACAGTTATTGCTCTACAGCTTGTTGCTTGGACGTGGTTTACTTTGGTAGGAGTAATTGTAACGCTTATTGTCGGTTCGCTTCTAACAAAATTATCGTATGCAAAATGATTGACAAAAACAGATTGAAGAATATTGAGCTGGTCGTTTCGGATTTAGACGGTACATTATTAAACAGTAATAACGAAATAGGCAAAAGAAGTCTGGAGCTTATTAAAGCTTTGCATGCAAAAGGAGTTCGGTTTACCTTTGCTACAGGCAGACTTTTTAGTGCGGCAGAAGATCATGCACGACAACTCGGTTTAAAAACCCCTTTAATTACCCTTGACGGGGCAATGATTAAATCTCTTGACGGTACTATAATTTTCAACTCTTATCTTTCAAAAAGATACGTTGCAAAGGCAATTCGTTTGGCCGAGTTTAATCTTACCAATATTGCGCTTTGCCATGCCGATGCAATTTATTACAGCGAACAAAATCCTTTAGTGCCGGAAATAGTTGAAAAATTCGGGGCAAGGTTCATCGAAGTAGATTCTCTTGAAAAATATCAAACAGAAACGTTAGAAATAGTTATTGCCGGAGATTATAAACCGACAATGAAATTTTTAGAGAAAAAATTTTCTTTCCCTTATACGTTCGGCTTAAATCTTACTTACTATAAATCTTCAAGACGCGGAAATATTTATTTTCTTGAAATTAGAAAACACGGTTCCGGCAAAGGAGAGGGACTTGCAAAGCTATTAAAACATTTAAAAATTAATATTAATAACGTTGCCGTAATGGGCGATTGGTATAACGACAGAACTCTTTTCAATACTGATGCCTATAAAGTTGCCGTAGCTAATGCGGTAGATGAAATAAAATTTAAATCCAATTTTATTACTTCCGGAGATAACAATAATGACGGTATAGCGGAATTTTTGGAATTATTGTTAAAAACTAAAGAATAGGGGTTTTTATGGATATAAACTTTATGAATAAAAGCAAAAGAATAAAAATTCTTTTGCTGATTATCACAACAACTCTTATTGTTTTAATGTTTCCCAAAGGAGAATCTCTCGATTCGGAAGTTGCGGTTAACTCCATTTGGATTAAAGACGATTTAATTGCATCCCAAACATTCGAAGTGTTAAAAGATCCCGTTGTATATCAAAAAGAAAAAGAGCAGGCGGCGGCAAGAGTTTATCCGGTTTTTATTAAAAACAACGATGTTGAAAAAGAGGTGTTAAGAAGACTTGAAGAGAGCAAAAATAATTTTTCGGAATATGTAAACTTAAAATCCAAATATCCCGATTCTGCAATTACACAAAAATTCAATTATTTGTCAAAAAAAACGATTAATACTTTTACTAAAATTTATAATAATTACTATGGAAACGATGCGTCGTTTAATAGGGTTTATTCTATTATAATATCGGAAATAAAAAAAATATATAGACGGGGATATATCAATATCGGTTATAAAAATATTCCCGGAGATACTATTGCCATACGCGACGGAAAATTTGAAGTTGCAAAATTAAAAGAGAGTTTTTATGATTCCAATATTTTAAAAACATATTTAAACCAACATTTATCCGGCAGCTTTAAAGGGAATGCGGAAATAAAAGAAGCGGTTTTGGAATATCTTTTTTCAATTCTTAAACCGAATATAATATATAGCATTGCCGCAACCGAAGAAGCACGAAAAATTGCTGCCGAAAAGGTTCCTAAAATTCTCGGAATTATAAATGAAAATGAACGAATAGTTGCCAAACACGATAGAATTACGCCGGAAATAAAAGCCAAAATAGATTCTTACAGAATAGCTAAAGGGGCCACTTTAACAACGTTGGATAAGGTTTTACAATATCTCGGAAAATTTTTACATATTCTTTTATTAATTCTTCCACTTATAATATATATATACCTTTTTCGTAAAAAGATATATGATGATAATTTAAAACTGTTATTGTTGGCAACAATAATTTTGTTTGTAAGTTCAAGCGCTTTTATTATCGGACAAATAGAAATAGAAAGATCGCTGGAGCTTTTAATTTTGGTTCCGGTGGCATCAATGTTAATAACAATTGTTTTTGATTCCCGAATCGGGTTTTATTCGACTGTGATTGTTGCTTTAATTGTTGCGGGAATACGAGGTAACGATTATGTGCTTGCCGCTACTAACATTGTTGCGGGGGGCTTGGCCGCCTATACTGTGCGAGATATTAAAAACAGAAATCAAATTTTCCGCTCTTTCCTTTATATTTTATTAGGATATGTTTTAAGCATTTTGGCCTTCGGGTTTGAGCGCTTGGATTCGTGGAATACATTGTTTGTTTCTACGGCTTATGCTGCTTCTAATGCTCTTGTATCGCCGGCGTTAACTTTCGGATTAATTATTTTCGTTGAAAAAATATTCGGTATTACAACGGAGTTAACACTTTTTGAGCTTACCGACTTTAATTCGCCACTGTTAAAAAGTTTAGCCAATAATGCTCCGGGTACATTTGCTCATTCCATGACAATCGGGTCAATGGTTGAAAATGCCGCAATGGCAATAGGGGCAAGTCCTATTTTGGCAAGAGTCGGAGCATATTATCACGATATAGGTAAAACGATTAACCCCGAAGGATTTATAGAAAATCAATTGGACAATGTTAATGTTCACGATTCGCTTACTCCTGCCGAGAGTGTTAAAATAATTCGCGAACATGTAATAAAAGGAATAGAGTTGGCAAAAGAGCACAAATTGCCTCAGGAAATAATTGATTTTATTCCCATGCATCACGGCACAATGATAATAAACTTTTTTTACGAAAAAGCAAAAGAACTCTACGGCGAAGAGAATGTTAATCCTAACGATTATCGTTATCCCGGGCCCAAGCCGAACACACGGGAAACGGCACTATTAATGCTTGCCGACGCTGCGGAATCAGCCGTGCGTGCTATGATTGATCCAACTCCGGAAAAGATTGAAAACATAATTAATAATCTTATTAAAATGAGAATTGAAGACGGGCAATTGGACAAATCGCCCTTAACGTTTAACGATATTCATATTATAAAAGAGACCTTTCTTAATATTCTTATCAGTCAACATCATAAACGGATACGTTACCCTCAACAAGAAGAAATGGAAAACAACAGTGACGAAAGCCCGGACGGAAATGATTCGGCTTAAAATTTTAAATTACCGCTACGATGAATGATAAATTGTTAAATCAATTTTTGCAAGAGTACCTTGCTTTTTTGAAGTTAGAAAAAAATCTTTCCGAGCAGTCGGTAAATTCATATGCTTCCGATATTTCCAAGTTCCTTAATTATTTAATTAATGAGAAAACAGAAGATTTAAATGAAGTAACGTCGTTAATTATTTCCAAGTTTTTTGAGACAATGAGAGATTTGGGAATTTCATCTTCAACAACCTCTCGTTATCTTTCGGCAATTAAAGGTTTTTTTAAATATTTATCTTCACAAGAATATATAGAAAAAGACCCTGCGGAAATTCTATCTGCACGAATTTCCGGCAGAAAACTCCCCGTGGTTCTTTCTTTTGAAGAGATTGAAAGAATATTGGAACAACCGGATACGTCGGTAAAACTGGGGCTAAGAGATAAAGCGATGTTGGAACTCTTTTATTCGTGTGGGCTTCGTGTATCTGAAGTTATTAATTTAAAACTGAGCGATTTATATTTTAGCGATGGTGTGATACGTGTACTTGGCAAAGGTTCCAAGCAGCGCATTGTTCCTATAGGTAGCAGTGCCGTTAGATGGATTACGGAGTATTTAACAAAGGTCCGTCCGGTGTTGGAGAAAAAAGCGAAAAGTGAAAATATAATTTTTTTAAATAACAGAGGAACAAAACTTTCACGCATGGGAGTTTGGAAAATAGTTGACCGTTATGTTAAAGAGGCAAAAATAGAAAAGGAATTTCATCCCCATACTTTTCGCCATAGCTTTGCAACGCATCTTTTGGAGGGGGGAGCGGATTTACGCGCAGTACAGGAAATGTTGGGTCATGCCGATATTTCCACAACCCAAATTTATACTCACATAGACAGAGAATTTGTTAAGCAAATGCACAAAGATTTTCACCCGAGGGGTTAAGTTGTTTTAGCAAGTAAAAATAAAATTTCTTCGGCGGCGCGTTTTCCCGCATTTCCGTCCAATGCCAAATACATAATTTTATTTGCTTCCTCTCGTTCCCGTCTTTTTTCTTTCGGATTATTAATGCTCCTTTCTATTGCTTCATTAATTTCATTAAAAGTATCAATTTGAATTGAAATTTTTGCAATCATTTCTCTAACGGCATTTATAGTGCGTTGCGATTCCGGAACTCTGAAAGTAATTATCGGTTTATCCAAAGCGCACGCTTCACCTATTAATGAATTATAATCACCAATAAATACGTCGGCGAGCATTATGTATGGGGTAACATCGTATTCGTTTAAAAAATGCGTGTTCGGAATTTTTTTCAATTTTTCCAATTTGCTTTTTTTTGTCCAAGTATGAACAGTTATTAATACGTTATATTTTTCGGTTAATTCTCCAACTCTTTCTATCCATCTGTCTAAAGCGGAAAGGCCGTCAACATCCCATGTTGACGTGAAAATAACAGTCTTTTTATTATTATCTATGGTTAATTTTTTTTTGATTTTTTCAAGAAATCTTTCGTTGTAAGTTCCGTTAAAAGCATTATCCAACTTCGGGTATCCAATTGCTTTCGTTGTAGTAATACCAAGAGTTTTTGCCGTTTTAACTTGTTCCGGACTGCTTACGAAATATCTGTTAAACATATTGTAATTTTCAGGAGCCGTCCATTTTTTAAATTGGTAAAGCCCGTGGTCAAACCCGATTTTTATTATTTGGTTAACCGAAAATTTATAAGGGGAATGCCTTGCCATAATAACGGCTTTGGGAAAAACAGGCATTCGTAAATAAGCAATTCCTTTGCTTTTAAGATATTTTCTGGTCTTGTTGTTTTTGGCTATAATTTCAACATCGGGTAAATGTTTTTTTATAGGTAAAAACATTTCGTAATCCAGAGGGTCGGCACAATAAAAAACTAATTCTTTTTGTAAACCGAAAAGTTTTGTCAGATACCAACCAAGTTGATAAGGGTATTTATATAAGTAATAAGCCGGTGTCATTTTTTTCCGAATTTAATTAATGTTTTTTCCAAAACCGTTTCCGGTAAAATCTTTTTCATACAATTATGATGTTTTAACGGACAAACGTTACCGCCGTGACTACTGCATGGACGGCAATCCATCTGAATTTCAAAGACAAAATCATTTTTTCTAAAAGGGAAATAACCGATTGATTGTACGGTTGGTCCGAAAAAAGCAAACAGATCCGTTTGCATTGCATTTGCAATATGTAAAGCACCGCTGTCGTTACAAATCATTAAATCGCAGTTGGAAATTACTGCGGCGGATTCCAACAGCGAAAGTTTTCCCGCAAGATTTATTCCGTTATTATTCGGCATAATCTTGTTGCAAATTTCCGCCTCGTCTTTACTGCCGATTAATACAACTCCGAAATTATTTTCAGTCAGTTTTTCCGTTAATGTTTTATAATATTCCATAGGCCAGCGCTTGGTAAACCAAACGGAGCCGGGAGCAACGGCAATAATCTGTTCGGTATTTTGTCTTAGTTCTTTAATAATTTTTTCTGCATTTTCCGACATTTTTGTTGTAGGAAACATTTCCGTTTGATTTGAAAAACTTTTGTCTGTTAACAAAGAAAGTAACGATAAATTTTTTAATGTTTTATGAATCCCATCGGGATGAGGGACTTTATCGGTTAAATATTTTGCGGCACTCCACCGGTCAAAACCAATGCGGACAGGGATTGAAGCATATTTAAGCAACAATGCCGTGGTTACCGAACTGTGCGGTGTAATGGCAATATCATATCTGTTTTTGCGTAGTTGCAGTAAGGTTTTTATAAAAGAGACTAATTTGTTTTTTCGTTTGTCGAATAATATTATTCGGTTAATGTTCGGGTTGTTTTCCAGTACGTCTGCCGTTTGCGGAATTACCATTACATCAATTAGCGCCGAGGGATAAAGTTCTTTTACAGCCCGTATTAATGGAGTAACAATTATTACATCACCTATAAAGGCTGTTTGTGCTATTAAAATTCTTTCGGGATTTATTTCCTTTTTCAAAATTTATTTTCATTTTATTTATTTGCTACAAAGATAAAAAATCTTTTTGTTACGTTTTGTTAAATATACGGACTAAAAACTCTCTTCTCGGTTTCTATTAAATTACATTCTTCTTTTGTATTTTTAACATTATTATTAAATAAAAAAGTTTATGTCTAAAAAGATATTATTAATTCCCGATGCACCTAATTGGGCTTTACACAAAAACGCCAAAGATTTGGTAAAATACAACAAATCCAATCTTGAATTGGATATTGTAATATATGCCGATTTTATTAAAAACTGGGAAAAGTATTATAAAAAATACGACCTTTTGTACCCAATGTATAAAGGAATATTTTTTCAAATGCTCGATGAAAAAATTCCGACAAATAAAGTAATAACCGGAATAAGGTCTTATCATTATTGGGATAAAAAAAGAGCCGTACCTCCCGGGTATAATGTTAAGCCGCCTTACAAAATAGTTAGAAAATTAAAAAAAGCGTTGTTGGTAAATACCAACTGTAAAAAATTATGGTATTTATTTTCTCGCCACCTTCCTGTAATTCATACAAAATACACTTGTGATATTAATATGTTCTATCCCGAAAAGAAACAAGCAAACAATAAACTTGTAATAGGATGGGCGGGCAGTTTAACAAATCATCCGGGTAAACGCGGATTTCACGAATTTATTAAACCGCTTGCGGAGGAATTTCCGGAGATTGAATTAAAATTACAAATTAGTGAAAAAAATCAAATTACTGACGATAATAAAATGCGAGAGTTTTACAATTCGCTTGATTTATATTTTGCCGCATCACGAACGGAAACGGGTCCCAGAACAGTACTTGAAGCCGCCGCATGCGGTATTCCCTCCTTGTCAACGGATGTGGGGCTTGTTCCCGAATTAATTGAAAACGGAACGGACGGATTTATAGTGGAACGAAATTACCGGGCAATGCGAAATAAATTAAAATGGATAATTAAGAACCGTGAAATACTTCCTTTGTTCGGAAACCGAATTAGAAAAAAAATGGAAAACGAATTCAATTGGGAAAATATAATTATTCAATGGACGGATTTTTTCAAATTTGCCCTCGAATTACAACAACTTAAAAAAGAAGGATATATTAAATAATGCGGATTGCACTTATAAAAGATGTCACAAAATTTTGGAGTATTTATAAACCGGAACTTGAAAAATACGGAGCCGAAGTTGTTTTGCTGGATATATATAAACAAGAAGATTATAATAAACTTTTTGAAGAAAATTGGGACGGTTTAATATGGCGTGCTAAGCATGACCCGTATATCAGAGACCTTGCAAAAAGAATAATCTATTTTTTTAACAGGGAATTGAAAATTAAAACTTTTCCAGACTGGGAATCCTATTGGTACTATGACGATAAAGTGGCTCAAACAATGATATTTAAAAAATTCGGAATCCCTACACCTAAAAACAATGTTTTTTTTAATAAAGAAGAAGCTTTTACCTTTGCCGAAAAAACAGAATATCCTATCGTTTCCAAAGCCTCTTCAGGTGCGGGGAGTGCAAATGTCAGATTAATAAAAAATCGGAGACAAGCTAAAACCTTAATAAAAAAAGCATTCGGGAAAGGAATAAAAACATTTTTTGCAGAAGATTTGCAACGCAAATATGTTTACTTTCAAGAGTTTTTAAAATACAATTCAATTGATTATAGAGTTGTTTGTTATAAAAATGAGAGAGTTGCCGGCTATGCCAGAATTGCCAATAAAGACGGATTTGCAAGCGGTAGCGGTATTTATAATCTTGAAGAACCTCCGGCAGATTTAATAGAGTTTGTTTATAACACACACGTTAAGCTCGGTAACAAATTGGTAATGGCTTACGATGTTATGAAAAACAATAACAATAAATGGGTTATAACGGAAATGAGTGTTGTTTACGCCGATTTGGAAACATGGAGCGGAGATAGTCCGACACCGACATACACAATAAATAATAATACATTTACTTTAATAGAAAAAAAAGAGAATGACCATAAGTATTTTATGAATTTACTTACGAGAGAGTGGGAAATTATATGATTAAAACCTCCTTAATCATAACCGTGTATAACCGGAGTGCTTCTTTGCGGAAAGCTTTGATATCATTGAAAAATCAATCGGTTTTGCCTGACGAACTGATTATTGCCGATGACGGTTCTGCCGAAAATATTGTAAGCAATATTTCCGATATTTTACCGGAATTTAATTTCCCCGTAAAATATGTTAGGCAAAAAAACAAAGGCTTTCGTTTAGCTCGTAACCGAAATAACGGGGTAAGGAATGCCGAAGGAGATTTTTTTATTTTTTTGGATCAAGATTTGGTTTTTACTCCGAACTTATTGGCGACATTTATTAATAACGGTAAGGCAAAAAGATTTATTACCGGAATGCCCGTTTGGCTTGATGAAAAAAGAAGTATTCAAGTTACGGAAGAAAGAATAAAGAATAATACTTTTCTTGAATTAATAGATAAAAAAGATAAAAGTAAAGCTATAAAACAATTCAAAAAAGACAGAAGATATTACTATCTTCACAAATTATATTTAACAAATCAACCGCGATTACGCGGCGGTATGTGCGGAATAAACAGAAGTGAATTTGAAAAGATAAACGGCTACGACGAAAATTTTATAGGTTGGGGTGCGGAAGATGACGATCTCGGAAGAAGATTATATAAAATAGGTGCGGAAGGATTTAATCCTTTCGAAAACGAATTTGCAATTCATCTTTATCATAAACCCGCCGTAATAAAGGGAGCCGGAGTAAAAGAACAAACAAACTACGGTTATTATCAAAAAAAGAAACATGAAATAAAGAAAGGAAATTATAAAGCCGAGTTCGGATTGAATAATCTCAGAGATAACGATAAAATTATTGTAGAAAAATTAAAATAATTATGATAGAAGTTCAAAAAAAAAGAAATACAAATAACGAGGAGTTAAAATTTTCCATTATAATTCCTTCATGGAATAATTTGGAATTTTTAAAATTATGTATTGAAAGCATTAAAAAAAACTCTTGTTTTAAACATCAAATTATAGTGCATGTAAACGAAGGAAATGACGGAACCCTTGCCTGGCTTGATGAACAAGCGGATATAGATTACACACACAGCAAAAAAAACATAGGTATTTGTTATGCCTTGAACATAGCTCGGCAATTGCTCAAAACCGATTATCTCCTTTATATGAATGACGATATGTATGTTTTGCCGGAGTGGGATAAATTTTTAAATGATGAAATTGAAGCAATAGGAAATAAAAATTTTTTTCTTTCCTCTACAATGATTGAACCGCAAACAACAAATCCGGCTGCAATCGAATTCGATTGCGGGAAAACACTTGAGAGTTTTGACGAAAAAAAATTGCTTGAAAATTTTAATAATTTTCAAAAAGAAGATTGGAACGGAGCAACATGGCCGCCGAATATTGTTCATAAAGATATTTGGGATTTGGTTGGCGGCTATAGTATTGAGTTTACACCGGGCATGTATTCCGATCCGGATTTTTCCATGAAACTTTGGCAAGCGGGAATCAGATATTTTAAAGGTGTCGGCAAAAGCAGAGTTTATCATTTTGCCGCAAAAACTACAAAGCGAATCTCTAAAACAACAAGTGGCGGTTATTATAAATTTATTGATAAATGGGGAATTACCTCAAAAACATTTACCGACAAATTTTTGAAACGTGGGAAACCGTTTACCGGTAAATTGTTCGAGCCGGAAATTGATTTTTTTGACAAACTAAATGTGAAATTAAAAAAGATTTTAAGATAATATTCGATGAGTTTATGGAAAACAAAAATAAAATATCGGCGGTAATAATAACAAAAAACGAAGAAGAGAATATTGAAAGATGTTTAAAATCCCTTACCTGGGTTGATGAAATAGTTGTTGTCGATTCCGGTTCAACCGATAAAACAGTTGAAATTTGCAAACAATACGAATGCAAAATTATTGAAACGGAATGGTTCGGGTACGGAAAAAACAAACAGCTTGCCGTGAATTCTGCTTCCAATAATTGGGTGCTTTCAATTGATGCTGACGAAGAAGTTGCACAAGAATCCGTTCCTTTAATAAAAAACGTTGTTTCGGATAACCCTTCAATCGGTTATAAAGTTCAAATAAAATCGTATTATCTCGGTAAACTTATAAGATACTCCGGCTGGGGGAATGAGTTCAAACTTCGTATTTTTAATAAGCAATATGGCAATTATGATGATGCCGAAGTTCACGAAACGGTTATTTTAAAGGGCGAAAAAATTAAATCGAAAATTGTATTTTATCATCATACATATCCGACCGTGGAAAAACAGCTTGAAAAAATTAATCGTTACAGCACATTGCAAGCAAAGCAACTATACGATAAAAGAAGAAAATATTCTTTACCTCTTATTGCCTTTTTTACCCTAAATAAATTTTTTGCAACATATTTTTTTCGTCTCGGTTTTCTTGACGGTAAAGAGGGGTTTATTCTCGCATATTTTTCGTCGGTAGGCGTTTTTTCCAAGTATGTTAAACTCTGGAAACTCAATAAAAAATAAATTCATTTTAACCGAACTTCTCTTATTTTTAAACTTCAATTTATTTAAGTTGTTTTATGAATATTTTCTTAAGAATATTAGCTTTTGTTAAGCCTTTTTGGAAGCATCTTTCTGCCGCTATTGTTAGTATCGTTCTTTTTTCGTTGATGAACGGGCTTTCTATATACTTAACCATTCCTTTGCTTGACACTCTTTTTAATCAAAAAAATGAAGAGATAATAAAAAAAGCATCGCGAACACCCGGAGCATCTATCTTGCCGGGTTGGCTTACCGATGCGGCAAATTCGATAAAGGAGTCCTTTCAGCAATATGTACTTTCGGGAAGCGTTGAAGAGGTACTTTTAAAAATAAGTATATTGATAGTTCTTGCGTTTATTTTGAAAAATATTTTCAGTTATATTGCCAGTTACTTTATTGCATATGTTGAACAGGGAATAATCAGAGATATACGGAATGATTTATACAGCCATATTTTAAAACTTCCTCTTACTTTTTTTAAAAACGAAAAATCGGGAGATTTAATTTCTCGTTTCACAAACGATGTTAACATTATTCAACAAAGTGTTACTGCCGTTTTTTTGAATGTATTCCGTGAACCCCTTACGGTTATTGTCTTTTTCGTAATTGCCTTTTCAATAAGTTGGAAACTTACACTTTTTGCCTTGTTGATAGTCCCTCTTTCTTCGGGGATAATTGCAATTATCGGTGCGCTTTTACGAAAGCAAAGTTACATTCTTCAACAAAAACTGGGCACAATAGTAAACGTTTTGCACGAAACAATTTCGGGAATTAAAATAGTAAAAGCTTTCGGTAAGGAAGATTATGAAAACAGCCGATTTAGAAAAGAGACGGAAAAATATTTTAGAATTATCCTTAAAAAAGTTCGTATTCGTAATATCTCTTCTCCTTCAACGGAAATAATAGCGGTGGTTTTAGGGGCTGCAATTATCTTTTTCGGCGGCAAACTTGTTTTAATTAACCACGAAATTAAAGCCAGTGAATTTATGGGCTTTCTTTTTGCAATATTTCAAATGATGCCTCCGTTAAAGTCGATGAGCCAGTTGAATAACAAAATTCAAGAATCTATTGGAGCGGGAATGAGAATTTTTGAAGTGTTAGATACGGAAACGAATATTAAAAACATTGAAAATCCTATTCCCGTAAGTTCGTTTAACAGCAATATTAAATTTGAAAACGTAACGTTCTCTTATCCCGATTCTCCGGAAATAATTTTAAATAAAATTAATTTTACCGCCAACAAAGGAGAAATAATAGCTTTTGTAGGCAGCTCCGGTGCCGGAAAATCTACACTTGTGGATTTAATTCCGAGATTTTACGACCCTACAAACGGAGCAGTGTTAATAGACGGAAAAGATTTACGCAAAGTTAAGCTTGAAGATTTGCGCAAGTTGATGGGAATTGTTACACAGGAAACAATTCTTTTTAACGAAACGGTTTATAAAAATATTGCTTACGGAGTTGAGAATGTTCCGAAAGAAAAAGTAATTGAAGTTGCAAAAATGGCTAACGCTCATGATTTTATTATGGAATTGCCGAACGGATACGAAACAATAATCGGCGAACGAGGAACAAAAATTTCCGGCGGACAAAGGCAACGCCTTTCCATAGCAAGGGCGTTGTTCAAAAATCCACCTGTAATGATTTTTGACGAAGCAACCTCTGCGCTGGACAATGAATCGGAAGCCTTGGTTCAAGAAGCAATAGAAAAATTAATGAAAAACCGTACAACCTTTGTTGTTGCTCATAGGCTAAGTACTATTCGAAATGCCGATAAAATAATTGTGATGGAAAAAGGGAAAATAGTTCAACAAGGGAAACATGAAGAATTGTTACGAGACGAAGACGGCATATATAAAAAATTATATGAGTTACAATTTAGAAATAACGAGGAAGCGGAAAAATGAAAATTGGAATTATTCCGAATACATCAAAAAAAAATATTATTGCCGTTGTAGAACTATTAATAAAAAAATTGAACGGACGAAATTTCACTCCTTTTTTTAGCAAAAGTTTTTATGAACTTGTAAAAGAAAATTCTCTTTTTAATAAATTCGAGTTTTTTGAGGGAAAGGACCTTTTTGCCAATACGGATTTAATTGTTTCCATTGGCGGAGACGGTACAATGCTGACTTCCGGTTTTGAAGGAAGAGAATTTTCCACGCCGATGCTCGGAATTAATTTCGGGAAATTGGGGTTTTTGGCAGAATACGAAATCAACAATCTTGATAAGTTAATTGACGAATTGGAAAAGGGGGAATACACAATTGAAGAACGTCTTACTCTTTGCGGTAAATGTATTGACGAATGCAATAATACTCTTTTTGCAGTTAACGATATTGTAATTGATAAAGGGCATTGGCCTAAAATGATTGAAATAGAATTGAAGATTGACGATAAATATGTTTCTACATTTTCTGCGGACGGAATAATAGTGGCAACTCCAACGGGAACAACCGGATATTCGCTTTCTGTCGGCGGGCCTATTGTAAATCCGGCGGCAAAAGCAATTACGCTGAGTCCTATTTCTCCGCATACACTTACAATGCGTCCCCTGGTTATAGGCAACGAACAAACAATTTCGGTTTTAATAAAATCCGAACACGAAAAAATTCATGTTAGTTGCGACGGGCAACGAACATACCATTATTATTCCCCGAAAGAATTTTTAATTTATACAAGTAAGAACCCATTGAGATTGCTTCATACAAAATCGACAAGCTATTTTGATATTTTGCGAAAAAAACTTTATTGGGGAATTGATGTAAGAAAAAACGGATATGAAGGATAAGAAATGAAAAAATTTATTATTGTTTTATTGTTGTTTGTGTTAACTGTTACCGCACAAGAAAAAAACAGAATGGTAACCGATAAGAAAACCGGAAAACCAATGTTATTGGGGCTTTGTGACAGAAATGCTTTTGCCGACACTAATTTTTCTTGGTGGTTTAACTCCGGCTATAAATTTTATCATCCCAGAAAAGATATAATGGATTCATTGAAATCAGAAGGGAATAACTTTTCGGTTAAAATAATAATGGGTACATGGTGCAGCGATAGTAGACGCGAGGTCCCGCGATTTTATAAGATTCTTGACAGTATTGGCTATAAAGATAGCAGTTTAACATTAATAAACGTTAACAGAGAAAAAAACAGCGGAACAAATACTCTCGATAAATTGAACATAACATTAATCCCGACTTTTATTATCTATAAAAACGGAGCGGAGATAGGAAGAATTGTTGAAACTCCGAGTACAAATCTTGAAAATGATTTGTTAAACATTTTAAATGAAAAAAAATAAAATAAATTTAACGGAACTTATTTTTTCCCAATAAAAATGAAACAATTAAAAAAAACGACATTGTTAATATTGTTTGTGGTATCAACGCTTTCTGCACAGGGGTTACAGCTTGGAGAAGCACGCGGATTGTTTCTTTCCGTTGGTGTAGGTCCTAAAATTCCAATCGGAGATTTTTCCGTTACTAATAATATCGGTATCGGATTCGATTTTACGGCATCGTATACCGATAACCAAGTTATTCCGGTCTTTCTTTATACAAAACTGGCATATCAAGTTTTTCCGGGAGCGACACGTATGTATAAAACGTCGGATTATGCTTCGTTTACAACAAGTGAATTTTTAATTGCTCCAGGTGCCAAATTTTATTTTCCGCCTGTTATTACAGACCAAATATTAATAATGCCGATTGTGGAAGCGGGAGCAAACATCGGGTTTTTCTTTAATACGCACGTATTCAAAAACTCAACCGGAAAAAGTAATATAGATGAAACATTAACCAAGTTCGGTTTTCATATCGGAGGCGGGTTTTCAATGTTTTTTCTTGAAGGAATTATTAACTACTATTTTTTCCCAAAGAATCAAGTTATTTCTTTCGATTTGAAAATTCAGGTTCCTATATTTGCAAAAATATAGAGGTGGTTATGGTTTACAATAATATCTTATTCCAAGATACAAACGGTATTGCAAAGGTTATTATTAATCGTCCGGAAAAATTAAATGCTTTGAATAAAGAAACTCTCAATGAATTAAACAGCCTTTTTGATTATCTGGAAAACGCCGAATCAATTTATACTGTTATTGTTTCGGGAATCGGGGATAAAGCATTTGTTGCGGGGGCGGATATTATAGAACTTGCTCAACTTAATTCCGCAACAGGGGTTGAGTTTTCTAAATTCGGGCAAGCCGTATTTAACAAAATTGAAAATTTGAATAAACCGGTTATTGCCGCCGTTAACGGATTTGCGCTTGGAGGCGGTTGCGAGCTTGCTTTGGCGTGTCATATTAGAATTGCTTCCGAAAATGCCAAATTCGGGCAGCCCGAAGTTAATCTTGGAATAATACCCGGATACGGCGGAACACAACGTCTTGCTCGTTTAATAGGCAAAGGTTTGGCGATGGAATATATACTTACCGGTGATATGATAGACGCACAAGAGGCATACAGAATTGGGTTGATTAATAAAGTTTGTGAACAGAATAAATTAATTTCCGAGGCGGAAAAAATAGCTGAAAAAATTATATCAAAAGGAAAAAGGGCAATAGCCGCATCAATAAAGGCAATAAACGCTGCGGATAATTTTCCCTTTGATAGGGGCTTTGATTTGGAATCCTCCGAATTCGGGAAGCTTTGTGATACGGAAGACTTTAAAGAAGGAACTTCCGCTTTTTTAGAAAAACGAAAACCTAACTTCAAGGGTTGAATTTTTAATGGGTATAAAAAAAAATCTGATATATTTTTTGGTAGCATTTACTGTGGTATTATTAACGGCAAACATTATTATGGAATCTTCATATAATGTTGTTACGGAAAAGGAATTTCCTAAAATTTCCCAAAAAGAGATAGAAAATAAATTTATTAAGGTCCTGGATGGGTTCGGTATTGACAGTTCATGGATTAAGAGAACGTATGTCAACAAGCCGTTATCCGATTCGTTAAACTATGTTTGGAATGTCCTTTTACCGAAAGATGTTATAATAGCTTCCGTTATAAAAGAGTTGAACAAAACTTTAATAACAAAACACGTACAGTTGGAATCGGTGGAAAAAAAGAACTACGGCAACACGATTTTAAAAATATATTCCGATAATATTCTGAAACTTTATGCAAAGTTGAACTATTCAAAAAAAATTAAAAGAACCGGTTCCAGATATTCTTTTTTGGTAAAAACAAATTTTGAAGATGATGATATCCTTATGGAGATATTAAAAAACAACGGTTTTCCGTTTGCTTTTCTTGTTACTCCTTCCAAGGAAATAAAAGAGAGATTAAAAGAAATAAATAATTATGCAATACTTATTGATAATTCTATAATCAATACTGAATATTCATTAAGTGAAGATTACGGCAAACAACATTTAATTAACAATGTTTATTCAATTGTTTTGGATTTTGGTAAAGATAAACTATATCTGATCGATAGGTTTTCCGAAATATATAATTCCAAAATATT
>Ga0256914_1002148_pt1 | contig 16751 bp, 12 predicted proteins | sample HulkmetaG_FD_191571 | JGI IMG/M metagenome (GOLD analysis project Ga0256914, IMG submission 191571) | Hydrothermal chimney microbial communities from Main Endeavour vent field at the Juan de Fuca Ridge, Pacific Ocean - Hulk | ecosystem: Environmental > Aquatic > Marine > Hydrothermal vents ... | reverse complement strand
CCACCCTCGCCACCTTGACCTCATCGTGGGGAAAATCCAAGAAAAGCTGGCCGGCAAAGAAGAAGTAGTGTGGGAAGCCGGCGAAATCGAATAAGGCAAGACAATTCGAGGGCGCGCCAACACTCTCAAGGGGGCGACCCAGCGGGGTTCCCCCAAAACAGCCTCCGCCGGCAAAAAGGCGTCGCCCCACTCAAAGAAAACAACAGGCCGACAGAAGCAATCTGTCGGCCTGTGATTGTTTGAGGGGGATGGCGGCGGTTACGCCACCACTTCGGCTTCGGCCACCGCGGTGAAGACCAGGCCCTCGGGGCCTCGATCCACCCGGATGGTGTCGCCTTCCTTGAAGTCGCCGGCCAAAATCTTGATGGCCAACGGGTCTTGCAGCTCGCGCTGGATCGCCCGTTTGAGCGGCCGAGCGCCAAAGTCGGGGTCGTAGCCCACTTCGGCCAGATATTCTTTGGCCGCGTCGGTGACTTCCAGTTTGAAGCCTTTGTCTTCCAGCAGCTGGGCAAGCCGCCGCAGTTGGATGTCCACGATTTTCACCAAGTCTTCCTTCTTGAGCGGATGGAAGACGATGATGTCGTCAATCCGGTTGAGGAATTCGGGGCGGAAGTGCCGCTGCAAGATGCGGTTGATTTCATCGCGCGAGACCTCGGTGCGGCCTTCCAGCCACAATTCGCTGCCCAGGTTGCTGGTCATGATGATGATGGTGTTGCGGAAGTCCACAGTGCGGCCTTTGCCGTCGGTCAGGCGGCCGTCGTCCAGCAACTGGAGCAAGACGTTGAAGACCTCGCGATGGGCCTTTTCGATTTCGTCGAAGAGCACCACGCTATAAGGCCGCCGGCGCACGGCTTCGGTGAGTTGGCCGCCTTCCTCGTGCCCCACGTAGCCGGGGGGCGCGCCGATGAGCCGCGAAACAGTGTGCTTTTCTTGATATTCGCTCATGTCAATGCGAATCATCGCGTGCTCATCATCGAAGAGGAATTCGGCCAGGGCGCGGGCCAGTTCGGTTTTGCCGACACCGGTCGGGCCAAGGAAGATGAAGGAGCCAATAGGCCGGTTGGGGTCTTGCAGGCCCGCGCGGGCGCGGCGCACCGCGTTGGCCACCGCTTTGATGGCGTGGTCTTGCCCCACCACCCGTTGGTGGAGCCGCTCTTCCATGTGAAGCAGTTTTTCGCGTTCGCTTTCCAGCAGGCGCGAGATCGGAATGCCCGTCCAACTGGAAACCACTTTGGCAATCTCTTCCGCGTCCACTTCCTCTTTGAGGAGCGCGCCATCTTTCTGCAATTCCCTAAGTTTTTCTTCTTGGGCTTTGAGCTTTTCTTCCAGCTCTCGCAACACGCCGTAGCGCAAGCGGGCTACTTTTTCCAAGTCGGCTTGCCGCTCTGCGCGCTCGATTTCGAGCCGCGTCTGTTCGATTTGCTCTTTGATGGCGTGCAGCTCTTCGATGGCCTGCTTTTCAGCCTGCCAGCGGGCCCGCAAAGCCTGCGCTTTTTCTTGCAGTTCGGCCAGCTCTTTTTCGATGGCCTTGAGCCGCTCTTTCGAGGCCCGATCTTTTTCTTTCTTCAGAGCCTCGCGCTCGATTTCCAGCTGCAAAATCTGGCGTTCGACCTCGTCGAGCACCTGCGGCTTGGAGTCAATTTCGGTGCGCAGGCGGGCTGCGGCTTCGTCAATCAGGTCAATGGCCTTGTCGGGCAGGAAGCGGTCGGTAATGTAACGATGGCTCAAAGTGGCCGCGGCAATCACGGCAGAATCGGTGATGCGCACGCCGTGATAGACTTCATACCGCTCTTTCAGCCCACGCAAGATGCTGATGGTCTCTTCGACGGTGGGCTCTTCGACCAGCACGGGCTGGAAGCGGCGTTCCAGCGCAGGGTCTTTTTCAATGTATTTGCGGTATTCGTCTAAGGTAGTGGCGCCAATCATGCGCAGTTCGCCGCGGGCGAGCATGGGCTTGAGCATGTTGCCCGCGTCCATCGCGCCTTCGGCTTTGCCTGCGCCTACCACGGTGTGCATTTCGTCAATGAACAGGATGATTTCACCCTGCGAATCTACGATTTCTTTCAACACGGCCTTGAGGCGCTCTTCGAACTCACCGCGATATTTCGCGCCCGCGATGAGAGAGCCCATATCCAACTGGATGAGCCGCTTGTGCTTCAGCCCTTCGGGCACGTCGCCGTTGACGATGCGCTGAGCCAACCCCTCGACGATGGCGGTCTTACCCACACCGGGCTCGCCCACCAGCGCGGGGTTGTTTTTGGTGCGGCGGGAAAGAATCTGAATCACTCGGCGGATTTCCTCATCGCGGCCAATGACCGGGTCGAGTTTGCCCTGCCGAGCAAGCGCGGTCAGGTCGCGGCCGTATTTTTCCAGCGCCTGGTAGGTGCTTTCGGGGTTTTCGGAAGTCACCCGCTGGGTGCCCCGAATTTCCATCAACGCTTTCAGGATGGCATCTTTGGTGATGCCATAGCGCGCCAGGCGTTGCCCTTCGACGCTTTCGGTCAAGCCGAGCAAGATGTGCTCGGTGGAGACGTAATCGTCTTGCATGCCGCGTGCGTAGCGCTCCGCGGCTTCCAACACAGCCGCCGTGGGTTGCGCCAGGCCGACTTCCGCAGTCGCGCCATAGACCTTCGGGCGGCGTTCCAAATCATTGCGGACGTCGTTTCGCAACCCTTCCACGCTGCCGGCAATTTTGGTCACAATGGCCGGCACCACGCCCTCTTCCTGCTGCAGAAGGGCCAGCAGCAGGTGGGCAGGTTCGATCGCCTGGTGATGATATTCCTGAGCCAAACGCTGTGCGGCAAAAATTGCCTCACGCGATTTTTGCGTGTATTTCTCCAGGTTCATTGTTCACTCTCCTTGCACGTAGGATGCGCGGAAGGCCATTCTTCCCCCTTCCGCGACGGATATACCTCAAAAGGCATTCTTACTTTAGCCTGCAATTATTAGACGCGCATAAGAAGAAGATTGGTTTTGTGTAAGAGGATGCCCGGGCAACGATGTTACAATATCCCTATGACCGCGCCCGAAGATTATGCCACCCGTCGTTATCTTTCGGTGGGGGAAGCCGCGCAAGTGCTGGGCATCACTGTCGCAGAATTGCACACCTTGGCGCGTGAGGGGAAGGTGCCCGCCTATCGCGCGGCCAGCGGGCAATATCGCTTCGCTCGCGAAGCGCTGGAGCTTCTGGTGCAAACAGGCCGTTTCCCCGGCCCGCAAGACACTCCCGCCGACGCAACCCAGTGGGTCATCCACACGCGCGGCACGCAGCAGCGCATTTTTGTCGCCGATGCGCGCGCCATGCATCACCTGGCCGACAACAGCGTCCACCTCATGGTCACCTCACCTCCCTACTTCGACGCCAAAATGTACACCACGGCAACGCTGGAAGGCAACTTGGGCGACATCCACGACCTGGAAACCTGGCTGCAGGAAATCGGCAAAGTGTGGGGCGAGGTCTATCGGGTGCTTCAGCCCGGCCGTAAAGCCTTCATCAACATCATGAACCTGCCCGTGCGCCAAAACGGCACCTTCCGCAGCCTCAATTTGGTGGGCAAGACCATTGATTTATGCGAAAGTCTGGGGTTCATCTTCAAACGCGAGATTGTATGGCAAAAACCCAATTCGGTGCGCGCCCATTTTGGCACCTACCCCTACCCCGGCAGCATCTTGCTCAACTTTGCCCACGAATTTATTTTGGAATTTGAAAAACCCGCGCCCAAGCATCGCCGCAAATATGCCCATCTGACCCCCGAGCAACGCGAGGCCTCGAAGTTAGACAAGGCCTTTTGGCTGGAAATCAAGAAGAGCGATGTTTGGCTGTTGAAGCCCGAAGAGAGCGGCGGGCGACGCAGCCATGTTGCCCCTTTTCCCTACGCATTGCCCGAACGGCTCATTCGGGCGTACAGTTTTGTCGGCGAAACCGTGCTCGACCCCTTCTTGGGCAGCGGCACCACGCTGTTGGCAGCCCGCGATTTAGGGCGCAACGGCGTGGGGTATGAAATCGTGCCCGAGATTGCGCGCCAAGCCGCCGCGCGCTTAGGCGGCTGAGCCGCCATCAGAGCCGCGGTTGCCGTTTTTAGGAGCAGCCTCTGATGCCTACCCTTCCCCTGCTAACGCCCCCTGTGGCCGTCATCATCGGCGCATCGTCAGGCATCGGCGCGGCTTTAGCCCGCCACCTGGTCGCCGAGGGTTATCGCGTCGCCCTTTTGGCGCGCCGCGAAGACGCCCTGCGCGCCCTCGCCGCCGAGCTGACCTCTCCCAGCCGCGAAGATGCCGCGCGGGTGTATCCCCACGACGTCACCGACTACGACGCCGTGCCCGACCTCTTCCAACGCATCCTGGCCGAGATGGGGCGGATTGACGTCGTGGTGTATGCAGCGGGCGTGCTCTACCCCGTTGGGCTCGAGGAATATGACTTTGCCAAAGACCGCCCCATGTTAGAAACCAACCTGCTGGCTGCGGTGGCGTGGCTGGGGCAGGCCGCGGCTTATTTCCAAACCCAGGGCGAAGGGCACATCGTGGGCATTTCTTCTGTAGCGGGCGACCGCGGGCGTGTGAAAAACCCCGCCTATCAGGCCAGCAAAGCCGGCCTGACCAACTACCTGGAAAGCCTGCGCAACCGCCTGAGCCGCCGCGGGGTGCACGTGCTCACCGTCAAGCCCGGCTTCGTGGATACGCCCATGCTGCAAGCCGCGGGGGGCGGCACGTTTTGGGTGATTTCCCCCGACAAGGCCGCGGCCGACATCGCCAAAGCCCTCCGCAAACGCAAGCAGGTGATTTACACCCCTGGCCGCTGGCGGTGGGTGATGCTCGTCATCCAACACATCCCCTCGTTCCTGTTCCGCCGCCTTTCCTTCTAACCTCATCTGACCCAACCCTCTGGCTATGATCCCTCTCAAACTGACGCTTTCCGGCTTTCTTTCCTACCGCGAGCCAGTCACCCTCGATTTCACCCCCCTCACCCTGGCCTGCATCAGCGGCCCCAACGGCGCCGGCAAATCCAGCCTGTTGGATGCCATCACCTGGGCCCTTTTTGGCCAAGCGCGCCAGCGGGGCGACGCTGTCATCCACACCTCCCCCGACGTCAAGGCCGCGGAAGTGGTGCTGACCTTTACCTACGAAGATAACGTCTACAAGGTGCGCCGCCAACGCGAACGGAACAAAAGCACCTTGTTGGAGTTTCACATCCAAACCGCGGGCGGCCAATGGAAGCCCCTCACCGAACGCACCCTGCGCGACACCCAAGCCCGCATCGAAGAAACCCTCCGCATGGATTACGACACCTTCATCCACGCCTCGTTCTTCCTCCAAGGCGAGGCCGACAAATTTTCGCGCGAGCGCCCCACCAAGCGCAAAGAAGTGCTCACTCGCATTTTGGGGCTCCAAGTGTGGGAAACCTACCGCCAACGCGCAGCCGAACGCCGCCGAGCCGTGGAAGAAGAAATCCAGCGCCTGGACGCGCGCATGAGCGACATGCGGGCTGAAATCCAATACGAAGCGGAAATCCAAACCCAACTGCGCGAAGTCGAAGCCGACATCCAACGGCTGGAAGCCCTGGCCGCGGAGCAAGAAGCCCTCTTGCGCGAACGAGCGCAAGCCCAAGCCGTGCTGGCCCAACAACAAGCCCTGGTGGACGAACTGGCCCATCAAATCCACACCCTGGAAACCCGCCTCACCGAACTGACAGCCCGCCTGGCCACCCGCCAACAAGAGCGCGAACGTCACCAAGCCCTCCTGGCTCGCGCAGCCGAAATTCGCAAGGCCTACGCCACCCTGCAAACCACCCGCGAAGCCCTGGGGCAATGGGATGCGCTGGCCATGCAATTCCACGAGCTCAACGCCCAACGCCAGCCCCTGCTGCAAACCATCGCAGCCGAAAAGGCCAAACTCCAAGAAGCCCTGGAAAACCTCCAACGCCAAGCCCGCCAAGCCGAGGAAACCCGCCAACGCCTCGCCGCGCTGGAACAAGCCCTCCAAGAAGCCCAAGCCCGCGTCGAGGCTGCTTCCCAAGCCCTGGCCGAAGCCGAAGCCGCCCAAAACCAACTGGCCGAGCTCAGCGAACGCTTAGGCCAACTCGCCGCGCAGCGTGACCAACTGGCGCAAGAAGGCAACGACTACAAAGCCCGCATCGCCCAATTAGAAGCCGTTCACGAGAGCGAATGCCCCCTCTGCGGCCAGCCCCTGACCGCGCAGCATCGGGAAAACGTCCTCGCACAATGGCAAACGCAAGTCGAAACCCTGCGAGCCCAATACCAAGCAATCAACGCCCAAATCGGCGCGCTGCGAGAAGCCTACCACCAAGCCCAAGCCCTGGCTGAGCGGCTTCCCGAACTGCGCCGCAACCACCAACAAGCCCTCCGCCATCTGGAACGCCTCAAAGCCGAACACGAAAACCTGACCGCCACCTTAGAAGCCTGGGAAAAGGAAGGCCAACCCCAACTCGACGCCCTTCGGCGTCGCCTGGAGGCCAACGACTTTGCCCAAGAGGCCCGCGGCCAACTGCAAACCTTAGACGAGCGCCTGCGGCGCCTGGGCTACGACCCAGAAGCCCACGCCCAAATGCGCCAAACCGAAGAAACCCTGCGCCACGCAGAAGAAGATTACCGCGCCCTGGAAAGCGCCCGCGCCGCGCTGCAACCCCTCGAACGGGAAATCGCCGACCTGGAAGCCCAAATCCAAAGCCTGCAAGCCCAACACGCCGCCCTGAGCGAACGCCACGCCCAAGCCTCTCGCCAGCTCGCCGAAGCCCAGCAACAAGCGCCCAACCTCGAAGAGGCCGAGCGCGCCCTGACCGATTTGCGCGAGCGCATCGCTGATTTACAAAAAACCCGCGGCGGGCATCAGCAAATGTTGCACACCATTGCCAAATACAAAAAGAACCTCACTGCCCTGGCTGCCCAACGGGAAACCCTGGCCCAAACCATTGGCCGCTACAAAACCCTGGAAGAAGCCTTTGGCAAAAACGGCGTGCCCGCCCTTTTGATTGAGCAAGCCCTCCCCATGCTGGAAAACGAAGCCAATCGCCTGTTGGAACGCCTCACCGACGGCCGGATGGCCGTGCATTTCCGCACCCAGCGGGCCTACAAAGACCCCAAACGCCCCGACATGCGCGAAACCCTCGACATTCTCATCAGCGATGAAAACGGCACCCGCGACTACGAAAGTTACTCCGGCGGCGAGGCCTTTCGGGTTGATTTTGCCATTCGGGTCGCGCTGGCGCGCATGTTGGCCCACCGCGCAGGGGCACGCTTGCAAACCCTGGTCATCGACGAGGGCTTCGGCAGCCAAGACACCGAAGGTCGCCAGCGGCTCATCGAGGCCATCCGCGCAGTGCAGGAAGAATTTGCCAAAATTTTGGTCATCACCCACATTGAGGAACTCAAAGAGGCCTTCCCAGCCCGCATTGAAGTGCGCAAAACCCCGCGCGGTTCACAAGCCGAGGTGGTGCTGCTGTAATCGCTTCGCCCGCCCCTTGCCCACAAAAAAAGCCCAACGCCTAAGCGTTGGGCTGAGCAGCCAAAATGCAGCAGGGTTATGGTTGCGGGAAGAGCACGTCTTCCAAGGCCTGCAAATTTTGCACCAAGCCGCGCAATTTGCGGTCAGCATAGCTGGGGGAATCTAAGTTGCTGCGAATCTCTTCCGCTTGTTGCACCATATCCTGGACGGCCTGGACGTGTTCCGCAGGCACAGAAGCCCTCAACGCGTCCAAAGACTTCAGCATTGCGTCCATATACAAGCCCGCGCCTACGGCGTCGCCCTCTTTGAGGGCCAGCCGCGTGGCGTATGCGTCAGCCAGGGATTCGGTCAACGCCAGCCGGGTTTGCAAGTCGGCCGTGTGCTGTTGGGCGTCTTGAAGTTGCTGCTTCAGGGTCTGGATTTGCTGCTGCGCGTCGGCCAGTTGCCCTTTGAGGGTTTCGACCTCTTGAGCGGCCTTTTGGGCCTCGGTTTGGGCTTGCGACGCTTGCGCGCGCATGGGCAGGTAAAGCGCCCACAACGCAGCGACAAAACCCAAACCAAACACGACCAAAAGCCCCACAGCCCATCGCAACAGGCGGCGGAAGAAACGCCGCACTTTGCCTTCGGGGCGAGGCTGGGCGCCCTCGGGTTGGCCTTGGGGGGGTGTGGCGTCGGCTGCAGCCGCCCCCTCGGCCTGGGTAGGCGTTTCCGCGGGCGCAGAGGGTGCGTCGGACGATGCGGTATCCGCCAAGGTGGCGGGGTCCTGCGAGGTTTCTTCCTCGGGTTGTTTTTCCTCACGCATGGTTCACCTCCATCACGACAGGCCCCCGAGGGCAAGAGAGGCCGATGCCATTCTGCCTCGGGGGTGCTTTGTCTTTACTCGGGGCCAGGGCCTTGCCCAAACGCGGCCCTGGGCAACTCCATTGTACCATGCCGAAGGCCGCCAGCATCAAAAAAACAATGGCCCGAACGCACGTTCGGGCCATCCAACCACCCCCGTCGAAACTGTGGGGCAACCGGGGTTCAGCGCAACTTGAAGAAACTCGTCAGTTTCATCGCCAGGTTGAGGTTGCCCTTCAGCTTCAACTTGCCTTGCATAAAAGCGTTCATGCCGTCTAATTTACCCAAGATGATGTCTTTGTAATCTTGGGCGTCGGCTTCCAGGGTGAGCGTTGGGTTTTCGGTGACGCCTTCTTCCACAGTGCATTGACCATCTTTGATGGTGATCACCCAATCGCCGCCTTCTTCACCGGTCAGGTGATATTGGATGACGGCATCCACGCCTTTGGCCTTTTCGGGCAAAAAGGCTTTGGGCATGCGGTCCATCAATTCTTTTACGGTAATCTCGCTCATTTTCATGCTCCTTTGAGGAAGTCAAACCAGGCAAGGCTGGGAATTTATTGCAGGTTTTCAAACACTGCGGCTGCGCCCATGCCGCCGCCGATGCACATGGTGACGATGCCAAACTGCACCTCGCGGCGCTTCATCTCATACACCAACTGGGTGGTGAGTTTCGCGCCGGTGCAGCCCAGCGGGTGGCCGAGGGCAATCGCGCCGCCGTTGACGTTCACGATGTCTTCGTTCAGCCCCAAGTTGCGAATCACGGCCAGCGATTGCGAGGCAAAGGCTTCGTTGAGCTCGATCAAGCCGATGTCGTCCAGCGAAAGGCCAGCCAGGTCCAGCGCTTTGGGCACGGCATACATTGGGCCAATGCCCATAATCTCTGGGTCAACGCCTGCCACAGCAAAAGAGACGAACCGCGCCATCGGCTTCAAGCCCAAGGCTTCGGCCTTGGCGCGCGACATGATGAGCACTGCGGCCGCGCCGTCGGACATTTGCGAGGCGTTCCCCGCGGTGACGGTGCCGCCCACCTTGAACACCGGCTTTAGGCGGGCGAGGGCTTCCATGCTGGTGTCGCGGCGGGGGCCTTCGTCGCGCTTGAACGTGAACTTCTTGGTCACCACCTCGCCGTCGTCGGTGGTCTGCTTGATTTCCACCTCCAGCGGGGTGATTTCCTCATCGAACCGGCCGGAATCCACCGCGGCCGCGGCGCGCTGGTTGCTGCGCAGGGCAAATCTGTCTTGGTCTTCTCGGCTGATGCCGAACTGCTCGGCCACGCGCTCCGCGGTGAGCCCCATGCTGAGGTACACGCCGGGCCAATCCACGGCCAGTTTGGGGTTGGGGGCAAATTTGTTGCTGGTCATGGGCACCATGGTCATGGATTCGGTGCCGCCGGCGATGGCAACATCCAACTGGCCGGCCATGATGGCAAACGCGGCGTGGGCGATGCTCTGCAAGCCCGACGAGCAAAAGCGGTTGATGGTTTCGCCGGGCACCGAGGTCGGCAGGCCAGCCCGCAGCAACGCGATGCGGGCAACGTTCATGCCCTGCTCGCCTTCGGGGAAGGCGCAGCCGAAGATGACGTCTTGGATATCTTCTGGTTTGACCGCCGGCGCGCGGCGCAGCAATTCCTGGATGACCGCGGCGGCCATTTCATCGGGACGCACCGTCGTCAGGCTGCCCCGCTTGGCCTTGCCCACAGCCGTGCGGGTCGCAGCGACGATGACGGGTTCGCGGGATTTGTCAATCGTTCCGGTCATGGTAAACGCTCCTTGAAGGGTGAGGGGCGGGGAAGAAGTTAGGAAGTTAGGAGGTTAGGGGGTTAGGGGGTTAGGTACGGTGGTGCCGGGCGGGATGAGATTTAATCGTGCGGGTCAGCATCACGATAATCCTCTCCAAGAGTGACAAACGCTGCGCTAATATCTCATGAGTCAGCAAGTGGCGGGAACGCACGTACCAACCTTGCAATTCCCTTGCTTCACCTAAAGCAATGCGCAAAACCCGTAATCCGTCGGCTGAGCCAATACCACGCCCGTAAGCCTCCTCGATGTTCGCGCACAGACTGCCGCTACTTCGCACGATTTGCCTGGCCAAATCTCGTCCGCGCGGGTCGCGCAACAGCGCCTCACTATCGTCCCAAACCAGGTCGTAAAGATACAATGCCAAACGATAGTATTGCGTTTGCCACAAAGGGCTGCGCTTGACCGCGTCGGGGACTTTCAGCAGCCAGGCCTCGAACTCCACAGCCTAACACCTCCTAACTTACCTAACCTTCCTAACCCAGATTTCCCAACTTGCCTAAATGCTTCTCAATTCCTCAACGGCTTCCCCGTCCGCAAAATGTGCCACATGCGCTCTTGGGTTTTCTCCTCGCCGCACAGCGAGAGGAAGGCTTCGCGTTCCAGGTCGAGGATGTATTGCTCCGGCACCCACTGCGGCTTGCTCAAGTCGCCGCCGGTGAGCACGTAGGCCAGTTTGTTGGCGATGTGGGCTTCGTATTCGGTGATGAAGCCGCCTTCGCGCATGGTGTAAATGGCCACTTGCAGCGCGGCCAGGGTGTCGCGGCCCGCAGCATACACCTTTTCGGGGATGGGCGCATGCCAGCCGCTATCCAGCATGTGCAGCACCTCGCGCTTGGCCTCGGCAATCAGGTGATCGCGGTTCATCACCACCCGGTCGGCCGCGCCCAAGATGCCCCACGCGCGCGCCTCTTCGGCGCTGGTGGCCACCTTGGCCATGCCGATTTGCTCGAAAGCCTTTTGCATGAACGCCAACACTTGGGCGTCTTTGGTGCGCATGGCCGGGTTAATCAACCGCCGGACGATTTCCTTGGTGCCGCCGCCCGCGGGAATCACGCCCGCGCCGATTTCCACCAACCCGATGTAAAGCTCGGCCGCGGCCACCGCGCGGGAAGCGTGCATGGTGATCTCGCAGCCGCCGCCCAGCGCCAGCCCAGCAGGCGCGGCCACCACCGGCTTGTGGAAGTAACGCATCCGCATGTTCAAATCTTGAAAGGCCTTCACCGAGGCTTCCAGCTGCTCCCACATGCCTTGTTGAGCCGCGACCACCACCGCGAACAAGTTCGCACCCGCACTGAAATTGTCGGCGTCGCTGCCAATCACGATGCCTTCGTATTTGCCTTCGTCCACCAAGTCCATCGCCTTGTTGAGCATGTTGAAAATATCCTCGTCCAAGGCGTTCATCTTGGTGTGGAATTCCACGTCGATCACGCCATCGCCCAAATCTACGATGGCTGCGCCGGGGTTCTCGTCAATGACCTTGCCCGCGGCTTTTTCTTCTTTGATGAAAATCACCTTGGGCGAGCGGTCAATCGGCTCATAGGCCTTCTTGGCGGGGTTATACACGCCCACCTTGCGGCTGCCTTCATATTGATAAAAGGTCTGGAAGCCGGCTTCCAGCATGTCGCTCACCCATTGGGGCGCGGGGAAGCCCTCGGCTTTCATGGCCTCGGCGGTTTCCGCCACGCCGAGCATATCCCACACCTCGAAGGGGCCGGCCTGGTGGGCAAACCCCCAGCGCATGGCGTCGTCAATGGGCTTGGGCGTATCCGCGATTTCCGGGATGACCGACGCTGCATAGGCAAAGCCCTGGTAGAGGATGGCGCGCACCAGTTGCGCGGCGCGGTCGTTCTCTTTGACCCAGGCACGCAGGCGCTCGCCCAGGTCTTCGATGTCTTTGATTTTGCCGACCGATTCAAACTTGGGCTTGCTGGGCGGTTCATATTCCAAGGTTTCCAAATTGAGGTGCCAATATTCCTTCTTGCCGTTTTTCTTGACCTGTTTATAGAAACCTTGCTTGGTTTTGTTGCCCAACCAACCGCGCTTGATGAGCTCGGCGATGAGGTTGTTCACCCGTTCCGAAGCGAGATATTTTTGCGCCATTTTGTCGTGGGGGATGGCAGCCCGCAGGTTGCGTCCCACGTGGTCCCAGACGTCGATGCCCACGAGGTCAATCAGGCGGAAGGTTGCGGTTTTGGGGCGGCCCATCAGCGGGCCGGTGATGGCGTCCACCTCTTCCACGGTGTAGCCGTGTTCCAAAACGTAATCGAGCACGAACGCGCCCGAGCCAAACGCGATGCGGTTGCCGATGAAGTTGGGCGTATCTTTGCAGAGCACCACGCCCTTGCCCAAGCGACGTTCGCCAAAGTCGCGGATGAAGTCCACCACTTCGGGCAAGGTGTCTTCGTGGGGGATGACTTCCAGCAGTTTCAGATAGCGGGGCGGGTTGAAGAAGTGTGTGCCCAGGAAGTGCTGCCGGAAGCCTTCCGAGCGGCCTGCCGCGATGTCTTTGATGGGGATGCCAGAGGTGTTGGTGCTCACGATGGTGTGCGGCGGGCGGATGGCGTCAATGCGCTCCATCAGTTGCTGTTTGATGTCCAGCCGCTCGACCACCACCTCGATGACCCAGTCGGCCTGCTTGACTGCGTCTTCCAGGTCGTCTTCCAGGTTGCCCAGGGAAACCAATGCGGCGTGGTCTTTGGTGAAAAAGGCCGCCGGTTTCGACTTCAACGCCCGCTCGAAGCCCTGCCGCACGATGCGATTGCGCACTTCAGGGTCTTGCAGGGTCAGGCCTTTCTTTTCCTCGTCCGGGGTCAGTTCCCGGGGCACAATATCCAGCAAGGTGACGGGCACACCGGCGTTGGCGAGGTGAGCGGCAATGGCCGCTCCCATGGTGCCCGCGCCGATGACCACGGCTTTGCGGATTTGGTATTTCATGGAAATTCCTCCTTGGGAGATAACGGCTGCCGGTTGAGCCGTTGCAGGATGCGGGGAAGCGGTGGCGCATCCTGCAACGGAGATGGCGCAACCTACATCACCGCAGCTGCGATCCGCGGAAGCCCAAAATCTGGCGGGCTACCACCAGACGGTTGATTTGGCCAGTGCCTTCGAAGATGTCGTTGATTTTCGCGTCGCGGAACCATTTTTCCAGCAGGAAATCGCGGCTGTAGCCCAGGGGGCCCATCAATTCCACCGCGCGCTGGGTGATTTTGGTCACCACTTCACCGGCTTTGACCTTGCTCATGGACGATACCAGCGCGTTGGGCTGCTGTTGGTCGGCCTGCCACACGGCCTTGAGCACCAGCAGCCATGCTTCCCGCAGCATGGCTTCCATGTCGATGATTTCGCGCTCGATGTTGGTCAGTTTGGAACGCGGCAGGCCGTAGCGGATTTCCACGCCTTCCTGCTTCAGCATTTCTTTGAGCAGTTCCAGGGTTGCGCGCGCCACGCCCAAGGCCGAGGCCGAGACCAAGGGGCGGGTCGCGTTGAACGTGCTCATGGCGCCCTTGAAGCCTTTGGTGGTCTTGGTGTCTTTGATGACTTCAGGGCTGCCCAAGATGTTTTCGTAAGGCACTCGGGCGTTTTGCAACACAATGGCCGCGGTGTCGCTGACGCGGATGCCCAGTTTGTGTTCCAATTTGGTGACCTTCACACCCGGCGTGCCGGCCTCGACCACAAACGAGCGGATGCCCGCGCGGCCGGCGCTGGGGTCAATGGTCGCCCACACCACCACAAAGCCCGGCTCCAGTTTTTCGTAAGGGGTGAGCGATTTGTCGCCCGCGGTCACGAAAATCTTTTCCCCGTTGAGCACCCACTCGTTGGTTTCCTTATCCAACACTGCGGTGGTGCGAATTGCAGCAGTGTCAGAGCCGCAGCACGGCTCGGTCATCGCCATGGCGGCAAAAGCGGGCTTTTCTTTCTTGAAACGCTCCAAAAAGCGGCGTTTCTGCTCGGGCGTGCCGGCGGCTTCCACCGCGGCTGCGCCCAAGCCGCCGCCCGGCGTGACCAGATACATGCCGGCGTCGCCCCACGAGAGCATCTCGATCATGAAGGCCAACATTTGATAGCCAATGCGCGGGCGGTCTTTCTTCTCTTTCTTCTCTTCACCGTCGCTGGGCGCCAGGGAACCCGCACCGCTGGCCTTCATCGCGGTGTGCATGAATTCGATGTAATCCCACGGGATTTCGTGCTCGTGCTCATCAAAATAACGGGAAACGGGCCGCATCATGTTTTCGGCCACGGTTTTGAGCAAATATTGCTGCTTGGCAATGACTTCGGGCATTTCAAAATCAATCATCGGGAAACCTCCTGAGGAAATGGCGAATGAAACCCAACGAATTGCGCCATTGCTGCTTCATCCGTCCCTATCGGCTACACCATTGCGAGGCCGGTAAAGGTCGCAAAGCCACGGCCGTTGCGCATCCACAACTCCACCGGATGCTCACGGATGTAACCATGACCACCCAGCACCTGCACCGCGCGGTCGGTGACCATCATGGCCATGTCCATCGCGGCCGTATGGGCCAAATAGGCATGCTTGTAAAAATCTTCTTTGCCGTGGTCCAACTTCCAAGCGGCTTCCCACGCCAACAAACGCACGCCTTCGACTTCGGTGGCCATCTCAGCCAGCATGAAGGCAATGGCCTGCTTTTGGCCAATCTTCACCCCAAAGGCTTCACGCTCTTTGGCGTAGTCAATGGCATATTCCAGCGCGGCGCGCGACATGCCGACGGCCAACGCGGTGTTGGCGACCCACATCGAAGCCAGCACCGGTGCAAAATCGTGCCCTTCAGGGCCGCCCAGGCGATTTTCTTTGGGAACCCGCACGCCTTCGAATTTCACCCGATAGAGCGGCAGGGCGTGCACCCCCAACAGTTTGTGACGCTCGCCCACGGTGACACCCTCCGCGCCCTTGGGCACGATGAAGCCCTGGGTTTTGCCATCCAGTTTGGCATATACAATCATGCCTTCATAGCCCTCGGCAAAAGGCACATAGACCTTCTCGCCGGTAATCACATACGCGTCTCCGTCTTCCTCGGCCACGGTTTGCAGGTCGTTGGCGTCGAAGTCAAACTTCCACTCAATGAGCGCCGCGGTGTAGGGCTTCCACTCGGCTTCGATGACCGGCGGGATGAGGTTCTGCTTCTGGTCCTCAGAGCCTACCAGCAGCAACGGCAAGACGTACAGTCCTGGCGTCATCACTGCCATGGCGGCCGCCAAATCGCCCCAGGCCATCTCTTCCGCGGCCAACACGCTGGTCACCGCGGAATGCTCGCCAAAGCCGCCATACGCTTCGGGAACCGAAGCCTGCAAGATGCCGAGCTCCCAACCCTTTTCAATGAGGTCTTCAGGCAAATGGGCTTCTTCATCGGCATCTCGCATCGCGGGGCGTAAATCGTTGGCCGCATAACGCTTGACCGCGTCCACCAACATACGTTGTTCTTCAGAGGGTTCAAACGAATACATAGGCCACACTCCTCTCAAAAGGTTCGGGCGCCCCACGGGGCAGGGCGGTGTTCGCCCTGCCCGGGGGACAACCCTCCATCCATCCAAATCGGGCGCCTACACGGCACACCCGGCTTCACCACATGGGGCTCAGACATTTCTGAGAACAAAAAACCTCCCAAGGTCTGCTCAGGCCTTCTCGGCCACCTCAGGAGGAAGACAATCGGCGCGCACCAAACTGCGCAAGGCAACACGGGCAAAATAATCGCCGATTTCCTCAGGGCTCAAGCGCCCCGAAGGACGATACCACATCACCAGCCAGTTGATCATCCCCAACAAGGCTTTTGCTGCCAACGAAGGGTCTTCGGCGTGAAAAGCGCCGGCTTGCTGCCCCTCGACGATGAGCGCCCGCCAGAGGTGTTCATAGGCGTCGCGGCGGCGGACGTGGCGTTCCCGCACTTCGGGGTCCAAAAAGCGAAACTCCAACAGCAACACAGCGGCCAAATCTCGATGTTCGGCCAACACCTTGGTATAGCCCAACACAGCCTGCCGCAGTTTTTCCTGCGGCGAAGCATCCATTGCCAGCACACCCTGCATTTGGTCAATGAGCAAATCCAAGGCTTGGTCTAAGAGGGCTACCAAAATCTCTTGTTTGCTGGAGACGTGATGATAAAGGCTGGCCTTTTGGAGATGCACGGCACGGGCGATGTCTTGCATTGAGGCCGCGTGATACCCCTTGCGGCGGAAGATGCGGGCCGCGGCTTCGAGGATGTCTTCTCGTGTCACGGGCGTACGGGGTGCAAGCGAAGTGCTCATGGGGGTCATCCTTGGACGGCGACGCCCTACCGACCGGTAGGTTGGGTACTTTGAGTATAACGAAAAGCCGGGGAAATGTCAAGCATGGACGCAGATGGGGCCACCGATTACACCGATTTTCACTGATTTTGTGTTGAGAGGCGGGGGTGATTTTGGGGCAGTGGTGAAGAGAACGCAGATGGGGGCAGATGGACGCAGATGGGTCCACCGATTTGCACCGATTTTCGCCGATTTTTTGTGTAGGGGCAAGGCGTGCCTTGCCCTATCCCCCTTCCGTGCCCTCTGTGGCTCCGTGTGCCACCCAGAGCCGCCCCTACCATCCCAAGGGCGAGGCAAGGGGGTACCAAGTAACCAGCCAACCAAGCAACCAGGTAACCAAGTAACCAGGTAACC
>Ga0256914_1002147_pt1 | contig 16752 bp, 18 predicted proteins | sample HulkmetaG_FD_191571 | JGI IMG/M metagenome (GOLD analysis project Ga0256914, IMG submission 191571) | Hydrothermal chimney microbial communities from Main Endeavour vent field at the Juan de Fuca Ridge, Pacific Ocean - Hulk | ecosystem: Environmental > Aquatic > Marine > Hydrothermal vents ... | reverse complement strand
TTATATCACAGAGACAGTTCTCCCATAAATGCAGCTCAGTCTCCCCTCTGTATCTTAGCATGTCCTCCAACTAAGCTTTTCTTAAGCTCCAAATTCCTTATCTCACACTTCTCATCAATAATTGAACGCCAGATCGTTGAGTTTCTGATTATCGTGTTCTTGAAAATTATGGAGTCGCTCACGTCTGAGCTTTCAATAATACAGTTTTCGCCAATGTATGCGTAGGGTCCTATCATTGACCTCCCCAAAATTTTCGCGCCCTTCTTTATCACAACAGGGGAAATTATTTTGGAGTAGGGGCTGATCTGAATCTCCTCTATGTGGCTTTCCTTTAGTAGAGTCCTCAAAGCCTCAAGATAACTATCGGCTGACCCTATATCATACCAGTATTCATCAAATTTGTATGCATGTATCTCAACACCCTCAGATAAAAGCCACTGAAGGAAGTAGCCGGGAGAATCAAGATTGCCGTCTTGTAGATACTCGCTAATTCTCACCATTATCTCTTTCGGGAAGGCATAAACACCAGTACTTATGAGTGTGGATTTGGGCTCTGCAGGCTTTTCTTGGAAATCTATAATCCTATCACCCTCAAGAACCACCACACCATACCTCCTTGCCAGCTCAAAATCACCAACATCATAGACCGCTATGAGGGGCTTTCCCTCATATCTCTCCAGAAAGTCCTTAAGGTTGAATGAAAAGAGGTTATCTCCTGCGATGATCAGATAATCATCAAGGCCAAGCTTTTCAACAGCCATGTTTATGGCACCTATCGTGCCGAGCTTCTCTTCCTCATAAAGCGTGTCCTCGACTATAAGCCCAACTCCTTGTCTCTCTGCATAGGGTCTGAAATGATGCTCAAAAAATCTGTTTGTTGAAATGTATGTCTCCATATCAAGCTCTCGTGTTTTTTCAAGAATGTAATCCAGAATCACCCCGCTTCCAACGGGCAGCAGTGCCTTGGGATTATTCTTTGTTATGGGCCACAGTGGGGGGTGGCATAACCGCCAGCCATTATCAGAACCTTCATTTTACCACCGAAGTATGAAATAACTGTTTTGATATTTAAGCATTTTCTCTTATGTTGAATAATCGTTCTTTTCAAAAGTAATTCTCACCCCCAGCAAAACGAACATTAAAATCTCCTTTCAAAAAGATATGAATCACAAAATCTGAAGCTGGTATCGGATTCAAAAACAGCACAAGAAATCACAGAAAAATTTGTTGCAAAAAGATGAAGCCGCGAGAGAATATATCCTCTGACCTTTTGACCTATCCTAGGATATAATGAAAGTTCATTTCCATCGTCTATTTTTAAGATATTTCCCCTACAATTAAATGAGGATATATAGACTGCTATCAACTCATGAAGCTCATTCGCTCAAAGAACATTGAGTTCATAGAGACTGTTCATTTTCAAAACCGTCTGGCTGGAAGAAACATACCTCATAAGTGGGATACGAGAAGTGTTTAACAATCCAAAGAGGATTGTGGGAATAATTCAGCAAGATGAAGTTGGCGAGAAATTCCTCCTCTACTATCCACTACCTGATGACAAGGATTTGGTTGTTGTAATTAAGGCTAGGCAGGCTAAAAGCAAACTGTATTTAACCCTGATAACTGCATATCTACAGGAAAAAAGACGGAGGATGAAAACAAATGAAAAATGACAGGATAAAGATAATCGATTATGACCCATTAGGGGATTCTCTCTTTGTAAGAATTCCTGAAGGAAAATACCAAAGCTCGGTTCAGTTAGGCGATATAATTTTAGATTTAGGCAAGATTAATGGTGAATTAGCGGTTGTTGGATTTGAAATGCTAGATGCTTCCAAAAAGTTTAAAATTAGCCCCTACCTGCTTTCTAGAGGAATTCAACAACTTCATGCTGAAATTAGAATCACAGAAAAAGAAATTGTCATATCCATTTTTATCCAGGTTTTGCAGAGAGGAAAAAGAAGAGAAGATAGCATGAAATTCTTGAGCACAAATGAAGGACTTCCTCCGTTAACCGCAACAATTTAATTTTCCATTTGGGGGATTAATGCTTCTTTATCTTGGCTCTGATACCTAATATTGAACTTGAGCATATGAAGAATGATGGAAATTACCTGGGCGATGACAGGGAGCCTGAAGAAGAGCTCAAAAACTCGTGGAAGGCGGAATAAACATCAAGGTCTTCCCGAACGCCCTTGAGGGCTTGAAGCCAAAAAGTACCTCCGGTATTACTGCTCTTCTTTGAAAGCCTCATCCTTCAAGGGAGAGAGGAGTCGGGGGTACATAATTAAATAAACCTGCTCCACTTTATCTAAAAACTCAGCTTTGCTATCACTCAATTAGGTGTCCAATTGTCTTTCACTATCAGTCTCTTGAGGTTTTCTTCAGAAACTATAGGGGGCTAATACCTTCAGTACCTTTTCATCCCTTAGCATTTTATATCCCCAATAATGCGCTTTTTATATTCTCAATCGCCGAGATAAATAAGGATAAAATGGGGATCTAAGAGGCTTCGTGTCTTAACTCCAATCGAGAATAATTCAAACTATTCTCTGAACCAATATCAGGAGCCCAATGGCTAGTATTATGACGTTAATAACTCTCTTCAACTTATCCCTATCAGTTCTGGCATTTATATGGGTTCCTAAATAAACACCCGGCAAAGTGCCGGCAATCAACACTAAGGCTAAGTGGTAATTCACACTTCCCAGAAACGCATAGTTTAGGGCGCTGAAGGAGGACAAGGCCAGACCATAAAATATCGTAACGCCAACAACTTCCTTGGGACTGATTTTAGCCAGATTCATCAGGGCAAAGCTAACAATGACCCCAGCTCCTACTGAGGTGAACTGGACGGTTAAACCGACAATAAACCCTAAGAGATAGAGATATTCCCTCCGTGGTCTCAGGGGAACATGAATTTCCCCTTTAATTAAGCTGAGGAAGGAACTAAGGACAAGAATTGTACCAAGCAATAAGGTGAGATAATTGTTAAGGGTGCTTTTATCAATAATCCTAAGCAGAACAGACCCGAGTAAAATTGCGGGTAAACTTCCAGCAAAAAGTCTCAGAGCCAGATCAAATCTGATGTTCCTCTTTTTGTTGTGGAAGAGCACACCAAAAACCCTTGTAATCGTGGCGTAAACTAAATCGGTGCCAACAGCGGTTAGTGGCTCAACCCCCAGAAAAATGAGTGAAGGCGTCATTAAGGCTCCTCCACCGACACCTGTCAGTCCAACTAAAAATCCAACGAGGAAACCGAGAAAAATAAAAATTAGCATTAAACCACCTCATAGATAGCCAAGCTCTCTGGCCTTGCTTAAGACTGCCTCCACCTCTTCCTCAGGAGTCATTTTTGAGCTGTCCACCTTAACTTCCGGGCTCTCTGGCTCCTCATAGACTCCATCATAGCCCGTCAATCCCCTAATCTCCCCCTTTATGGCTCTGGCATAGAGACCCTTTGGATCCCTCTGGATCCTCACTTCAAGGGGAGCATAGACATAGACTTCAATGAAGTTGCCTATCTCCTTCCTCGCATATTCCCTGACGGCTCTGTACGGTGAAATCAAGGAGACGATTGTTATGACGCCGTTTCTCGATAGGAGCTTGGCCATGTGGATAACTATACGGTTGTGCATCTCTCTCGCTTCCCTGCTGAAGCCCAAGTCAGGATAGAGAGTTTTTCTTATCACATCACCATCTAAAATTTCCACTCTATAACCCATTCTTTTGAGCTTTTTCTTTAGAGCATGTGCCAAAACTGTTTTACCTGCTCCGCTCGGTCCGGTGAGCCAGATGGTAAATCCCTGCTTCAGCGTCCTAAGAGATACTTCTTGGGCATTTGCTCCTCCCTTCTCGCTCATATTACACTCCTCCCTCTAAGCGGCTTTTTCATTCCAAAGAGCTTGAGCACTGTTGGTGCGAAGTCGTAAATTGTGAGCTGGGTTTGCTTAGCCTCCTCCATGCCTGGCAGATACAGGGAGAACACTCCATACTCAGCGTGAACCGCATCATCTGGGCCCAAGTCATTCTCTAAGAGGTATGGCGTCTCATAACCGAGAGTTCCAGCAGCTCTCCAGTTCAAATCGTCCAAATAAACCATCATGTCTGGCTTATCGCCTTTGGCGATTGGATATATCTCCTCCGGATAGAACACTTTAGTGTTCCACTTCTCACCGTTTGGTCCTCTAATGCCCTTTATGAGCTCGGCAATCTCGTCCCTAACCTTGTAGTAGTTCTCGGGCTCAATGATTCCTTGAGGCTCCCTCCCCTTGACGTTGAGGAAGACTCTTGAGTAGTAGCCACCCCAAGCCCAAGCAATCGTTTTGCTCCAGTCAACCTTAAGTTCGTTGAATCTAACCTGTCTTCCTTCCTTGAGAATCTCGGGGTTCTTGATTTTGAGAAGGCCTTCCTCAATCAGCCACTGGTTTATTGCGAAAGCTCCCTTCATGGCCTTTATCCCGTGGTCTGAAACTATTATGATAGCGGTCTCATCTAAATCCAAGAGCTCCAATGTTCTGCCTATCTCCTCATCGAGGAGCCTGTAATAATCGGGAATTACGTTTTTGTAGGGGTTGTCGTCGCCGGGATAGAGATGGTGATTCTCATCGAAATACTTCCAAAAGGCGTGGTGGACTCTATCCAAACCTATATCCACGAACTGAAAGTAATCCCACTCCTTTTCTTGGATTAAGTAGCGGATAACCTCAAACCTCTTCTTTGTCATCTCCCAGAGTTGCTCCTTAACCTCATCTCTATTCTCTTTCCTGAAGACTACATCAAAGATGTACTCGCCGACTAAGCGCTCAATCTCACCTTTGAGTTCCTTTGGATAGGTATAGTCAACTGAAGCATCTGGAGTTATGAAACAGCTCACGAGGTAACCGTTGATTGGCCTTGGGGGATAGCTCGGAGGAACACCAACTAAAATTGATTTTTTACCCTTCTCAGCTATGTGGTGCCAAACGGCCTTCTCCTTAACCATTAATGCGTGGGCAATCCAGATGTCGTTGTACGTTCCCTTCTTTCTATGTCTAAAGCCGTATAAGCCGAGCTCTCCGGGTGTTTTGCCTGTGGCCATGACCATCCATGCAGGAATAGTGATTGCTGGAATCGTGCTCTGCATCGGGCCATAAATTGATTTTTTCAGGAGCTTCTTTATGTTTGGTAGGTCATTCAAAAACCTGTTGAACAAAAGCTCTGGAGGAGCTGAATCTAAACCGATAACAAAGACTTTCTTAACGTTTTCCATCTCAATCACCTCAGATAAGAGTTAATTATCTCTAAAGCTTCGCTTATTCTATCCTTTTCGCAAATGCAGCCCAAAACCTCGCTTTTTCCACCTGCGTTGAAGCCCTTTTCTTTGAGAGTGCCAATAATCTCACTCATGTTTATTCTCCCTTTCAACTTGGAGGAGATTCTAAAGTATATCTGGCCTTTCCCGTGGAAGTCCCTGTTCACCACGATTGCCCCTTCATAGCCAGCTTTCCATACTGCTTTCCTCGCAATTTTTGAGATTATATTGAATGGACTCACGAATTCTATGAACGCAAACCCATCCCTTGGCTCTACATGGGAGAAGGCATCTTGGATTGCTCTTTCTATAGCCTCAACGTTTTTGATCCACGGCTCGTACTCCAAAAGCTCTCTGAGAGTTGAGCTTAAAAGTATTTCAACGGCCTTCTCCACGCTCTCCCTTTCCATTACGATGTAATTTGAATCAATGAGCTGAACTAATCTTAAAGCTTCCTCCTTTGTAAGCCCTTCTTTTCTTAGGAGCTCTCCAACTTTTGGAATTTCAAAGGCTTTGCTTCCAATATCGCCGATTACTCCCAAAGCGCTCCAAGCGTTCCAGAGGGAAAAATAAGATGAAACCACGAAGGAGGCTGAGGGGACTTCATTTCCCTCCAGTAATGGATTTATCTGCTTGATTCTTGGATTTCTGATTCTCGGCTGGATGTGGTGGTCTATGAAGACGGTCTCTTTCTCTATGCCCTCGACTTCGTGGACTAAATTGAGATCGAGGACGTAGATATTTTTGGCCTCTTCAATGGCTTTTCTAATCCTCAGGTCAAATCTGAACTCTCCTATTGGGGGGCTCAGGTTAGTGAAGTCTTCTAACCTCAAAGCTTTTGCAACAAGGGCCGCTGAAGTTATGCCATCTGTGTCCCAGTGATGTATAATTAACATGGAAATCACTCTACAAAGGGCCTCTTAAAGCTCTTTATCACTTCATAGACCTCAGGTCTCATCATATATTCAGGCGGCTTTTCACCGCTCGTTATCATTCTCCTGAGCTTTGTTCCGCTTATATGTACGTGAAACTTTCTCTCGTGTGGGCATATTTTGGCATTAACCATTCCCCCACATCTCCTGCAGTAGAAAGCCTCACGTATGAACATTGGGGTTATTCCCAGATCGGGAAACTCATCGAAAAGTTCCCAAGCCTCGTAGGGGCCGTAGTAATCGCCAACTCCTGCATGATCTCTCCCAACTATGAAGTGAGTTGCTCCAAAGTTCTTCCTCATTATTGCATGGTGGATTGCCTCCCTTGGTCCAGCATAACGCATCTCATAGCGTACTGTTGCGAGCGTCGCCGCATTTCTCGGGTAGTAGTGCTTGAAGAGGGCTTCATAAGCCTTGATTATTACTTCATCTTTATAATCCCCTCTCTTCTTCTTCCCAAGGACTGGGTTGATAAAAAGGCCATCAACGAACGTTAAAGCTGCTTTTTGCACGTATTCATGACCGAGATGTGGCACATTCCTTGTTTGGAAAGCCACAATGGTTTTCCACCCGCGCTCCTTAAAGAGCACCCGCGTCTCAACTGGCCTCAGGGTGTACTTCTCGAAGGGATTCGGCACTTCATTGAGGAGCTCGATTTCACCGCCGACAAGGTATTTGGCCATTGAATACACTTTAACAACGCCCGGATGAGCTTTATCCGTAGTCCTGAATACTTTTTGGGCAAATTCCCTCTTGTCGTATGTGTAAATCTCACCCACATGCATTCTCGCTATGGGAGTGTCTTTGTAATAGAGCAGAATGGCATCACCCTCTTCAAAATTGGGCTCATCAACATCGAGAACTATTGGAATACTCCAAGGGGTGTCGTCGCTGAGACGTATATGATCAAGGACGCTTTGAAAGTCGTCACTCGTAAGGAAACCTCTCAGTGGAGAGTAGACTCCATGGGCTATATTCTCAAGGTCAATCGCTTTTCCATGGTCTATCTCAACGGAAGGGTATTCATGCTGCTCACTCAGAATCCTCATTCTCGTCTTTTCAGCGGCCACTCTCCTGATTAACTTCCCACCATGCGGCTTAGAAACCATAATTATCACCTAAAAAGAGTTAAAAATTCAATCGAGGTATCCAAGAGCCCTAAGTCTTTCTTTAACTTTCTCCTCTTCTTCTTCGCTGAATACCTCCTCCTTCTCCTCTTCTTCCAAGCTTGCCAAGACCTCCCTCAAAACATATGTAACATAGTCTGAAACTGAAGTAAAGCCAGTTCCTTCTATTCTTGCTTTAATCTTGTCATAGAGGGGTTTTGGAATCGAAACAGTTGTATACTTCTTTTCATCTGCCATAGCAAACACCTCCAGCTTTAATTATATTTAATGACATTTAATTAAGCAGAGGAGGTAGTATATAAATATTTTGCATGAAAGTTGGAAACGTTGCATCTTTTGGAAGAATTGTTATCAAAGCAGGTTAGAGATCATCCTTTTATAACCTCATAAACCTTCTGAGCCACTATGAAGGCAAATATCAGCAGGAGAAAGTATGATGAAATCTTCAGGATTTCTTTTGTTTCTTTTGGAAGATAAAACTCCCCAATCTCCAGAACAATTAGGATTCCTATCAGAGACACAGTCAGGAAAATCCTCAAGGACGGGCTTAAAAGTCCACTCAGAACAATCCAGAAGGCCAGAAAAATTAGCATGTTCTCTCTCATAGCCATTCTTCCACACTCCCGAGCTTTCGGATTTTTAATCTCAGGTAATTATTAACTCTCTGAACTTCTTCCACAGAGATAAGCTCGCCAGTTGCCATTGCCACGCCGAGGAGAACCGCGGAGGAAATGGGATCACTCCAGACACTATCAACTTTCGAGAGGAGAGGCTTTATGTATGCTTCCATAGTATCATCCTCTTCAAAAACCTCCGCACTCCCGATACCCAAAGCACTTAATCCCCCTGAGATCACAGATGATGCATAGGCAACATCTGTGTTCCTTATCTCCCCATAGTTTTCCTCAAAATATCTAAGAAGGGCATAACCCGGAGCAGGACTTATCAAGACCCCGGTTTCTCGCTCACTTCCTGTAACAAAAACATCCCCTTCATCAAACCTTCCAAGACTCAATCTGAAGTCCTTGACCTTGGGGATAAATACTCCTCCCTGGGGGAGATTTTCATAGGGAGGGATAAAGACGGGATTTCCCCCGAGTTCAAGATTTTCTACAATCTTTTCAAAAAACCCACTCATATCACTACAGCTTAACTCAAGGGCCTCTTTACTGACATATCCTCTGGCAGGAAAAGCTGCAACTACCAATCCAAGGATAATAGAACCGATACCGAGGTTTATGAACGTGGTATTGGATGAAGTACCACCATAATACCAGAGGATGATACCAACGCCGATTAAAGCCGCTCCTACAGTCCTGCTCATTTTAGCACCCAAATTGGATAACCTTAAAAGCTTTTATATTCTTTATGGAAGTGATAGGCATGAAAAGGGTTCTTGGTGTAATAATGGTGGCTCTAATAATATGCTCCAGCATTGGTTCAGTCTCGGCAAAAGGTGTTGAAAAACCCATTAGTCGAGATATTTTCATATATGAATATTTCTCAAAGACCCTTGTTAAATTTGAACACTCACTCAGGTATTCTCTCCAAAATAATCCCTACAGCATTCAACTTGCAAACAACACCACAACCGAGCTTGAACTTATACAGCTCGAATCAATCTATTATCAAAATAAGGGCATCAATGCTAAGGTCATGGAGGTGATACCACCATTTTATGACTTTTCTCAAAACCTCGAGGAGTTAACCTCACTCGTGCTTCAGTTTCAGAAGGAGCCGAACAGCGCACTTGTGGCAGGGATACGAAGGACGGTTGAGACTATGAATAAGGATCTCGAACTTATTGATTCAATAAAACTTATGAATGGAACGAAAATTCTTAATTTTACATCTCAGACTGAAAGGGTACGAAGCTATCTGCGGAAGATTCTTGAAATGATAACCTCCACAAAGATTCATGCAGAAAAATTTGAAATCTTTATTTCAAATACAAAACCCATCCTCCACGAAAATATAACAATATATGGCTCGACTCCCTCAAATGATAGCATTCAGATAATTATACTCGGAAAGAACAGCTCAATGGTGATATTCACCTCCCCCAAGAAAGGCATGTTCTCAGTGGAGTACTCCTTTAGAAAGCTGGGTAATTACACCATATATGCCCTCCAAGGAACCAATAGGTCGAATACAATCCCAATCACAGTTCGAAAAATCCCTTCGCTTTTCATAATGAGCGATACATTCAGTGGACTGATGGGCTCCGAGTTAAATGTCTCAGGACAGCTGATAGACTACTATGGGAATGCACTTAAACATAAGGAAATTTCTATTGGAAACAGAACACTACTTACAGATGAAAACGGGGCATTTTACACAATCTATACCTCAAATATTCCGCAAATCATACAGCTCACTGCCAGATTCCGGGGTGATAATGCACATTCAGCAGCAGCAAAGAACATTTCCCTAATCTTCAGCAAATATCCGACATCAATAACACTCAGCGGTCCTTCGGAGGGGTATAAAGGAGAGAAAATAGAATTCACAGGTAATATGACACCCTCCCTCTCAGCTCCACTCGTGGTATATTTAAATAATAGACCTTATATCAGTATAACCGCAGTAAATGGCAGTTTTTCCTTTTTCATAAAGCCTAACGATACAGGAAAACTGAAGGTATATGTAAAATTTAGGGGAGATAGCATCCATGCAGGAGCAATATCAAATGTGATTATCCTAAATGTTGTCAATCCCCCAAGCATGGCGAAAAGGTATGTCATGATACTCTTAATTCTTGCATTCCTAATCTTAGCATCCATATACACAAAGAAGCCTCATAAGGAGAAGACTATGGTGAGGAGAGAAGGATATCCTAAACTTCCTGAAGAGGAGAAACCTGCGGTTAGTCTGCCCGAAGACATGGCAGGGCTTTATGGATTCCTCAGGAAAATTTTGGGAATCAGCGAGAATCTCACTCCAAGAGAAGCTCTCATGCTCTTTAGGAATAGCAAAATATATGAAGACATGAAACGAATAACGGAGCTTCATGAGAAACTGGTCTATGGAAGCATGCCGCTCACAGGAGAGGAAGAGAAGGAGTTCAGAGAGAGAGTCAAAAAGGTTCTGGAGGGGTATAGATGAGAAAGTTTGTGGTATACACCACCGGGATAGTACTCATGATGGCGCTTGTAGCAATGCCACTGACAGTTCCCCTCTTCAAGAGCTCAACTCCCTACAGCATGTTCAATACTGCTTGGGATGGAACAGCGAGATTTGCCATTCTCCTCCATTCGAAAGGTGTGGATGTAGTGCCTCTCTTCCAGTCTTTTGACATGGAGAATTTGAAGGATAAAAATGGGGTTCTCATTGTAATTGCTCCTGATGTATCATACACCTCAGCTGAACTCGCTCAGATCAAGGACTTTGTAAAAAGGGGAAACACGCTCTTTATAGCTGATGACTTTGGAAATGGGGATCAGATACTCAAGGAGCTTAATCTCTCTGTGAGAATCTCAAAATCTCCACTGAGAGACTTTTTCTATAATAAGGATGATAGGATTATAGTAACCGTCAGGATAAATGATCCGGTGCTTGGAAGAAACGTGAGCAGGATAATAATGAACGAACCCTCGGCCATTACAGCCTCAGGAAAAGGAGAGGTCTATTCAAGTAAAGTTGCTATGGTCAACTTCCATCAAGGCCAGTTTCCCATACTCACCGAGATTCCTTATGGAGATGGAAAGGTTATTGTGCTCTCGGATCCAGATATCCTTACAAATCAATTTTTTACTGAAAACAAGCCCTTTATAAGCAATCTGATAGACTATATTGGTAGAGGCACTGTATACATCGATGAAGCCCATCACATGGACTTTAACCTCTATAGTGCCGGAACAGTTACAATTACAAGAATCCTACCTGTCGACAAGGCAAGAAAAATGTTAATAATTATGGGCATTGTTATACTCCTGATTGAAATTGGGGTTTTGGATTATCTCCTTAAGCCTATATCATCCCTTATAGACAGATTTTTCAGGGGGGAAAAAGAAGATTTAATAACCCTGGCAATCCAACTCTCAAAAAGGAACGGATGGAATGAAAAGGAAGTTCTTGCAATGATAGAACGCATGGGTGATTAACATGATACTTGAAAAAATAAAAGCGGAAGTTGGAAAAGCTGTGGTGGGTATGGATGAAATAATCGAGCTCATGACAATTTCTCTTATAGCTGAAGGTCATATTCTCTTGGAGGGCATCCCTGGGATAGCCAAGACAACCCTCAGCAAAAACTTTGCAAGCACACTTGGTTTAAAGTTTGTTAGAATTCAAATGACCCCAGACATCCTACCCGCAGATATCTTAGGACACACGTTCTATGACATGAGAACAGGAGACTTTAAAATGAGAAAGGGTCCTATATTTGCCAATGTTGTTCTTGTGGATGAAATAAACAGGGCATCGCCTAAAACCCAGTCAGCTTTACTTGAGGCCATGGAAGAGAGGCAGGTCACAATAGAAGGTGTGACACTTAGACTTCCAGAACCATTTATAGTGATAGCGACAAGAAATCCCATCGAGCTTGAGGGCGTTTACAACCTTCCAGCGGCTCAGGTAGATAGATTCATGATGAAGATAGACTTAACATATCTGGATGAAAAGCAGGAGAAACTTATGCTCAAAAGAAAATCTCTTGGTAAATTCAGTGCAGCCAGACAAGTAGTTCCATCATCGGAAATACTGCATGCGAAGAAAGACTTCAGAAAGGTTCACGTTAGCGATGCAATAGTGGATTACATTTACTCAATAGTGAAAGAGACTCGATTGGATGAGAGGGTAATACTTGGAGCTTCACCAAGAGCTGGAGAACACCTTCTTTATGCTGCAAGGGTGCATGCATACCTCAGCGGTAGGAACTATGTCATACCAGACGATGTTAAGAAGCTTGCCCTCCCGGTTCTGGCTCATAGAATTATAGTTAAGCCCGAATATGAAATAGACAACATAACAGGCAAGGAGATTGTAATGGATGCCTTAGACAGGGTAGAGGTGCCCACTGAATGAAGAGAACTGATTTACTTCTCTCTCTGGCTGCAGTACTGTCTGCAGGAGCATACTTAACAGGGAATATCCTACCTGCCCTGATAGCTGCCGGAATAACCGGATACTACACTATGGCAAAACTCAGCTTTAATCCGAAAATAAAAGTGCAGAGGAGATTGCCTGAGAGAGGTACAGAACTTGAACCTCTGAAGGCCAGTATCAAAGTAGAAAATCTCTCAGAAACCGCAGGCAGGCTCAAGATAAAAGAGGAATCTGAATTCGTTTTTGCAAGAGATATTGAGGTTAAACTCAAACCAGGAGAAGTGAAATTCATTGAACAGACGATAGTCCCCCAGAGAAAGGGATACATACCGCTTAGAGAAGATGTGATCTTTGAGGATGAACCCGGTCTATTCTATAAGGAGATGCACCTTAAGGAGGAGAAACTTCTTGTTCTGCCCTCTGCAAGGAGTATCAGAGAGGCATTGAAAATAAAAAGACCCGTTGAGGCTATAGCTGAAGTGGAAAGAGCACTTGGTATAGGGCTTGAAACCATGGATTTCAAGGAGTTAAGGGAATTCCGTCCAGGAGACGATGTGAGAAAAATCGACTGGAAATCAACCTCACGCTTGGGCGAACTCATAGTTAAGGAATTCTACAGGGAAACCCTCAGCGAAATATATTTACTAATAAATGTCGATAGAAAATTCAGGCGCGAGCTGAAGAACCTGAAAGTCGACTACCTGATCCTGATAACGGCTCAACTTGTTCAGTATTTCAGGAAATTTGGCTACATGATAAACGGAATAGCCTATGATACTGATAAGGTCGTTAAGGTTGTTCCGAATCCAAGGGATGGAAAATCATTTGTAGGAGAGCTTAAACTTGCACCCCAGAAAGGGATCCCTCCTATAAAGGTTTCATCCCTTGAGAGAGAATCCCACTTAACCCGGAAGATTCTTTCATTGCGCAGGGGGATTTATACATCGGGTCTCGTGAGAGCGGCCCTCAAAGTTGAGGCCAATTCCTATGTAATAATAGTAGATGATATAGGGCTTCATCCGAGGGAAATACTGAAAGCTGTAAACATTCTCGAAAAGAGAGGCTCCACAGTAGTAGTTCTGTATCCAAACCCGATATTTTTTATGGATAAGAACACCCTAAATGAAGAAAAGCTCAAACTCCTTTACATGCGCTATGTGGAGAGGAAAAAACTTCTGAAAAAACTCATGGGGAAAACAAAGATAATTGAAGTAGGACCAAAAGATCTAATTCCAAAGGTGGTGGAGAAACTATGATAGGGATAATAGCTTCAATCTTAACCGCCATACTTACGGGGAATTACATACTCCTCCTGACACCAATAATATATGCTGTTGCGCTGAAGAGCAGAGATATCGCTCTGCTGATCTTTTACATATATGTCATAATAATTGCGTTTTCATTTAATCCCGGCTCAATATATACCTTGGATGGAATAAATGGAGTAACAGTAGCTTTTTCTATTATAGTAGTGCTCGATGACATCCTCAGGGATGTTGAACTTAAAAGCCCTTCAAAGGAGGAATTTATACTCCTCGGTGTGCTCACAATTTCGGCCTTCACACTCTACACCTTCCTACCAGTTCTTGGATTTGTGGCGTTTTACATAGCTTACCGCAGATTCGGAAAGGCCTCATTTTATGCGATAGGATGGTGGACCTTATTGATAGCGTTCTTATATGCCATAAAAAACAGATTACCGAATGCAGGAGCACAAGCACTTGTCATTGTGGGTCTGACACTGATTTTTGTCCTCTTAGGCGAGATAAAGGATGTGACTCCCATAGAGGTGAAGCTCATTAAGAAACCCTGAATTGGAAATCATTTTAAACCCCTCTCCGCTTTTATTTGTGGTGGGTTGAATGAAACTAAAAAATTACTGGGATTTAATAATAATTATACTGCTCTCAATCACCCTCGATCTTTTGATATTGTACACTCCACACAGCCTGTTGAGAAAAGCTCTTGGTTTAGCCTTTGTACTCTTCTTTCCCGGCTATGTCTTCATAACTGCCCTTTTCCCAAATAGGAAAGAGCTTGACAATCTTGAAAGAGTGGCCTTAAGCTTTGGATTAAGCATAGCCATTGTTCCACTTATTGGTTTAGCTTTAAATTATACTCCATGGGGAATTAGGCTGATCCCTATTCTGATTAGCCTGACGATATTCAACATTATATTTTCTACTGTTGCAATCTACCGCCGTATAAACGCCTTTGAACCGTGGATTCCATGGATTAGCATTGAGAAACTTAAAAAAGAACTTGAATGGGAACAATCAAGCAAACTCGATAAAGTCCTAACCGTAATTTTAATAATAGCTATTCTAACCTCGATTGGGACACTTGCCTATGTAATAACTCATCCAAAGCCGGGAGAGGCATTTACAGAGTTTTATATCTTAGGTCCTGGAGGAAAAGCCGCAGATTATCCAACGAACCTAACCATCGGAGAAAAGGGCACTGTGATTCTGGGAATTGTCAATCATGAACACAGGAATGTAACATACTATGTCCAGATATGGCTGGTCAACCTCACCTATGACTTCAGAACAAACACAACTAAAATACACGCTATGTATCCCATGCCCGGCTGGTTTAATATAACATTACCCAGCATTCCTGTGAATATAGAAGGCAACTGGACTCCACAATTTGAAAAAAATTATACATTTAGCATAGACAAACCCGGAAGATGGCAGCTTTGGTTCCTTCTATTTAAGGATAAGCCACCTTTACTCCCTCCTGCTCCTCCGGACGGAAACTATGCCGAAACTAACGCTACCAACCTTATCCTCAAAGCAATAAATGGTACCATTCAGAGCCTAAAACTTAATATAGAAGTAATAAAATAGCAATTAGGAGGTGATAACACTATGGGGAAGGTACTAACCGGGATCCTCACAGGAATTGTGATTTTCTTGTTAGTTTTGAATTTAGCCGAATTGTACATCGCCTACAAAGGAGCCTCAATGGCTGCATCAAATATAGATGCCACCATTTCATCACTGGAAAAAATAAAGACCCAGGATATTATAGTCACCGTTCCGGTTAGAGATAAAATAAAAGTGCCAATAAACCTAAAAGCCAAGGTTCCAGTTTCCACAGTTTTTGAGGTACCAATAAAGGAAAATTTGACAGTTCCTGTAAATAAAATGTTGGAGTTAAATGTACCGGTCGATGACTATGTGGAGGTCCCAGTCGTCACTACCGTTAGGACACACATACTTCAGAACGTTACCACCACGACAGTTATCAACGGTGAAGAAACAGAGATAACATTTCCAATAGATACATATGTTGATGTTCCCATAAATACTACCGTACTCGTTCATGTTAATAAGACCTTCCCTGTAAAAGTTCCTCTCAATTTCGACGTCAATGTACCTATGAACATGAAAATCAAGGTGCCTTTTAATAAAGTCATCGAAGTCCCCATAAATCAAGAAGTCGAAGTGCCTATAGATACTACTGTAACCGTTAAGTTGAATGCAAAAGAACTTGGAATTGAACAGGATCTAAACAATCTTATAGAAACTTTAAAAAGTATAAAGAAAATGCTGGCGACAGTGAGTCAAATATGACCGGGATAATATTCGATATGGACGGCGTGCTCTACAGGGGAAACACTCCTATAGAAGGTGCGGAAGAGGTTATCAACTTTTTAAAGGAAAAAGGCATTCCTTTCATTTTTCTCACCAATAATTCAACTAAAACTGCAAAAATGTACAGGGAAAAACTTCTGAGATTTGGAATTGACGTTAATGAGGAGCAGATTATCACCTCCGGGTATGCTGCAGCCCGCTATCTCCAGAAACACTTCAAAAAAGGCAGAGTCTTTGTAGTGGGTGGGAGGGGGCTTATTGAGGAAATCAAACGCATAAACTGGGAGATAATATGGCCTGAAGAAGCCGGAGAAAGATGGAAGGAGATAGACTATGTAGTTGTTGGACTGGATACTGAGCTAACCTACAAAAAGCTGAAATATGCAACATTGGCCATCAGAAACGGGGCGGAATTCATAGGAACAAATCCTGATACTACGTATCCTTCTGAAGAGGGAATAGTACCCGGAGCGGGTTCAATTATTGCAGCTCTAAAAGTCGCTACAGAAAAAGAGCCATTGATAATAGGAAAACCCTACGAACCCGTATGGGAGATAGTCAAAGAGAAGCTGGATGAAGAAGAAGTATGGTTTGTGGGAGATAGGCTTGATACTGATATAGCATTTGCAAGAAAAATCAAAGCCAAGGCAATAATGGTTCTTACAGGAGTCAACAACCTCCAAGATGTTGAGAAAAGTGGGATAAAGCCTGATTTGATCTTACCCAGCATTAGAGAGCTGCTTGATTATCTG